>Ga0153972_1000244_pt1 | contig 16462 bp, 13 predicted proteins | sample TSGA056MetaG_FD_104732 | JGI IMG/M metagenome (GOLD analysis project Ga0153972, IMG submission 104732) | Attine ant fungus gardens microbial communities from Georgia, USA - TSGA056 MetaG | ecosystem: Host-associated > Fungi > Mycelium > Unclassified | place: USA: Georgia, George L Smith State...
ATCGGCAAAAAAGAAAAGGATATGAACCGTATACATATACAGAGGATATGAAAGAATTTATTGATAAAGCAACTGCTTTAAATAAAGCAGTTGGACTATAGTCTCCTGCATTCCTTTCTATACTGGAAATACGATCTTACGTAAAAAATGAATAAGCAAAATAATAGGTGATAGTCTGCTAAACAAAAGAAACTCAGGCACTTTCACTACGATTTGTGCCTGAGTGAAACGAAAGGAATGTGAGTTATAATGCAGAATTCTTTTTACATTAAGTCAATCACCCCAGTTCATCTTCTTTACTTAATTCTTTTTCGATTCTTTGTTGCCCTTTATTATTGAACCAAAATAGAATTGCAAATGTAACGGAAAGGAAAACAACCACTGAAATAAAAGTAACAACTAATACTGCAATAAAATGACCGTCAAATATCCCCGTATACTTATCATGGTACAATGAATAATTTTTCACCCCATTTATAATGCTTACAGCAAAGCTTAAAACTAAAACGATTAAGGCTTTTATTACCTTTCCTCTTTTAGAAGAGTCCATGAAATTATATCCGATAAACATACTTCTTACAGCAATATAAACTACTGATAAAATAATAATGCCAAGTTCAACTGTATATTGTATCAATGGCATTTCCATTACATAAGATTTTATAAAAACAGAAGCAATCAACAAGAATAACACTATAGAATAGGCTTCACTTTGAATTTTATTATTTAATAGTACAACACGTTCGTCCTTGATTTTTTTATTTTTCATTATATTTCCTCCCAAAACAAATCGTTTAAACTTTTATTAAGAGCTCTACATATTGCAATACATAGTTTCAGTGTTGGATTATAATTCCCAGATTCTATCAAGCCTATAGTTTGCCGTGAGGCACCAACTATATTGGCCAAATCTTCCTGACTCATATCACGTTCAACTCTTGCAATTTTTATTTTTTTATTTTTCACTAATTTCTCCTTCCTATTATTAACTCTACTCAAATTGTATATCAAATATTCCTTATTGTCAATTATATTTTTCATTTTATCTATTTTTTATGTCATTATGCTAATTTTCTACTATTGTCGACCAAAAACCACCTGTTGTTGCTCTTTTGTCTCGTCAGCAACAGGTGCTTTAAAATTTAATCTCCAATTGCAAGGAGAGCAATTACCGAAGAACTCTGAATAAATGTAAATGTATCCTCCTGTTTGTCATCTCCCATAATCCGTTCATAGCTACCAAAGTAATGTAACTTAAAGTAACTGCTTTAAATAAAGCAACAGGACTATAGTCTCCTATTGCTTTATTAAGACGGTAGATAATAATACCATTGTGCGTAAAAAATCATTTGTAAGAGCCTAATCTACTACCTCTTGCAAGCAGCCTGCATTCCTTTCTATACTGGAAATACGATCTTACGTAAAAAATGAATAAGCAAAATAGTACTATATATAGAATCAATCCACCGCAGCTACGCCATAAGGCAAAGGGAGTCTCGAACAGAAAACTAAATATGAAGTTCCCCCCTTCCATTTCCCACAATCCCGGTGTGTAATAATAACCTTTCCAATGTAATATGCCATCTATCGAAAAATCATTCGTCATTTGCAAGGCAACAAAAAACGGTAAATATGCAGTTAAAATACACATATAATTATTTGCAAGTCTCTTATAAATACCAGCTTTTGAATCAATATCTGAGAAAATACTATGACTACTGATATCTGTTGTTTGTTGGAAGTACTGTATACCGCTTTTTTCGCTCCCGGTAATATGCTTCCAACCACTATCTTCAAACATAGAAACATAGTTAATAAACTCACTTGTATCATTGAAAGTACGATAATCAATGCTTATCAAATGATATTCTTCATTATGAGGAGTAAATTCATACCTTCCAATCTTCGGGTTCACTTTTATTAACTGATATCCTTTTTTAATGATATTATTAATCCAATCTTCTTCCTTCTTGAAATTCTTGAAAAAAAGTCTATATTTTACCATAATAACTCCTTCCTCTAACTAAGCCCATTAGGCATTTGCGAAACGCCACAACCTGCATTATTGCAGGATTTTTTCTTTTATAAAATAACTCCTCACTGATTTGTGGTAAAATTGAATTGTCGAAACCCATCAACCACGCACCTCAGAAAGGAGTTATATTTACATAATAATATATAAACAGCTTTCTTTGGCAGATATTTTTACTGATTGCCAAAATAAATTTGATAATGACAAATACCACTTCCTCTCCCTGTTGGATGAGACCATTGATCTTGATGAAATTTTTCCTCCATCTTTTGTCTCTCATTTCCATGCCCTTACCGGAAGACCTCGGGTACATCAACTCTACCCGATACTTAAAGCTTTGCTTTTACAGCGGATATTTTCCATCCTCACCGATGCCCTTCTTACCATTTTCCTGAAGTGCTCCCAAGAATTAAGAGATTTTTGCGGCTTTAAAAAGGTTCCAGATACTTCCAAACCTTCCCATGCGGAGACCAATCTCGCCATTCAGTAGATGCATATCAACGGGCATTTTTGCTATGCTTATAAATTCGGAGTCGTCACCAATGGTCTGGGCATCATTCCTGATATCACCTTTTACAATAAGGATTTTCTAAAAGCTCATCCGGATATCATTGTGGAGAAGAAATCCGGCTTTCCTGACGAGGATAAATCACTTGCAGACTCCAAAGCACTGATTCCCGTGCTTAAAGATTTTTTACAAAACATCCCTCCATCAATCCAAAGACCTTTTTAGGCGATTCGGCCTTTGATACCATTCAGATTTATCACGACTTATTTCATGAACTTAAGTTCCAAACCGCCTATATTCCGCTTAGCAGCAGGCTTTCTTTAGACGATGCTGATTGCCTTCTGAATGAAGAAGGCATTCCATTCTGTCCACATGGCCCGACGCTTCCAATGAAAAGAGAGAGTAGTAAAACGCATTTTCGCTGTGGTCTTGAAACGATGAAATTTGTCTGCCCCAAAATGAAATGGGTGTGGAATAACGAAACCAAAAAAGTAAGAGAACCTGTTTTTGTGATAATCCATGCACCAATTCATCCTGTAGACGTATGTTTTACATCTATCTCGAAAGAATCTGCGTACATATTCCGGAATCGCCCGTGGCACAAAGGAATGGGTGACCGCCTACAAAATCCGGGTTACGGTTGAAAAGTCAATTCATCAAATGAAGGACAGCTTTGGCATTGCGAAACGTAAGACGCGGAATGAAAAAACGCTTCATGCCGACCTGCTACTTGCAGGTATCACTCAGTTAATAACCGTTATAGTTGCGGATAAAATACACAAGCATCAATATATCAGAAGTCTAAAGCCGCTTATTACCTAACCACTCATCTAATTGTCTGACAACTGTATCAGGCTTATTAAAGTTAGAATTTATTCACAACTTGTCAGTTTATTACTTAAGTTATCAACAGTTTAGTTGAAAATCGTTTCGCAATTTCCTAACTAAGCCCATATTGTTCTGCTGCTTTGATTAAAGATTTTAAACGCTTTATTTCCTTGTGCAATACATCTAGGCCAAGCGATGTAATCTGATAAATTTTTCTACGTTGTTTTTCAGTATTCGGTATTGATTCAATGAATTTTAATTTCAATAGATTTTCTATAGCACCATACATTGTGCCTGCCGCTATTCTTGCTTTCCCATTACTTAATTCTTCTACTTTTTGCATAATATAATATCCATGGCCTGGTTCTTTTAAAGCAAGCAGGATATAAAACGTTGTTTCAGTAAGTGGTAAATATTTTTCAGTATTCATAGTTTTTCCTCTTCTACTCAGTTTGACTGTATAGTTTTATTGTATACAGTTAAACTGAATATGTCAAGGTTTTATTTTTAGGTTGTGTTAAATGTTTATGGTGATAAATTACCATTTTATTCTTTCTCATGCCAGATTAACCTGATTTTATTGTTGATATCTATTAACTTTTTATGAATTTAGTCAGCAAATATGTTATGATTTCCTATTATGCAAATATTTTTTTAATTTTTTTGAGACTGCTTGCGCCATTGTGAATGTCAACGTAAAAAATTTACCACATGACATTTTGATAATTTACCAGTGTGTGTTTTTATAGGGGAACACATGGACGCTCTCCGGATATGATATTGTATTTAGATTTTATTCATAAAAACACTGGGTAACTGATTCTATGGTTACATAAAAGAGTTTCAAGCAAATCGGTATACTCTCATAGACGGTGATAATCTTTTCGAATTTGCCTAAAGATTTCTTCTGCTTCACGAAGCGCCTCTTCAACAACCCTACATATACTTTCTGTTCTATCAAAAGGCTACTATAATAACCCAACTTACCAGTATTATATGATGGTGGCATCCCATGAGTTTCAAAGAATGACTTGATACCATACACGGTGCGGCTCATGGCAAGGATAATAGTGATTCTTTAGGAAATGGCTCATTGTTCCGGATGGCTTTGCCGTCCACCCATCTATAGCGGAGAGCTGGCTCTGTTTCGCCGTGCAACCAATTCACCTTGACCATTAATATACAACAGATGGCAATAATCAACTCGCCTAATGTTGATACTCTATTAATGCCAATTTTTGAAATATAATTGCGGAAATCGAAGATCTCCAGTGAAAATATCGGCATTTTTCTTTATTATGAAAATGTATATTATCACATCATGATTCAATATACGCATAGCAGCTACATGGCAAGGCGGCCGCAAAAATATATGCATTATAAAATTCTCCGATAACTGAATCCTAATACTGGATTGTTGTTCCATACCAGTCAATCTGCATTACTTCACCATGTTTATGCTTAATGCACATGGTTTCTTTGGTAATGCAAGCCCACTTGCGATACTTATCGCAGAATTAGGAATACATGTATAGAGTATTGCCTGCGGCATTGCAGGCGGCATTATGGAGAGTGAAATATTATAACCAGTGAAAATTCAGAATGCCAGTATTTATCAGACTTTCATGGTTTTATTTTGAAATTTTACCTGTCATAAAAAACTACTTAATCAGAATCAATTTTTATTAATATCATTGGAATTCCTCTGCTTTTTCCTGAAATTTAAATCTTAAGCAGTTATAGCCACTACATTTTTAGAATTAATTATGACAACTAAATCTATACTTAACTGTTGAATTCATAGGCTTTATGCAATATCACTTACCATAAATACTTACTTCCATAATTATTATTATGACAAGCTTGTCATAATTTATAAAGTCAGATATCGCTGATGCGACACCTGACCATATTGTAAAACAAGCAGAGTTAAAATTTTTAGTTTTTTCTTATTTACAGTTTTTTTGACATTCAATGGTCCATGTACATATATATCCTTTGTTGCCAATTGTCTCGCTGATTGCACTTGACCAAAGAGAATGCCATGTGTTTAGTCCAGCAGCAGTCGTTTCGTCAAGAAGTTCAGCGATATCGTTTAATTCAGTGACACCTAGCTCATTTTCATTAAAATTAAATTCCATTATATACACCTCCTAGTTTTTACCCGGTTTCCAGCAGGAACTTGTGCACGCACTAGTAATAGTCAATAGTGATGCTATTGTTATGGACACTGTAATGCTAGCGCCATAATATTTTTCTTCATCTTCAATCAGAGTTACCAGATTTTTCTCTATAAGTTCTTCTTTTTTTGTATTCCTCTCTCTCATATCTGTTCTCCTTTCTTTATTTATCTCTGCTTGTAACAACCCTTTTGATTATCTGCAATATAACACATTTTTATATAATCTGATAATGAGCTATATTTGATTAACTCCCGCCATCTTTTTTGTTTGTAAGTAACAATCTTCTGATCTAACTCATTCTTAACAATAGTTTTTAGACTAAGAAATGAATCTTCTTGCATTTTTGAAACCTGATAATTGTTGTTTTTAATTCTTATTAACATTACTATAATAGAATCATAAATTCTATTTAACGCTAAATCAAAATGCTCATTCATTTGATACACTGTTAGAGAATTCACTACCTCTGCTCCATACATTGCAAACAACCTTTTAGAATATTTATCCAATTCTTCTGCCCCATTTGTTGCGGTATATGTCACTATAACGGCTTTCTTCCCTATTAAAGGAAATTGGTGAATTTTGTATGCCATTCTGTCAAAACAGTTCTTTAATTTCCCAGGCATTTGGTGTATATATGTAGGAATAAAGATTACTATTCCCTGACAGTCTTCTAACTTCTTATCAAAATCATAATTATCTTTCAGGCTAAGACTGCATCTTCCATTTATAAAACACTGCATACACCCAAGGCAGTTTTCATAGTTTAAGTCAGCCATATGCAGTTCATTGATTTCGATTCCAACTACTTTTTCATATAATATTTTTTTAAGATGTCCAGCAAATTGATGGCCTACTCCTTTGCTTCTCGGGCTACCTATTATAAATAGTAGATTACTCATTCTTTAGTCTCCTTAATTTGATTTAACCTGTAGTATTCACCTTCGAGTGATAATAACTCTTTATGCGACCCTCTCTCTATAATCTCTCCATCTCTCATTACGTAGATACAATCTGCATCTATAATAGTTGAAAGACGATGTGCCACGATTACTTGTGTTATATTCATTTTCTTCAGATAATTTACAATTTTTGCTTCTGTCAAACTATCCAAAGAACTTGTGGCTTCATCAAGAAACATGACAATATTGCTATTGAGAAGCGCTCTGGCCAATGCAATTCTTTGCTTTTGACCACCTGAGAAATTAGAACCATTCTCAACAATTATTGTATTTAACCTCATCGGCAGTGATTGTATAAATTCATCTAAGGATACAATTCTAAGTACCTCATATAATTCTTTATCCGAATGACACTTGTCTTGATCCAAATTCTCTCTTAGAGATCCATTAAATAAAATAGAATTTTGAGGGACTACACCAAGCTGCTGCCTATACCCTTTATTATTGACCTCCTCGGCATTTACACCTTCTATATATATTTTCCCTTCATAGTCTGAATATAGCCCTGCTAATATGTTAAGTAATGTTGACTTCCCTGAACCTGTGCTCCCTGTAAAAGCAATTTTCTGACCAGCCACAATTTCGAAATTGATATTACGCAGAATTTTCTCTTCGCTTCCCGGATAAGCAAAACTCATATCAGTAACTTTTATATTTCCTTTTAGTTTGACATTAGTTTCTCCAATTCTTTCATCTTCCTGATTAAGAATATCATCTATTCTTAACATATAAGACTGTACTAAATAAATATGTTCAAATAATTGCGAAATTGAAAGAATACTCGATAGAAATATTCCTAAAATGGTCTGTAAAGATATAATAGTTCCAATACCATCTATACTTCCTGTACTATAAATAATCCACGCCCCAATGACAATAGTAAAAATAGGTATAAATAAATTCATTGCTGAAAGCATAGTATTATAACCAGCCATTAGTGTTTCGTACTTTTTATGATGATTCAGATACTTTGTTAATGAAGTAGACCATAACTTTTTCTTCCTGTCTTCCAACCCCAGTGCCTTAATATCAACTATTGACCTAAAAATATCAAATTGTAGTGTCTGCAGTTGCGAGTCTGATATAGTTTCTTCATTCTTATATAGAATTATTTTATTACGAAGTATTAAGTTCATTCCAATTATTATAATTGTTGCTGTAACTAAAACTATAGAATATAGAGGTTCCACATATAATACATAGCAAAATATTACTATTACAGACCCCGCATCAATAATTGTCCCTACAACCATTTCATTCAATAGGATTTTTATGCCTCTTAGTAATGTTAATCTGTACTGTAAGTCCCCGCTCGGTCGCAGAAGAAAGAATTTTAGTTTATTGCGAAACAATTTATCTATAACAGTAGTAGATAGGTATTTATCTAGTGACATTGATATCTTCACACTTACAATTGATTTAAGATATATAATTAAGTAATACGATAAGAAAGATATTACAATTATTATAGTCCAACTTTGTAATTTTAGTTGACTAATAGTATCTTTCATTATTGTATCTATTAATTTCTTGGACATAAGTGTACAAAGAAACATTCCCAGATAAATTAAACAGGATATCAATAACATTTTGATAAATTGCCTTTTATGATCCCATATACATTTACTTAAAATACTCCTATTTTTTTGCTTTTCAATCTTAGTGAAATTAGTACCTGGCTTTGCAGTTATCGCATACATATAATAATCGCGCTGCAACTCTTCGTATGATAAATATCTTCTCCCTACAGCAGAATCATAAATAATAGCACCTTTTTTTTTCAGATTACTAATAACTATATAGTGACCAACTTTACCCATGGCAATAAATGGTAATAAGGCTTTGGCTTCATCCGAACTGCCAATAGTCATTTTAACAGTTTCGCTAACCATATTGTATTTGGTAAATATATTCTTAATGTTTTTAATAGACATTCCATCACGACCAATTTCCATCTTCTTATTCAGATCATTTAAGGTCACATTAATGCCATGATAATTTAGAATCATTTGAAGAACGCACAGACCGCATTCTGTTTGCTGCATCTGCGATACTAACTTTATTTTTGCCATAACCCTATTTCCTCTTTCGCCAGCAAATTATTTAGAATCATTAATACAAATACTATTCCCATATTCCCGTTCATAAAGTTGGGGAAATATATGTTTTCACTACCCTGAATGCGCCACTTAGTACTTTCCAAACTATATTTACCGTTTAGGTTGTATCCTACTATTTGACTTCTTAATTCTTCAGTTATTACCAAACTTGGTGTCTTTTCAGCTAAATGTAGCGCCAATAAAGCTCCCGAATAGCCATTTATAAAAGTATCATCATAAAAATCTTCACGTTGCATTAATATAATCTTATTAATAGCCAATACTATATCTTTTGCTAATATAGGTAAAATTTCATCATTATACTCCGTTTCCTTTTTAATAAAATAGTTAAATAGTATTAATCGGGTTAGTAAAATTCCAGGAGCTCCGTAACTCAATGCTACCATGTCATGAGGATTTTCAGTACCATTCCTTATATCGACCCAATTATTCATCTCTTTAGAATAAAGTGAGTCTTCTATTTCGAGCAATTCTCCAATTTTGCAATAATACTTATTAATATCTTTTTTATTCAGATCAGCAATTGCCAAACAAACTAACATGTCACCGGAATAACCATGAAATAGTCCAGTATTTATTTTTCTTTTTTTAGTGTTGTAAAAATAATTACTAATCATTTTTACAAGATTAGAATCCAGTTTTCTATGATAGTGGCTTTTTATAATCTTAGAACATACTATTATGCTGCTACCCATCGTAGAAAAATCACATATCTCTACTTCAGTCAAATCTGAAAGCTCATCCAAGGTATCAAACATTTCCTTTTCTAATTCATTTATATTAGTAAATTTCTGGAGAATACTTAACAATAATAATTTAGAATGTACTCCAAGCAAACCAGATACAGGACTTAAACCACGATCAACAGAATTAAATGTTTCTAAAATCAATTGTTTGATATTGATTATTTTCTCATATTTAAGATCATATAGGAGCAATACTAGTAAGGCTCCTCCAAATATATATATATCATTTGACCGATCTATGATATACTCAGAAACACTATCATCTACAGTGCTATAAACTAATCTATTATTTTTCTGGGTATAGTTTAAAAATTTTTTACATTCGTATTCGATTCGACTGCATCCTATGTTTAATTTACTAACAGTCGTCAAATGAACCTTAGGCTGCTTTAACGATAATATCTGTTTTAAAATATTTTCTTCATATTCAAAAAACTTAAAATCAATCTGCCTAATTCTTTCTAATAATGAGCTTTTCAAGTCATCGCATAATGCGAAATCAAACAGCTCTGAATTATCATTATCCACTGATAGCTCAAAAAATGGTACTTGTAATTTAGACAATGCTTCTTTTTCAATGCCTACTATCTTTTCTTTATATTTACTATGTTTATCAAGCAAATTAAACAACTCTTCTCTCTCAGAAAAAGATTTAGTGTATTTAGGCATTAAAGATACTCGTATAAATTGGTCATAAAACGCAGTATTCCTAATGATTTTTCTATTAGAACCAAAAATCAATGATGAAATTCCTTTTTCTATTATATCTTTTTTCTCCAGGATTAATTGTTCTCCTATTTGAAAACCTTTAATAACATAGTCAATATAATCATAAGGATTTACTTCTTTTCCATCTGCATTACAGGGGATATTATTGAATTTTTTGGTTGCACTATCACCAATGTGACCCTGTTTGTTATAGGCTCCTGAAAACCCACTTATATCTAAACCAGCATATACATTATTTGGCTCCCTCCCCGCAAATAAATACGTATTTAAGATAGCCGATGTATTATAATCATAGATATTCATAAATGGAGAAATAAGAGTTTCCAGATCTATGAATACTGGTCCTTTCTTTGTTGCAATAATATTCTCTGCATGTAAATCATTGCTACCTAAAAAAGTAAAAATCGATGCGAAGAATCCAAACTTCCAATAGAATTTTCCTAGTTCAACCTCATTAAGAAAAGCATCATTTTTTATAAATTCTTGCAATATAAAATCCGGATATTCCTTGGTATACTGAATATATATTTCTCCCAAATCTACAGAAAGTGCCTCTAATATTTTATTCAACAATGTTTCACCGAAACCATTACGTGTTTTATATATCAGCTTTTCTCCCCTTTCAAAAAGTAATTCAACCACAATTTTTTCTCCATGATAATCACCTAATGCAGGAGCTATACTGACAATTTTGCTATTATAAGATATATTAAAATCACCGTAAATAGCATTCATATTTTCTTCTATTCGTTGAAGCATACGAATTATATTATTTGTCTCTACATTTTGAATATTTTTAATTAAATCTTTTACAACTGGATATTTTTTATCAAAGTCTAAAATAATTTCCTTGTTTTTCAGTTCATCATCACATCTCTGACATTCTTCATTTTGCATTTCTTCTAAACCAAAATAATCAAGCAATGAACATTTAGCCACTTCGCTAAATTTCATATATAAGTTACTTTTGATGCTGTTTCCCCAATCTGGAATCAAGTTAAGTTTTCTAGCAGCATCTGATGTATACACTTTTTCCAAAGAATCGTCCACATAAGATGTTGCATAATTTTGAAACAATACATCTTTTCTATCCAAAATTACACCCTCCCTCGTTTTTTAAAGATAAAAATCCCCCCCAGAAACAGTACTACAATCCATATTAAGGTTATGACAATTTGCTCTCTTGTAAAACAATTAAAATTAAATGCCTCAATAATGAATGAAAAAGGAATAAGCCGCATATAAGCACCTACAGAATAATTCTGTACTAGCACCGACACTGCAGGAAACACAGACATCAACATCCATACACCCACTAGAGAAATAACAAATTTTTTTGTTACTATGACTAATAATGACGAGCAGCTAAATACAAAGGCCCCATACGCCAGATACGTCACCAATAAAGAACTAAATATTTTAAATAGAGAATCTCTCGCGCCTATTGCCACTACATATATTGCTACTTCCAAAAATGCAAACACAAAAAATATTAGAGTATGAATAATATATGCATTCATTTTTGCAATATATAGACTAATACTACTCCGGCCACTAGTAATAAGCATATTTATAGTCTTTTTTTGAAACTCAATTCCCCAATACGACACCGAAAAATATAGCAGAAAATATTGTGCAATATATCCGTATGTATAATAAATCATATTATTTGAAAATTGGTGTTCTAAAACATTATTGGCTACCATAACCGTTCCACCCGCTAGTAGTGCACTCAAAATCAAAATACCTGTTCTTATATTTATTGCATCTTTTTTTACAAAATATCCGCTTAAAGACAATAATTTATTCAAAGTACACCTCCTGCAATCTTCTTTTTTGAATAACTGCATCCATTCTATTTAGTTCTTCAATAAATTCTTTATTATCCGTCAAATTTGACACACAAATATTATTATCTTCGCCAATCTGGTATGGAGTATCGGTTTGTTTGAGAAAGCTTACAACCTGATTATATCTTTCTCTTGGTAGGCTGATTGAATGAGTATACTTTCCTTCTATGTTATATATATCTTCTAATACACAATCATGTATAATATAGATATCCTTACAAATATCCTCCAGATTCTGGAAGATGTGACTTGAAATCATAAATGTTGTATCATTTAATTCAGAAAACTTTTTAATAGCATTTAATAAATCTAAAATCCCTGATGGATCCAGACCATTTGTAGGTTCATCAAGCAATACAACTTCTGTTGATGCTAATAGTGCTATAGCTACTCCTAAACGTTGTTTCATGCCTAACGATAACTTTTTTGCACTCTTCTTTCTGAACCCCCATATACCGATTATTTTCATTATTTCTTCCATTCTGGCTTTGGATTCATTGTATAGGTTTCTGAAAAACTCCATATTATTAAATACAGATAAATTATCGTATATACATGGATACTCTATTAACATACCAATTCGTTCTGATTTGATGGATATCTTACCTTGGTCTGGCTTATAAATACCACTAATAACTTTCATAAGAGTCGTCTTTCCAACACCATTTTCGCCAATTAACCCAACAATCTCACCATGGAGCAAAGATAAGCTTACGTTTCTTACTATCTGTTGCTTCCCATAACTAAACGAAACATCTTTAATTTCAAGCATTGTTCACCCCCCCTTCTGTTATAGTTAGTACACCTAATGGCGATTTGCCTTCTGCTGTACATAACAAAAAATAGGCAATTCCGGCCAAGCCATCCATCATTCCTACTACTTCCATACCTCTTACCGCCTTTGTTCTCCAATTCAGCAACACATTACTAATCAATGAAGCTTTATAATTTTCTACTTTTAGTTGGTTAATGTTGCAAAATCCCATATTCAATGCTAATTCTAAAATTGTAATAATTGCCATGTCACCGTGACAAAAAGTAGTATTTGCGCCCAGTGCTTTATTAAGTGATAGCTCGAATAATGTAGTGATTTCTTTTTCAATAATTTTATCCTTATATCCCGCTCTTAATAGCTCTAAGCGACTTAAAAGAATTCCAGGAATACCATGACACCACCCCCATGAAAATTTAGTATGTTTGTTGTCGTTGTACCAAATTCCCTCATTACTATTAAAATGTAATCTCTGGGTATCCAATAACTTCTCAATAATCTCTTTATCTTCACAATCTAATTGTTTCATCGCTTTATAAAGTGCCACGACTATTCCTGCTGATCCATGAGCAAAACCATTGAAATATGTGTTTGTTCGCCCATCCACAGGAAAACTTTTTTTATTATCCTTACTATAAATATTTGATAATACTTCATCTTTTACATCCGACAGCACCTTACAAATAAAGTCCTTCAGTTCTATAGAATTTGCACCCTCTAATGCGTGCAACAGAGAAAGTAGCAAGCCAGCATTACCATTAAGAACATCGAACTTTGTATCATCACTATAAATCTCTAGGCACTTGCTCAATAGTTTTTTCATATTGCTTTCATAATCGTGTTGATCAATAATACCTAGATTCACTGTATCTCTCAAGAAATTAATGTACTCTCCTATCCCGTCATATGCGCCAGTCAGCATACCACTAATATCCAAATTTGTGACTTTATTGATTATAGATATAGCCTCATTCACATAAACCATAATATAATTCTTTGAGTACAGGTTTGTAGATTCTATTAGCACTTTAATTACTCCAAAAAGACCACTGTAATAATTATTGGGGACATTTACAACTTCGTATTTCTCTCCAGATAATTGGTACTCAATCCACATGTGTTCATTATTAACTTCGCTAATAATCGAACTAGATGCTATATCATCAAGAATATCTTTGCAGGCACTTCTTAGAATATCCCGAGACATATCGGTAGGTAATATTTCATCTTCTTTCATTGAAGATAAAAAATCTTTAACTTCACATAGATCTATTCCTTTTCTGGCCGTAAACATTTTATTGATAGTTGTAATCTGGTAGTCAAAATCTTTATTACCTAAAAATTTTATTTTTTCTTCAAAAAGTTGCCAAGGACTTTTTCTAAAGTATAACTTAATCTGATTATTATTACTCAGGATTAGGTTTCGTTCATTAATATTCACTTTAAAATAAGGAATATTTAAATTCAGAAGTTCCTCTTGCTCATATAATTCAACTAGTGTAGGTTCTTCCTTCGATATAAAAATTCTTGTAGAAATAGCGTAAGCATACTTTGGATTATAAAAACAAATTGGTTTCATAATACTATTCTTTATAAGTGCATACTCAGCTGTCATGTGATTTAGAAATCTAATTTCCAATCCGTTAACTATTTTTTTTATTTCTGGAACAATATTATCCATATTATTTACAAATCCCCAGTATAAATTCTTAAACCCTTTTACAATAGTCTCCTCGATATCCTCCATACTTAAATATAACTTCCCTGCGGCATGTAAATGTTTTTTACTACGTTGCTCAACTCCCGGATTATCAAATTTCTCTTCGATATTAATCGAGCTGATATCAATAGAATCTTCATTTATTCTAATATAGGAAGGTATAATTCCGATATTTCTTACTGAAGTAGCTGAGTAATTCACTTCTATCTCACTTAAAAACATTGAGTTTTCATTCTTATTTAGAAATAATTTCGAAGAAAACAGCGTTTCCACATCTATTGGTACTGGATACTCTCCTACAGAAATCAAATTTTCATAGTGTATATCATTACCGTTCAAAATATAGAACATTGCCAACATCTGACCCATTCGTAAGTAATATCGCTCCTCCTCTCCGCGATTCGATATTCCGTTATAAGACACTCCTCGTATCCACGAATAAGTTGCTCTTCCAAAAGATGATGATGATTTTATGTCTAATAGTCCGCTTGTATTATCTCTAATCTTCTCAAAAATAGAAACAAACACTTTATCCACCTGATTGCTCCTCGGCTTATAAAAAAGGTTTCCGCAATCAGTTTCAAATCTGACTACAAAACTATCATGATGCCGATCCCCCTGATCCAAGTGAATATTCATTATGCTAAGTTCCCCAGTACAAAACATTTTTTTAATTTCAACGAAGTCTGCCTCTAACTTTGCGAATACTTGTTCTAAATAAATTGTTGTTGTATCTAGAAAATGTAAAATATTTCTTTTCCATAATGGGAAGCTATTGATTAGCGAAAAGAACGTATTTTCATCATCTTTCAGTAAATAGAAAAAAGCAACTAGACTCTTCTCATTTTTTTCCTGTCCGGTCGAAGATAAATAGTTCTCATAGCCTTTTTCGATAATTTTATCACTCATTGTGGCTATATTAGTTCCATAATAGTCCATGATATTCCTTATTAATATATCTACTGGATATGGCAATTCTGAATCACTCAATAACTGTTGAATTTTTTTAGTTGAAAACGTAATTATTGCAGAGTAGAAATCTGTTAAAGTTTCTATTTTCGGATATTGATTTATCAAGATCCATAAGTTTTCTAAAACACTCTCGCCCAATTGATTGTTCATCGTAAAAGTATAGTTTTTATCCATTAAACTTTTGATATGTATATTAGCACTTAAATTTACAAGAATCTCCTGCTTTGTATTCATAAGTTCTCCTTCTTATATTTTATCTATTTGCAATCAACGATATTACTGCTACAAATAAGACAGGCTTATTACTTGCACAATGTTTTTTATCTGCCTGTAAGCAACAGGTTGGCAAAGAGTTTCAGATAAACTATCTTAATAAGTTTTTCTCACTATATTTGATGTGATATCGCTTCCAACTCATATGACAATTTCAATCAATAAAACCTCCCAGATTTATCTTCGCCAACACCATAACCAATCAATCAGCAAGTACATGCTTTTTACCCCCATCCAAAAAAGTCTATCTACAAATTATCATGTGTATAGACTTTTTACAATGCTTCTCCGATGAACGCTGTTAGTTTCCCGATGAGCGTTATAAAATAACATTCTCTAAAATGATTTCTATCGAAAATTGAGAATCAACTTGATATTCACAATGCCCATTATAACGTCTAACAACATCCTCAATATTGACGCTCCCAAAACCATGCTGCATTTTATCAGGCTTTGTCGACATGGGTCTTTTCCCCTTGAATATAATATGATTGTTGACAGGATTTTCGACTCGTATATACATGCTTTTCACCGTTGTCTTAATATGAACTTCTATCTTTTTTTCCTGCGCACTCTGATGTGTAGCTTCTATGGCATTTCTAAGCAAATTCGAAAATAATATACATATATCGATGTCCTTAATTTTTGTTTCTTGAGGAAAAGCACCTTTCCAAATAAGCTGTATTTCCTCAGCATTTTTCCAAACATCTTTTATTACAATATCTAAAATATGATTTCCTGTATTCACCAGAGATACATTTTCTAGG
>Ga0153972_1000249_pt1 | contig 16230 bp, 14 predicted proteins | sample TSGA056MetaG_FD_104732 | JGI IMG/M metagenome (GOLD analysis project Ga0153972, IMG submission 104732) | Attine ant fungus gardens microbial communities from Georgia, USA - TSGA056 MetaG | ecosystem: Host-associated > Fungi > Mycelium > Unclassified | place: USA: Georgia, George L Smith State...
TAATAAGGTTTTTGGATATTATTTTGAAGTTACCAAATCGAACCTTAACATGGTTCCGGAAGACTATATCCGCAAGCAGACCTTGGCTAATGCGGAACGTTATACCACCCCCCGGTTAAAGGAGCTGGAAGATACCATTCTGAATGCGGAGGATAAATTATACAATCTGGAATATGAACTTTTATGTAAAATCAGAAACGCTGTCGCCATGGAGCTGGAACGGATCCAAAAGACAGCCAAGGCCATTGCCCGGCTGGATGTTTTTGCATCCCTTTCACTGGTTTCGGAACAGCGTCAATATGTCCGGCCCAGGCTGAATGAGAAAGGGATTATTGATATTAAGGAAGGGCGGCATCCGGTAGTGGAACAGATGATCCCGCACGATTTGTTTATTGCCAATGATACATACCTGGACAACGGCTCCCATAGTATCTCTATTATTACCGGGCCCAATATGGCCGGAAAGTCAACTTATATGCGGCAGGCTGCCTTGATTGTCTTAATGGCTCAGGTAGGCTGTTTTGTCCCCGCTAAAAGCGCCGATATCGGCATTGTGGATCGTATTTTTACCAGAGTGGGGGCCTCCGATGATTTGGCCAGCGGCCAGTCCACTTTTATGGTGGAAATGAATGAGGTGGCCAATATCCTGAGAAACGCCACTGCCAACAGCCTTTTAATTCTGGATGAAATCGGCCGTGGTACTTCCACCTTTGACGGCTTAAGTATTGCATGGGCGGTAATTGAGCATATCAGCGACCGGAAGCTGCTTGGAGCCAAGACTTTATTTGCCACTCATTACCATGAGCTGACGGAATTGGAAGGGAAAATCAACAATGTGAATAACTACTGCATTGCGGTTAAAGAACGCGGCGACGACATCGTCTTCTTAAGAAAGATTATTAGGGGCGGAGCGGACAAAAGCTATGGGATTCAGGTTGCCAAGTTGGCCGGGGTGCCGGATATGGTCATTGATCGGGCCAAGGAAATCGTGGAACAGCTTAGCAGCAATGATATTACGGAACGCATGCAGAACATTACCGTTCAGAATAAAAATGAAGGCAAGGTAAATAAGTCTCCTAAATATGATGAGGTAGATCTGGCGCAGATGTCACTTTTTGATACGGTAAAGGATGAGGATATTCTGAAGGAATTAAAAGAGATTGACATTCAGAACCTTACTCCCATGGATGCCTTGAATACTTTGGACAGACTTCAGAACAAGCTGAATAACCGTTGGTAAGTGTTGCTGTAAACAGTGCTGGCTATGAATAAGTAACACAATGGGAGGAAATTATGTCACAGATACATGTTTTGGATTCGGAGACTATCGACAAGATTGCCGCCGGTGAAGTAATCGACCGGCCGTCCAGCGTAGTCAAGGAATTGGTTGAAAACGCCATTGATGCGGGGGCTGCGGCAATCACGGTGGAAGCGAAGGACGGCGGGATTGAATTTATCCGGATCACGGATAACGGGAGCGGTATGGCGGCCGGACAGGTAAGGACCGCTTTCCTGCGGCATGCCACCAGTAAAATCGAAAGTGTGGACGATCTGTTTCAGATATCCAGTCTGGGGTTTCGGGGGGAAGCTTTATCCAGTATTGCCGCCGTTGCCAAAGTGGAGGTCATCACCAAGACCGAGCCGGCCCTGACGGGAGTTCGCCTATGTATTGAGGGAACCGCTGAAAAATCCTTTGAAGAGGTGGGCGCACCTAACGGTACTACTTTTATTATAAGGAACTTATTTTACAATACTCCGGCCCGCCGTAAGTTTTTGAAATCACCGGCCACGGAAGGCGGATATATTGCTGATTTAACGGAACATCTGGTGCTTTCAAGACCGGATATCTCCTTTAAATTTGTGCTGGGCAATCAAATACGTTTTCATACTTCCGGGAATGGTGACCTGAAAGAGGTGATTTACCGTGTTTATGGACGGGAAACGGCCGCCCAATTGGTTCCCGTCCAAGTGGTAAGGAATGGGGTTCAGATCGAAGGCTATTTGGGCAAACCGGTTTTAGTCCGTTCGAACCGGAATTATGAAATATATTTTGTGAACGGCAGATTTATTAAAAGCAAAATAATTGCCGGCGCAATTGAAGAAGGTTATAAAGAATACCTGATGCAGCATAAGTTTCCGTTTTGTGTCCTGCATATCCGGATGATTTCTTCCACGGTTGATGTGAATGTTCATCCCGCCAAAATGGATGTCCGGATTTCGGACGCCCCATCATTTTGTGATATTCTGACACAGGCGATCCGGACTTCCCTGATGGAAAGGGAAATGATTCCGGACGCCGAATTGAATGACGGCCAGGTGGTGCGGCAGGATACGAAAATGGCCGGGAAAGAAAGCCCTTCCGTACCGGAGCCATTTGAGGCGGCAAGGTCCGGTCAATATAAAGTGATGGAAGAAGTACGGTATGAAGCACAACAGTCCAAAATGCAGGACATCCTGCATAATCCAAGCTGGAACAGTCATCAATTGTCAAAAAATGCTGAAAAAAGCGAATCCGGTGTTGTCGGGAGTGAACCGGCGCTATCGCATACACAAATAAATCTTTTTGAAGAAAAACTTCTGACCGTGGAAAACAGGTCCAGGTATCGGATGATCGGTCAGGTTTTTGAGACTTATTGGATGATTCAATTTGAAGACAAGCTTTTTATAATTGACCAGCATGCGGCCCATGAGAAAGTAAAATATGAAAGGCTTATGAAGCAGTATCATGAACATAAAGTGCTTTCTCAGAGTTTGATGCCGCCTATTATTGTAACACTTTCCGGCCAGGAGGAAGCCATCCTGAAAAATCATCAGAACGCTTTTCTGGAGCTTGGGTTTGAAGTGGAAGCTTTTGGCGGCAGCGAATATGCGCTGCGGAGCGTTCCGGTGGATCTTTATGGCTGCGGCGAACGGGATATGTTTCTTGAAGTACTGGATGAACTGGCAGAAGGCAGCTTAAGAAGTAATCTCAGGGTAGTGGAAGAAAAGATTGCATCCATGTCCTGTAAAGCCGCCGTAAAAGGAAACCATTGCTTAAGTTTCGCCGAGGCGGAAAAACTGATTGACGAATTATTAACCTTGGATAACCCATATAATTGTCCTCATGGAAGACCAACCATCGTATCTTTCAGTAAAATGGAGTTGGAGAAGAAATTTAAACGGATTGTATAGAAATGGAGTGTCCTGATAAATGGATAAAAAACCTCTTGTTGTTTTAACCGGCCCCACAGCGGTGGGGAAGACCAGATTGTCACTGGAATTGGCCGGCAAAATCGGCGGTGAAATTATCTCGGCGGATTCTATGCAGGTTTACCGGCATATGGATATCGGCTCCGCTAAAATCCATCCGGAAGAAATGCGGGGAATCAGGCATCATATGATTGATATTCTGGAACCTTCAGAAGATTTTAACGTGGTTATTTTTCAGCGAAAGTGTCAGGAATGTCTGAAGGACGTTTACCGGCGCGGGCATATCCCCATTATCACCGGCGGTACCGGGTTCTATATCCAGGCGGTACTAAACGATATTGACTTTACTCAAAATGAGGAAGAATCTGAGTACCGCAAATATCTGGAGAGCCTTGCCAATGAAAAGGGCGCTGAGGGACTCCATCAGATGCTGAACGAAGTCGATCCGGTTTCAGCCGGTAAAATCCACCCAAATAATAGAAAGCGGATAATCCGTGCGCTGGAGTTTTACCATATGACCGGCAGCCCTATTTCTGACCATAATGAGACGGAAAGGCAAAAAAACTCCGCGTACCGCTCCTGTTATTTTGTATTAACCGCTCATCGGGAAACACTCTATCGCAGCATTGATGAAAGAGTGGATGAGATGATCGCAAAAGGATTGGTTGCGGAAGTAAAAAAGCTAAAGGACATAGGCTGCCACAGTTCTCAGGTGGCCATGCAGGGGCTGGGTTATAAGGAAATTTTAAGCTATCTGGAGGGGGAGATATCCCTGGAAAGGGCGGTTTACCTCATTAAGCGGGATACCAGGCATTTTGCCAAGCGGCAGCTGACCTGGTTTCGGCGGGAAAAAAACGTGATTTGGATTGACAAAAGTTTATTTGTATATAATGATAGTGAAATACTGTCCTTTATGCTGGGCAGGCTAAAGGATAAAGGTATCTGGAAGGAAACAGATGATGTTTAATGACAATGCGCTTAATATGTATACCCGGCTTGGGATACACAAGACGGTATATAATTATGGGGAAATGATTCTTGACCGGCTTAAAACGCGCTTTTTGCAGATCGATGATACGGCGGAATACAATCAGTTAAAGGTACTTAGCGCCATGCAGAATCGGAAGGTAAGTGAGGCATGCCTGCTTGGGACAACGGGATACGGTTATAATGATTTGGGAAGGGATACTCTTGAAGCGGTATATTCCGATATTTTTCATACGGAGGACGCGCTGGTCCGGCCCCAGATCACTTGCGGAACCCATGCCTTGGCGCTGGCGCTGCTTGGCAACCTGCGTCCTGGGGACGAACTGCTGTCACCCACAGGCAAACCTTACGATACGCTGGAAGAGGTTATCGGCATCAGACCGTCACCGGGATCGCTGGCAGAATATGGCATCAGCTACCGCCAGGTGGATTTGCTGCCGGACGGAGGTTTTGATTACGAAGCCATTCGTCAAAATATCCATGAAAAAACCCGGCTTGTGACCATTCAGCGTTCCAAAGGCTATCAGACCAGGCCCACATTATCGGTGGAACGAATCGGTGAATTGGTTATCTTTATCAAAGCCATAAAGCCAGATATCATCTGTATGGTGGATAATTGCTACGGAGAGTTTGTGGAACTACTGGAACCAACGGATGTAGGCGCCGATATGGCGGTGGGTTCATTAATTAAAAATCCGGGCGGCGGATTAGCCCCTGTCGGCGGGTATATTGCCGGAAAAAAGAAGTGTGTGGAAAATGCCGCAAGGCGTCTTTCTTCTCCCGGCCTGAGTAAGGAAGTGGGGGCTTCGTTGGGAATTCTCGGATCATTTTACCAAGGCTTGTTCCTGGCTCCCACGGTTACCGCCGGGGCCCTGAAAGGAGCCGTATTTGCCGCCAATATCTATGAAGGACTGGGGTATCAGGTGCTGCCTGACGGAAACGAACCCCGGCATGATATCATCCAGGCAGTGACCTTTGGTTCTCCGGAAGGAGTCATTGCTTTTTGTGAAGGCATCCAGGCCGCGGCACCGATCGACAGTCATGTTACACCCGAACCATGGGATATGCCGGGCTACGATGCCAAAGTAATTATGGCGGCGGGAGCGTTTGTATCCGGTTCCTCCATCGAATTGTCGGCGGATGGGCCGATAAAACCCCCTTACGCAGTTTATTTCCAGGGGGGATTAACCTGGCAGCATGCCAAATTTGGTATTTTAAAATCCCTTCAGTCGCTTGTGGATAAGCAGATCCTATCGCTTGCAAATGTCGAAAAAGCGAAAGGAAAATTAAGAAAAACCTCGAAAGAAAATTAATGAATTTTATGTACAGATTTTGGGAATTGTGTTACTATATACTAACGTATGGCTGTTCTGGTTGGGTGCGGGACAATCGTTTTATTAAATAGGTAATCACATGTTACGTCTGTTATGCAGGAGAAGGCAGAAGGAGACGTATGGAAAACAAAATTAATCCCAATAAGAACAATTTGCCCAAAAGTAAATTGTCTAATGATAATTTACCTTATGAGAAGTTTCGGGCAATTGGGCCGGAAAATCTCACCGAAAGTGAGCTGCTTGCGATTATCTTAAGAACCGGCACCAGAGATGTGAGCGCATTGCAGCTTGCGGAAAAAGTTCTGGAGCTTTCCCACCCGCTCCGCGGCGGCTTACTGGGTCTTTATGAAGTGTCCCTGGAACAGCTCAAAGGCATCCGGGGTATTGGGGAAGTCAAGGCCATCAAACTGAAATCTTTAACCGAATTGTCCATGCGGATCAGCCAGGCAACGGCCAAGGAAGGACTTCAGTTTTGCAATTCCGGCTCTGTGGCGGATTATTTTATGGAAAAGCTGCGCCATCGAAACACGGAATGTGTGATTCTGGTCAGCCTGGATACCAAGGGACAGCTTATTAAGGAGTCGATGATGTCAAGCGGAAGTGTCAAAATGGCGTTAATTTCCCCACGGGAAATCTTCTTAGAGGCACTTTGGTCTAAAGCCGTAAACATTATTCTGATCCATAATCATCCCAGCGGTGATCCCACCCCCAGCCGGGCGGATCTTAAGCTGACGGAAGATATCAAAGAAATGGGTGAAAAATTGGATATTCCGCTGCTGGATCATATAATTATCGGAGATAACAGATATACTAGCTTTAAAGAAATATCGTACCTATAGAAAGGGGTTGTCATTTTGGCAAACAACGCATTCGGTATCGACCTGGGTACCAACAATATTAAAATTTATAGCAGGAACGACGACAATATTACGGTGGAAAAGAATATGATTGCAATAGAGAATAAAAATACTCTTTTTGCCTATGGTGACTCTGCTTTTGAAATGTATGAGAAAGCTCCGGGAAATATTCATATTTCTTATCCTTTGTCCAACGGTGTCATTGCCGACATCCAGAATATGGAGACCTTGGTTAAATATTTCATTACGGATCTCCAGAAAGGGAATCTCAAACCGGCGGATTATTATATTGCGGTTCCCACTGATGTAACGGAAGTGGAAAAACGGGCCTTCTATGATTTGGTCAGGGATGCCAATGTGAAAGCCAAAAAGATTATGGTGGTGGAGAAAGCGGTTGCCGACGGTCTTGGCATGGATATTGACGTTAAAAACTCTCAGGGAGTCCTGGTGGTAAATGTGGGTTATGATACCACGGAAATCTCCATTTTATCCTTGGGTGGTATTGTATTAAGCCGTCTCATCAAAGTAGGCGGCATGAAGTTTGATGAAGCCATCCGTTCCGCCGTACGCCGGGAGTTTAGCTTGATTATCGGCGGTAAAACCGCAGAATCCGTCAAGATTGCTTTAACAGATCTGGAACCGGATAAAAAGGGCGCCGTGGTGTATGGCCGGGATATTGTAACGGGACTTCCGGTGGAACGGGAGATTACCACTAAACTGGTGGACGAGTCTCTGGAAGAGCATTTTAATACTATTATTGATAATGTAAAAGTCATTCTGGAACGGACCCCGCCGGAACTTGCGGCCGACATTTACCGTCATGGCATTTATCTCACCGGCGGAGCTTCTCAGGTTAGTCATCTGACCGAACGGATGGCTCAGGGAACCGGTCTGAAAGTCAATGTTTCAGCTAGTCCCGTAACCAGTGTGGCACTGGGATTATCCAAAATCATCAAAGAGGATAACTATAAAACAGTAGCTTATGCGATTGAAGGGATGAGTAAATGAGTCCAATTATTAAAAGAAAAGGAGAGAGGTTTACTTTACCAAGTAAATACCTCCTTTTTATTTTAACTATTATATGCAGCGGCATGATGCTGCTGACCTTTGGTACCGATATCTTTAATAAACCTCTGAATACAGTGGTGGGTTATGTGGTAATTCCCTTCCAGAAAGGAATCAGTCAGGTGGGCAGTTGGCTTTCAAGCCGATCGGAAGAGCTGGTGCAGATCAGACAGCTGCTGGAGGAAAATGCCCGCCTGAACGAGGAACTTGCGGATCTAACAACAGAAAATACGCTGCTGCAGCAGCAGAAGTATGAGTTGACCAGTTTGCAGGAGTTGTATGAACTGGACATGCAGTACAGTGATTATGAAAAAGTCGGGGCCAGAATTATTAGCCGTGATTCGGGAAATTGGTATTCTACTTTTATCATTGATAAAGGAAGCGATGATGATTTGAGTTTGGATATGAATGTAATCGCCAGCGGAGGTCTGGTGGGCCGTATTACCTCCATCGGCAGTAACTGGGCCCAGGTGACCGCCATAATCTCTGATAATTCCAATTTAAGTGCCATGACCCTGGCAACAAATGATAATATGATCGTAACCGGTGACCTGAAACTTATGACTAATGGCGTAATCAGATTCAGTCAGTTATTGGACAGCGCCGATAAGGTAAGGCAAGGGGACAAGGTGGTCACATCGAATATAAGTGACAAATACCTGCCCGGGATATTGGTCGGTTATATCCATACCAGTAATAAAGATGCCAATAATCTTACCAAGTCCGGATACATAACTCCGGTGGTGGATTTTGAGCATCTGGATGTGGTTTTAGTCATTACTCAGTTGAAACAACAGGTGGATGTGAGCACTGCTCAGTAAAAGCTGCCAAAGGAGGGAAGAAACATGCGTAAAATAGTCGTGGCACTACTGATACTTGCCTGCTTTATCCTGCAGACCACCGTGTTCCGAAGCCTGGCCTTTGCCGGCATTGTTCCGAACCTGTTGATTATTCTCACCTCTTCCTTCGGTTTTATGCGCGGTGAAAAAGATGGTCTGATAATCGGTTTCTTCTGCGGTTTTTTATGTGACATCTTTTTTGGCGAAGTTCTTGGTCTATATGCCTTAATTATCATGTATATCGGCTACATAAACGGAAAATTCAGCCGGATATTTTATCCGGAAGATATTAAACTGCCAATTGCCCTGATTGTTGTCAGTGACCTGTCATATGGGATTATCTGTTATGTCTTGTTGTTCCTTTTAAGCGGGAATTTAGATTTTCCTTATTATTTTATCAAGGTGATACTGCCGGAAGCTTTATATACTATCGTAATTACCATGGTTTTATATCCATTGATTCTGAAAATAAACGTAAAGCTGGAAGTGAGAGAAAAAGGGAGAGCACAAAAATTTGTTTGATGATTTTAAAGAACGAGTTAAAAATTTTTTTACCAGCAGATTAACCATATTGACCGCTGCCTTCCTCATTTTTGGCGGAATTATGATTTATCGCTGTTTTGATTTGCAAATCGTGCATGGTGAAGAATATTTGAATCAGTTTATCCTGCAAACCGAAAAGACCCGGGATTTAACCAGCACAAGAGGAAATATATACGATTGCAGCGGTAACGTACTTGCCTATAATGAATTGGCGTATTCCGTAAAGATTGAGGACGTGTATGAATCCGGAAGCAGTAAAAATAAAACACTGAACACTACCATTTATAAATTGATTCAAATGATCGAAAAAAACGGTGACAATGTTATTACCGATTTTAATATTGTCATTGATGAAAATGGAAATTATGACTTCGATGTGGAAGGAACCACCTTACTTCGGTTTCTGGCGGATGTTTATGGACTGACAACGGTTGACAAGCTGACTGATGAACAGCGTTATGCCACTGCGGATGAGGTTATGGAATTCCTTGGCGGCACCAAAAAATTTGCCATTGGTAATTATGAAGAGGAAGGCAACTCCAAAAGCACCTTCTTGGTGGGAAAAGGTTATACGAAGGAAGAACTGCTGAAGATGGTCACCATCCGGTACGCCATGAGCCTTACTTCTTACCGGAAATACATCGGAACCACTGTGGCTACGGATGTCAGCGAGAAAACGGTGGCGATCATTATGGAGAATTCCACGGAATTGGATGGTGTTTCCATTGAAAACGATACGGTCAGACGATATATGAACAGTGAGTATTTCGCTCATATTTTAGGTTATACCGGGAAAATTTCTTCCGAAGAGCTTAAGAACCTGAATGCCTTGGAAATGGAAATCGGTGGGGATGCAGAACGCTATTCCATTAATGATATGGTTGGAAAAAGCGGGATCGAATCTTATATGGAAAGTATCCTTCAAGGTACTAAGGGCAATGAAATCGTTGTGGTTGACAATACCGGTAAGGTCATCAGCATCCAATCCCGTACGGAAGCAGTTTCCGGACAGGATGTTTATTTAACTATCGATGCTGAACTGCAGATTGCCGTTTATCAGATTCTGGAACAGAAAATAGCCGGAATTGTTGCCGATAAAATTATTGATGCCAAAGAATATATTGCCACCTCAAATTCCAGCAGCAGCGACATTAAAATCCCCATTTACGACGTTTATTTTGCCGTAATAAATAATAATATAATCAATATCAACCACTTTAAGGAAGCTGATGCCGGGGAAACGGAACTGGCGGTATATGAAAAGTATCTCCAGTATCAGACTGATACCTATGAAGAGCTCCGCAGCGAATTATATGATATCAAAACCCCTTACAACAAGCTTTCCAAAGAATTTCAGGTGTATCAGAGTAACATTGTCAATCTTCTGAACAAAAACGGCATTATTGAGACAGAAAAGGTTGACGTCAGTGATGCCACTCAGATTGCCTGGGCCAAGAATGAAGTAATCAGTTTAAATGAATATTTAAACTATGCGATTTCCAGCGGATGGATTGATGTTACCAAGCTGAATCTCGACAGTAAGTATTCTGATTCGGTGGAAGTGTTTGATGAACTGGTAAATTACATCTTTGAGATGATTGACAATAACCTGGAATTTCAAAAACGGCTGTACAAATATATGCTTCTTAACAACGTGATAACCGGAAGGCAAGTCTGTATGATTTTATGTGAACAGAATGCCGTGGGAATCCCCCTGGAAGACGAAGACGCCCTTTATGACGGAAAGTTGTCAGCTTATAACTTTATGATGAACCGGATTAATAACCTGGAAATCACGCCGGCTCAGCTGGCCCTGGATCCCTGTAACGGTTCTGTGGTTATTGTGGATGCTAACAGCGGCGATGTTCTGGCGATGGTATCTTACCCCGGATATGATAATAATAAAATGGCCAATTCCGTGGATGCTGAATATTATGCCAAGCTTTTGACGGACAAGTCCAGTCCCAGTCTGAACTATGCCACGCAATATAAAGCGGCTCCGGGTTCCACTTTTAAGATGGTTTCCGCAACTGCCGGACTGATGGAAGGGGTGATCAATCTGAATTCCAAGGTTGTCTGTTATGGCACCTTTACTGCCATAACACCTTCCCCCAAATGCTGGCTGGTTTCCGGACACGGAAGCCAGAACCTGGTACAAGCCATACAAAATTCCTGCAATTATTACTTTTACCAGCTGGGCTATGACATGTCTTTTGCCAATGGCAATTACAATGCCCGGCAGGGAATAGATATCCTCGTTAACTATGCGGATATGTACGGCCTGAGTGAAAAAACAGGGGTACAGGTTGCAGAATATGAACCGGATGTTGCTACCGGCGATCCGGTCCGGGCAGCGATTGGGCAGGATACCAACAGCTATACAACGGTGGGACTGGCCAGATATGTGGCTACCGTGGCGAATGGGGGTACCTGTTATAATCTGACATTGCTGGATAAGGTAACCGATGCCGGAGGGAATCTAATTAAGGAATACGAACCGGAGGTTCGTAATACCATCGAAATGTCTACCGAATACTGGAATGCCATCCATACCGGTATGAGAAATGTGGTGCTTGGCAAAACTTATTTTTCCGATTTAACCGTAAATGTTGCCGGTAAAACCGGTACCGCTCAGCAGACTACAACCAGACCTAACCATGCTCTATTTGTGGGATATGCTCCCTATGAGGAACCGGAAATTGCCATAGTCACCCGGATTCCATTTGGCTATTCCTCCGATTACGCAGCTCAGACCACCAGGGATATTATTAAGTACTATTATGGTCTGGCGGAGGAAAATGATATTATTACCGGTACTGCGGATACTCCGGATGCCGGCGTATCCACAAATGAATTTTAAGAAAGGGAGTGACCGGCTTTGAAGGATGCTGTTATATTGAAAAGCTATCAAAACGGCATATCCGTATTTATTAATGAGGAATTGCCTTTTGAACACATTTTACAAGAGATAGCGTTTAAATTTACAGAATCCAGAAATTTTTTCGGAACATCGAAAATGGCGCTTTCCTTTGAGGGAAGAACCTTAACCGGCGCAGAAGAACTGCAGATACTGGACACTATTGGAGAATGCAGTGATGTAAATATTGTTTGCATTGTGGGAAAAGATGAGGAAACCGATAAATATTTTCTGAAAGCCCTGCAGCAGACGGAGCGAAAGCTTTCCGGCGGGGATGAGGGACATTTTTATAAGGGAACACTGAAGAACCATGAAGTATTGGAAACGGAAGCAAGTATTATTGTCCTTGGCGATGTTTATCCCGGCAGCGCCGTAATATCCACCAAAAACATCATTATTCTGGGAGGACTGTACGGTGAGGCCTATGCCGGAGGAAACGGCCGGGAGGAACATTATGTAGTAGCGCTTGAAATGGCGCCGGAAAGAATTAAAATCGGCGATTTCAAATATAAACACTCACACAAATATTTAAAATGGGGTATCCACCCTAAAGTACAGCCGAAAATTGCATATGTGAAAAACGAAAGAATCGTATTTGAACCGCTTACTAAAGAATTACTGGGTACTTTTTAAACGGCGTAAGCCGAACCCAGGGGACGATAAATTACAGGTAAAGGCACGGGCTGGACCCGGCGGGAATGGAGGAATCTATGAGTGAAGTAATTGTCGTCACATCAGGAAAAGGCGGTGTGGGTAAAACCACCACAACTGCAAATGTAGGCACCGGTCTGGCTAAAATGGGCAAAAAGGTATGTCTGATCGATACCGATATCGGTCTTCGTAACCTGGATGTAGTCATGGGGCTGGAAAACCGGATCGTATATAACCTGGTGGATGTGGTGGAAGGAAGCTGTCGTGTGAAGCAGGCGCTGATCAAGGATAAGCGGAATCCCGGTTTATACCTGATGCCATCCGCGCAGACACGGGACAAGTCATCCGTGACTCCCGGACAAATGATAAAGGTGATTGAGCATCTGAAAGACCAGTTTGACTATGTTATTCTGGATTGCCCGGCCGGTATTGAACAAGGCTTCCAAAATGCTATCGCCGGCGCGGAACGGGCGCTGGTGGTTACCACCCCGGAAGTTTCGGCAATCAGGGATGCGGATCGGATTATCGGCTTATTGGAAGCCAATGGGTTCAAGCAAATGGATTTGATCATCAACCGGATGCGGATGGATATGGTAAGGCGGGGAGATATGATGTCGGCTTCGGATGTGGTTGATATTCTGGCGGTTCCGCTGATTGGGGTAATACCGGATGATGAGAATGTGGTTATTGCCACGAATCAGGGAGAGCCGTTGGTAGACGGTCCAAGTCCCGCCGGAAAAGCTTATCAGAATGTGGTGCTCAGAGTACAAGGGAAGGAAGTACCTTTTATGAACTTTGACAGGGGCATTTCCTTTTGGACCAGGGTAACCGGTATTTTTCACAAAGCATAAGGAGGCGCAGGTTTATGAAGCATTTTTTCCGAAGAAAGAGCTCCCGGGAAGTTGCCAAGGACAGGCTGAAGATATTATTGATATCGGATCGTGTAAACTGCTCACCCGAGATGATGGAACTAATTAAGACGGATATTGCCAAGGTGATTTCCAAATACATGAAGATAGATTCCGCAAACATGGAAATTCAGATAAATACGAAGGGTGCCAAGGGAACAAGGAAGAAAAATCCCACTTTATATGCCAACATTCCCATTTTGGACTTACATAAACAATAGTCAAGATACACGGTTTTAAGATAGAATTGAGGATTTTATGTTCAAATATTATAAGATACGCAATTATGATTTCAAGTTAATACTCATGGTAGCCGCCATCTCCTTTATTGGTGTCATGGTCATCGGCAGTGCCAGAGAATCGTTACAATCAAAGCAACTGGCTGGGGTGATTGGCGGGATGGTTTTGATGATCATCATTTCCCTTTTTGATTATACCATTCTCCTGAAGCTGTATTGGGTAATGTATATCGGCAATCTGGTGCTGCTGTCCTTGGTTGCTTATGTTGGCAGGGAAGGAAACGGTGCCCAGAGATGGTTGGTAATCGGCACTCTGAAATTTCAGCCATCGGAAATTGCAAAAATTTTGTTGATTTTATTCTTTGCACAGTTTATTATGAAACATAAGGAAGAACTAAACACTTTTAAGATCATTGCAGCAAGTGTAGTTTTAATGATAGTTCCCTGGTTTCTGATTTATGAACAGCCGGATTTATCCACCAGCATCGTTGTAATTGTGATTTTCTGTATTATTATGTTTGCGGGCGGCATCAGCTATAAACTGGTTATTGGGGTAGTGGCGGTTGCCCTGCCGGCCATAGCGATTATTATTTCCCTGGCACTTCAGCCGGATAACGATTTGTTGACCAATTATCAGAAAAACCGGATCCTGGCTTTTATTAATCCGGAAGAGTATGCTACCGACGAAGCATACCAGCAGCTTAATTCCGTTACGGCGATTGCTTCCGGTCAGCTGAATGGCAAAGGATATAAAAATAATGAAATTACTTCCGTAAAAAACGGCAATTTTATTTCGGAAGCCCAGACAGATTTCATTTTTGCCGTTATTGGAGAAGAATTTGGTTTTAAGGGAAGTGTTGTTGTCATTGTCCTTTTGATGGCGATCTCATTGGAGTGTGTATCCATCGCCCGGAAGGCGAAGGATACGGCTGGTACTATAATTGCCGCCGGTGTGGGAGGTATGATTGCCTTTCAGAGCTTTGTAAACATCGGCGTCACTACTTTTATATTGCCAAATACCGGTTTGCCGCTGCCTTTTGTCAGTTCCGGTCTCACTTCTCTTATGAGCCTTTTTATCAGCATGGGTTTTGTGCTGAATGTCAGGCTTCAAGCCAAAAAACTATAGGAATGAGAGAGGGTATTAACTATGAATATTGCATTAATTGCACATGATGCGAAGAAAAAACTGATGCAGAATTTCTGCATTGCGTATCGGGGAATCCTCAGTAAGAATGAACTTTATGCCACCGGAACTACCGGGAGGCTGATTGAAGAGGTGACTAATTTAAACGTTCACAAATATCTGGCCGGCCATTTGGGCGGAGAACAGCAGATTGGAGCACAAATTGAGCATAATCAGATTGATTTGGTGATCTTCCTGCGTGACCCGTTGACTTCCAAATCCCATGAACCGGATGTCAATAATGTAGTAAGGCTCTGTGATGTTCATAATATTCCCTTGGCAACTAATCTGGCAAGCGCGGAACTATTAATCAAGTCCCTGGACCGAGGAGATTTAGAGTGGCGTGAGATGTACAAGTAAGCTCTTATATGATATAAAAAGGAAATGGCGGCTTTGGGTTATCGGGGTGCTGACTGTCGGTATGTTTACCGGCTGTGGTTCACTTTCTTATGATATGGCCTATAATCCGGATTCCGAAATCAGCAGTTTTAATGTTATAGCCAAACAGAAACCCGGGATCGCTTCCTCTTTTGCCGAGGAACTTTGTATTGTCACTCAGGATGTCACCGATGATGAACAGGTGGATATGACTGAGGCTTCGTCGGCCGTGCTGTTTGATATTAACAATCATGAAGTCTTGTATTCTAAGAATGCCCATGAAAGATTGTATCCGGCCAGTCTTACCAAGGTTATGACAGCCCTGGTGGCATTAAAATACGGAACTTCCGATCAGGTACTGACAGCCACGGACACTGTGAATATAACGGAGTCCGGGGCTCAATTATGTGGCCTGGAAAGTGGTGATACTATGACTTTATCCCAGGCACTGAATGTACTGCTAATATATTCAGCCAACGATGTGGCTATGCTGATAGCGGAAAATATCGGTGGAACACCGGATAACTTTTTGGTTGTGATGAATGAGGAAGCCCGTGCTCTTGGAGCTACTAATTCCAATTTCACCAATCCTCACGGTTTAACGGATGAAAACCATTACACCACGGCTTATGATCTTTATCTGATATTTAATGAAGCCATCAAGTACGAAACATTTCGTGAAATCATACATATGACAAGTTATCAGACTACATATTATGATAAGGATGGAAATCCCAAAGAATTATCTTTTGAAACCACCAATCTATTTTTACGGGGTTATTATCAGTCTCCTGACAACATTACCGTAATCGGCGGCAAAACCGGTACCACTAACGCGGCAGGCCACTGCCTGTTACTTTTGTCCAAAGATACCAAAGGGGCTTCTTATATTTCCATTATTTTAAGGTCTTCGACCCGGGATATCCTATATGCCGAGATGACAGATTTATTGGATGAAATCAAGAATTAGTGGTTGTTTTTTAATATGAGATAAACTATAATGATATCAGATAAAAAGCTTTTGTGATCCCCAGAGGCTTTTATCAATTTACTTTAGGAGGGTTACCAATGGTTCAGTTAATTTTAGGCAAAAAGGGAAAAGGTAAGACAAAGTATTTGTTAGATAAAGTAAATAGCGAA
>Ga0153972_1000252_pt1 | contig 16166 bp, 15 predicted proteins | sample TSGA056MetaG_FD_104732 | JGI IMG/M metagenome (GOLD analysis project Ga0153972, IMG submission 104732) | Attine ant fungus gardens microbial communities from Georgia, USA - TSGA056 MetaG | ecosystem: Host-associated > Fungi > Mycelium > Unclassified | place: USA: Georgia, George L Smith State...
AGCTGTACAAGTTGAACGTGCACTGCGGGCCCTTGTCATATACAATTTGGGGTTGTAAAGCCGATCATGCAGCAATATAATGACCATTGCCATTGCTTTATATCTTCAAAGCCACATTACAATAATGTCCACAACCGACTGCACACGGATATCCTACAAGTTTTATTCTCCCAACTGACTCTGACTCCATTCCAGTTCCAGCTGAGTCCTGCAACGGCATCCAAGTAACTGATCGCCTGGGGTAATATTGGCCTCGCATGATGGGTGCCCCATCCACCATAACCTTGTTCATATAAAACTGTCGATAGCATGACTGATGCCCACCGTGATGACAAACTGAACATTGGAACAACGACTTTCGAACGGGAAGTCGACTGGTGAATCCACCTGTCAGCCAATTGAATCAATGGGCATACTTGCCGATGACATACCAGATCGCACATCTTGATGCTGAAGTCTTACATGTAAAACAATAATCGAATGTCGATCGTTTCCTAGAATTCTCTGAAGGATAGCCCGCAGGTTTGATCAAGGGCTTTTTGCATCTCCCACAGAGTAAATATATCGTCGTATCCAGCTACGAAAATGCGTCAGAAATGACATCAGAAACCAAAATAAACTCACGAGTGTTATATTCTTAATTTGTTGTATTTGAGAGTGTTTACGAAAATATGCAGCAAAAGTATATAATCGACACCGCACCAGCTGGTCTTCAACAATAACCAATAAGAAACGAACAAAGTTCGAAATTATGTGGCTTACCGATATAAGCATCAAAAATATGTAATCTCCGCTTCACCGATAATCCCAACTCTTTGGGAGCAATCACTGCCATCATGGCAGCAGTCTGTACTTCACCCTGAAATTACAACAATCATCATCAGACATATCAGTATACGCATCTAGGAAAACTTACAATAACAAGCAGCTCCTCAAACGCCTTTTTTACCGCCTCCCAAACATAATTCTCAATCCTCTCCTCTTGCGCCCTAACGATCTCTATCCGCCTCTTTGTCATTCTTTCTGCTTTAGCTTTCATAACTTCAGTATGTGATCGGCTGTAGATATCGTGGCCATGTGGCTTCTGTTGTTTGGTACCTGTTCGATGACGACTCGTGCTTGTGGTCAAAGCCCGTGGTTGGCTATCTCTTCCAACTCGCGTGTCGGGTACCGGAGATTGTTCGATAATTCTACTACCACCGTTGCTGTTAGCCTCAACTGTCGCAATGTTCTTCTGATTGCCATGTTTCAACGATAGCATAGGCACTCGTCCCTGTCCTGGAACCTGAACTTGAGCGGCAGCAGGACCAGCAGATAACGAAGCTAGAGTTGAACTGCGACTCCTCTGCCTCAAATCCACTCCCCTCTCAAAAGACGTTCTCTGATTGGCCAGACTGATGGTTGCAAATGACTTTTGAGTGGTCCCATCCTCTTCATCCTCTTCTCCATCTTCTTCCGAGTCTGTCGACCCTGATGATGGCGAATTTGACAAGTGATCATGGTATGCCTCTCCATCGATTGCCTTTGTTGCCATTGTCCACAGTCTATCCCTTCGGTTTCTTTTCTTTTGGCTTGCCTGTGAAAATAATGAACCGGGTACTGCAAAATCAGCAGCCGACGATACGATCATCTCATCGTTATTCGTTGACGGTAATAATTTCCTTACGCCCACACCATTATTATGGTCCATTTCTTCATTTCCTCCTTCTTCACGATCATCGCCATCTGGGTCAGACTCTTCTTGCCCTTCTTTTTCCTCGTCTGAATCACTATCACTTAATACACCCTCTCCAACATGTTTTGTACTCGCCGCCACCGAAAGATTTTTATCACCCGGACTCATCCGACCATGAAATTCTTGTTGCTGATATTGACGTCTTGATGCGTTTACCGAAAAAGATCGTTGCGTACTTGACGACACCGGGTTCCTTGCTGCTACACTTGTACTCGGAATAGTCATTACAGATGAATCCGTAGCCCCACTATCAATACTCTCCCTCCTCAAACTCAGGGTCAAACCTGACGTTCGCCGTGGCGTGGGCGCACTGGTATGAAGAATAGCATTACTTACAGCAGGAGGTAGAGTTGTTGCTGAATGTAAAGGCGATGATGCGTTCGATGACGCAGGAGTAGGTTTCTTTGACACTGAGGGGCTTCTATGCCCAGCTGCAGTGGGGGCGCGAAGTCGTGAAGAAGCAGAATGAAGAAGGGAAGGGAAGTGATAGGAGGAACCTGGACGGGGTACTCTCGAGAAATCTGGTGAACGACTCGTATCAGCGCTAGCACTAGTACTGGCAGGTGTAGATGTATTTCTCCATGAAGGGAGGGTATGAGGAATTGAAGACTGTGCAGGTATCGGAGTAGGGGCCGCGGTTGGCTGAGGAGTTGATGGCTCATGTTGTGTTTGTGCGCCGGGGCAGTGCGTTTGTTTTCGTAGTTGGATTTGATTTTGCTGTTGTACAACAGCAGTAGTGATGTTACCGAGCGAAGCAACATGTGGAGTACGTTTTGAAGGCGAATCCGGTGGGGTAGCTGATGGGCTTCTTGTCGTCGGTTGGGGCAAGTTTGTTGCTTCGGATAACAATGTCGACATCAACATCCAAATCTGTGCGATGTGTGGTTTTCCAGCGGCAAGAGCTGCCTGATTTGTATGATCAGAAATCGGGAACAAGAAAGCTTGAACGAAACGAACTTCCATATTCTTTACACATGAACTCGAGGCGTCGTCTCCATCGATCACATACGATGCAGCCAACGTCACAAACGTATCCACACCAGACTGAATCTCTGGCGATCTGAACCAACCAAGCTTTTGGGTTTTTGGTTGGAATGAGCGATCGCCGATGTGTTTGATAACAGAAGGTTCAACAAGAGCCATGATTTCATGATTGAGTTTGGTAGGGTGACTAGATATTCGATAAGTAAAAAGAAAGCAGAAGAGGAATGAAGAGGCGTGAGCGGTGTAAGTAATAGCAAGCGATTGCACATACATATCATCATAGGGAATCTCCGATCTCGGTGCATTGTCAATGACAAATGCAAGTGTGCTATTCGGAGTCCAAGTTATCGATGCTCGAGAAATCGTATCAAGGGGCTTGGTCACATCGCGCATATCGAGCTGAGTGAATGTTCCATTCGTGTTTTGCGCCAACAGCGTATAGGGATCAGCAAACTCGATGTCTACATGGTAATAGTTTAATATACGGTGGGGAACCATAGCTGAGTATTGGGTACCTGTAACGCCACCTTCAACAGAGGTTCCAGAGACAGACCATTTGGGTAACCAAGATCGTCTCACGTCCCATAGCTCCACTGCATCTGAGTGTTGTTGCTCCGATAAAGACATGGAGGACGATTTTGATTCCCTCTGAGTTACCTTGTGGTCACTCAGGCTTCTGACAGTGGTGTCGAGACAAATACTACTCTCAACACGACTCTGCAGGCCACTAGAGGGTCCTCTCCCTCTTGTACTAGAAGAAGGATAGAGATGATCAATATGTTGAGATGATACGCTGAAGTCAACATGTGCAACGACGGCTAGTTCGCATTCATAACCTGGACGCCATAGAACACGACGAATGGGGTATGAAGGGTATAAAGTGTAGGTTGGTCTGTTAGGCATGTGTGAGGCCGCTCCTGGGCCAGTGAGATCCCAGACCTGGAGGAATGGATATTAGGTGATATGGAGCAACAGGATGAATTGCACCTTAATACAACGATCTAGTCCAGCGCTAGCAACCCATCCAAGAGTATTCCCAGTATGGTGATCAGGTGCTTCATGGTGGCCGGAGAACGAGATGTCGTGTGTTATGGACGAATCTCTGCCGCTGGCCCAATCAATCGTGGTGATAGGAGCGGTATGTGCAACGGGTAAGCGGTCTAATAGGCCGCGTTGACCCATCTTGAGATCCCATCTGAGTGAAAGATGAGACGATGGATCAAAAGATAGGAAATGCGGCGATACAGACCTGTGTAAGGTCCCATTGTCCATGCCGACGAGCACGGAAAGAGGATTCCAAACACAAGGGGAGAATATGACACGTCGAACAGCGGAGGGATTGTGGACACGCATGACGGAAGCTTGGATATCACGAAGGTCCTGATAAAAGGTTAAGTAGAAGAAATGATGGAAACAGGAATGCTTGGACCCAGACGCGAAAGTCTCCATCGGCAGAGCCAGTCATGCAGTAATGGTGCACAATGCGAGATACATTCATGGTATGAATTGAACGGAAATGCTCTCTAGTCCTGCGTTCTAGACAGAGATTCATACCAGATAAACTATATCATTTCGAGGAAACTCACCATACTTGGAGCGGCCATTCTTTGCAATATCCCACATGATGAGTTCGCCATTGCGTGCACTAGTGAGAACCTTGTTGTTGAACACTGGAACAGATGAACATAAAATAAGAACAAGAAAAGACAGACAGACCTCCGTATGCCCAAGCAACATCTGTACTGGCACAGTCAAATTTGAGTCCACTCCCATCCCACAGATTTCTCGTCGACAAGATGGGTTTTGGCTCAGTCTGTGAACCGGAGACACGTATTATCCTCAGTGCTAAAAGGTGTCAAAACAAGTCTCGATAATGGACATCTTGGCACACATTCTCTGCCAGCAACAGCAATTCGACCATCGTCTCCCTTGGATACGTATCCTCCACCTTGGAGCGTGACCTTTGGAAGACGTGAAGAGCGGAGAACACCTTTGGGTGGATGAGAACGTTGATCGTCAAAGAGGTCAAGGGATGACATTCATCATGTCTATGAATAGATTATTGAGCATTATCAAATTCTTTCTTAAATTTCTAGCGCGGGGCTAGATCCGCGGTAGAATACAGGTATTTCACATGTGTGCGTCAGGGTACTGAAGGCCCCCTTCACCAACGTGATTATAACAAAGAAAGGGAAAAGTTCTAAGTAGTCCAGATGAAAGTTATTTAACCCAACAAATGATCTAATATGTACACTCAGAGACTAGATAGAGCAAGAAACAGACCCAAAAAGAAAAGGAAACTGTTATACCATAACACCCCCTTGTAGGGGTCAGTGTATAGGATGAAGGCAAATGCAACGAGGTTTGGTGAAGAGTGGAGGGGAGCCCGAGGCAGCTGTCCACTATATTGGTAAAGGAGTTTGAGACGGAAAAATGTCTGGTTTCACCTATTGCCCAGAGTTGCTAGGTGTGGCAGTTGGTTGGTGGAGATGTACAGCATTGTGATAGCAAAGGTGTATCGTCAATATTCAAGTGAAAACTACCTAATGACAATGGTACAATGCTCGAGTCCCAGTGATGATCCAATCAAATGGATCTGTACCTCTGTGAGAGTCATCAAAACCTTGCTCAGGATTGGATGTGTCATCGCTCATCATGTTCATTAGTTTGATCAAAAGACTTGTACTCTTAGGCATTAGTGTTTCTGGTACGCTCAGCTACACCTTTGGAGCTTTGGCTGCTGTTCAGTTCCCGCAGCTCATAGCAATGAACGGAACAAGATTGATGACACGCAACAGTCATTTTTTTCACCCACAGCCAGAAGATGGCATAATTCTTTGAATAATTGCACGATGAATGGCCCTTTGAAAGCCTTCGAAAGCCTTGACCCTTCCCGCACTGTCTGTCAAAGCTGGTCTCCTTCAGCTCGAACGAGAGCTTCAACTTACTTCAGAAATCAGGTCACGCATCCTTCACTGAATGTACGACCGCTCATTGTTCACGGACCTGCAGAAAACAGAGTTGATTTGGTCTTCTTCTCTGATGGCTGTAGGCCTTTCCTCTAATTTCGGGCTCTAGATATCATCAAATCGTTAACACACTTAGATACAACTCATGAAATGGATAAGTTCTTTCAAGACGCGAAGCGCCTTGCTGACGATGTTTCGCAAAATCAAACTTTCTACACTGTTAAGCCGCTCCTCAACTTTTGGGGAGCATTTACTCCAAGTGAAGAGGTAAAACGTCCTCCAAAATCATTCTTCACATTGAATCATATGCATCTCAGAGTGGCATTGGTGTTGGTGGCGTTCCAAAAAGGTAAGGTGATTATGGTCTGGCTAGATTTGAACAGGGGCGTCGATCAACAGATATCTGAACTAGGACACCTTATGGACTGTATCGTGATGGAACAGAGTTAAGAGCGGTCTATTACGATAATCCCGAGGCTGCCCATGCTGCTTGTGATTCGATGAAGGATCAATGCGACTTTCCGATTTTATTGGGTGAGCTCTTTGAAAGCACAGCAAGAAACAAGCCATTTGAACATTTTGTTCTAGGTAATGACCCCTTCTATGGAGGTACGCTCTCACGCCCTAGTCCATAAATTGACCTTATTATTCGGGACTTATAACTCCGCCTAACTGATAGGATTGGGCGGTGTATTCACGTATGTTCTTGCTCTCATGTCGATCTCGAACCGAGAATGTGAAAACAAGAGCTAATTCACATTCTTTACCTTGATTTCAGAGTGATCACATCATCAATTCTCAACGGTCCTCTTGTTTTGCGCCATGAACTCGGGCACTCGATCATTGATGTTGGAGAAGAGTACGATGGGGGTTTTGCGTACTTTGGTGTTAACGCAGCCCACAGCGCTAATAAATCCATCCCATGGAGTCATTGGCTATCAAATGTATCCCCTGTCAAAGATACAGAAAAACAGGCTGGTTTTGATTCCACACACGAGTCCACGATTTCTGAACACCGAATCGAACGCTCTGTAATGCCAATGCAGGCATATCCATGGATACTTCTCAATACCACCCAAGCTTGGTCCATCAATTTCACCTCCTCTGGGGCGTATTCTCGACATCTCGTGCGATTTTCTCTTTCGGGGATTCCAGAGGCCCAGGACCTCCGTGTTGACCTCGACGGTAATGATTTGAAATGGGCCCCGAAAGAAGGGCTTGGTCTCGATAGATGGCATTACGACATTAACCGAGATGATAGTTTAAGCAGCGGTGAACATGAATTGAAGTTCACGCTATTGAAAAAAGAGCTAGAAGGGGTCGCACAAATGTGCAGTGCTGAGATAATTGAGTTTGGTAACGAGCAAGAGTATGTGTCTGTCTGTCTTGCTTGCGATACTCAATTCACGCATTTTATCAGATTCATCTCTTCTCCTGAGTACTACAGTCTTTACCCAACGTACGTTCTCTCCACATTCCTGGATCTGCATCCTCAGATCAAACATTGTTTTTAGATTCTCCGACAACAATGAGATTTCATACCGACCAACCAACGAAGACTGTCTCATGCGCATCGTCACTACTCCCAATTTCTGCAAAGTGTGCCTCGAGGGACTTTGGCTCTCCCTCCTCAAACGTATTGATTTGATTGACGGTCTCACTGAATCTTGCATTCGCAACACAGGCACGCAATGGTCCAAAGCACTCAATTTGGACCTCATCGCTCTTGCGCATCTCCGTGAAACAGATAGTTTCGGACCATCCAATGAGGCATACTCCATCACTTGGAAGAAGGACGGCAAGGTTCTCGATATTTTCCAGGATCAGACCTACATCAGTCTACCTGATACAGAAGCTGTTGGGAAGTATAGCGTTCATGTGCAATTCCACACTGATGAAGTACGTCTCGATCGCGAAGGATATTTGACTTCGGAGCGAGAATACGAGATCACTTCCTCTTGCTAGGATTTTTCATTTGCCGTTGGGATAATGGACTGTGTATTCTGATATCTGAACAATTATATCTGAACAAATCAAACCGTATGATTATAGCGTGAAATTCCAATGGGAGGCAGGCCAGCGGATGATAATCCAGCTTCGGAGTCATCATCTCAATCGAGAAACACTCAGATGTTGAAGAAAGTGGATATGTTGTAAGTAGCAGGCTCAGAAAATAAATCAAAAGAACGACAATCTAGAATAGTACCAATTGAGACAAAGAAAGTGTATATATATCACAGCACCCATATCGAAAACTGAGCAAGACAAAATCCCCAAAAAGAACCTGATGTATAGATGATATACAAGTTATGTAAAAGAATGCCTTGGACATCAAATGCAGAATGTTTGACAAAGAAAACGAGGGAATGTAATAAGGGAAGAACAAGGCCGGAATTTAAGTGAAGCGAGGACGTCCAAGCCGGAAGAATAGCATGGACAACAGACCAGCCGGGCCATGATGGCAGACACATAAGAAACCTGCAACCTGAAAATGAATTGAACGGGATATGAAGAACACAAAAACCGAAAGAAAGAAAGAAAGAAAAAGGTATATCATATTCATGTGGAAAAAGATAGAACAGAGTAGATGCATGGATGCTGGTGCGCGAAGCGCATGAAAGGAGAGACTAGGGAGTCTTGACATGAAATGGCCGAGAGTGATAATATGCAAAGGAAAACACGATCAAGCAATAAAGGTAGTAAGAAAAATGTTCAGGAAGAGGTATAGAAGTTTGAAGACTGGGTCCCTGAGCGAAATCAACCTTGCAGCAACAGGAGGCTATTGCCATCGAACACAAAGGACCACCACCACGAACCTCGCTACCGCCGCAGGTACCAAGACTCAAAACCGAAACGACAGATATTGTCTCACATCACAATACACTTACAACATCCAGCGCCTTTCTCGTCCTGTTCAAGCACAACTTGTTGGTCATTTCTGACCGCGCCAGCAGAATGCGTCAAATGCTTCGTAGTTGTAGGGGCGTATTGCGAAAATGGTGGCGGTGAGGGCGGGGATTTCATGGGAGCACAAATGTTATCGTGAGCAACTGACACCTCCGCCTTCGGAGCATCTTCTGATATTAATTGAGAGGGTTCGACTTCCTCCAGGACATCCGGAGTGCCGTTGGCTGCGGATGGAGACCGGCCAAACTCGTCCATGTCGATGCCTTTGCCTTTGCGACGGACTTTTGAACCGTCGTAGCCAAATGTCCCAGGCGCCTGATGGAAAACCAAAATAACTCAGGTTTGTGTACAGAGTATACCACAGCAGAAAGGCGCACCGGTGGAATAGGCACTTCCTGTTTTCTCTTTGGCTGTGGACTTCCATCTGCTCTTTCGTAGTGATCATCCAAGCCTTTCTTCCGTGCCACGACCGGTAGAACAACCTGTAATCCAACGTATACCACGTCAAAACAAATTTAGTCCGTCATAGGAAAGGAACACCGAAAGAACAGCAGAAACAGAAGCACCAATACTGAGTAAAATCGAAACATAGCGGAGACATGGACAAGAAATGGCCACAAACTCGATGGAGCACAAAAGAAAAAGCTGACGTACATCATCCCAATTTCCACCCACAATTTTCGGTTGAGTCCAATAAGGGATAGCATCAGACATGTCAAGATCGTCTGCCTCCCCATCCAGAGTAGGGTATCGAGCAACGCTTTGCCTGTTATCCTCCTTCATGTGTTTCTTGATCGGTGGTTTGGACTTTGGCTTGGTTTTGGCTGGTTGCGACTTCTTCGTTGTAGAACTAGGTTTACCATGAAGATTAGGTGACGTCCCGCGCTTCGGGATGGAAGTGGGGGCTGCGGAGGTTCGAGCAGGGGAGCTTGTAGTCGCAATCCCGGAAGGAAGAAGGGGAGGAGAAGGGGTTGGTGAAACAGAAAGGTCAACTGCAGATACCGGATGTCCGACTTTGGTTGTATTGGAGGAATGTTGCGATGCCGATGTCCGAGATTCAGACGACCGACGTTCATAAGTAGGTATCCGACTCGAGGAACCACTTTGTCTCGATCTCGATCTCGGTGTGGGTGATGTGGAGGGGGAGCATTGGGGTGGCACGATGATCGAAGCATCATTCTGAACCAGAGGCTGAAGCGTGGTAATGGAAGAGGCTGATTGGACTGGTATTCGAGGTTGCATAGTGGTAGTATACTGTTGTCTAAGGGTTTGAGATATTGGTTCTTCCACTTCGTAGAGCACAGCACCCTGAGGTAGAGACGACTCAGTGACTACTGCTGTTGCCAATGTGACATCTCCAACACCAAGAATGAAATCCGCGTCATGATTCGAATATCTAGACGGTCTCCGGTCGTGCTGTCCCTTGGTCGAGGTAGACACAACATCACTCCCTTCCTCTCCTTCCAAATCTGTGAGTGGATCCTCATCAAGAACCCTCTCGATTCTATCCATTATAATATTGTCTTCCAAATACAGGCTTCCCCTCTCCCGTAGACCTGACCTTGAGAATCTGAAACCAGCAATACTTTCTGCTCGTTTTCGCCATGATGTAAGCCGTGTATCTTCCAAGGTAAGAGTCGCTTGTCGGTTGGCAAGAAGTTTATGCTTGCTGTGCATTGCGTGCCCGTAGTTTGCTATGTCAAGCATCTCCTGCCGTCTTCCGACGCGTAGTTCACCGACTCCACCGTTCCGGGAATTTTCACCACGATACCAATGTTCAAATGGCCTTTCTTCTGTTGAGTCAATGGAATTTCTCATCGGTCCAGAGGCATTGTAACCAAGTTCATCCGCTTCAATAATGTTGTAAATAGTCGAAGTAGAGCTGGCTGTGTTAAAAGGAGCGGGTTCGTTAACGAGGCGTGCTGTAGTATGTTGGGGAATGCCTTGAGCAGAATGAGAGGTAGGGAAGTGATATGCCCTAATATCAGTCTTGCAACTGTGTTTTAGGTGGCTGACGTCTGAAGAAGCACCAGTAAACGGCACCACTGGTGAACTTGCATCTACAGTGGTCCCGGAGCGTCTACGCGATGCTTTGGGTATACGTGTTGGTTTAGCATCTACGAGGCGTGGAGAGCGTGACCCCAGGCTGACATGATCATCCAGATTTGCCTTGGTGGGCTGCCGAGTGCCCTCGTTGATGTTCGGTGTAGCATACGGCTGGGAGAGGGTTCGCGGACGGTGCAATGAGGTAGTGGGTGGTGACTTCCGAAACCCATTGACGCGAGTATTTGCAGATGCGCTAGTCCCTGTCATCCCAGTGCCAGCCGCAGAATCGGCTTGAGAGGTCGATTGGCGGTGAACTAGATATTCGCTACCACCGTTGCCGAAACTATACTGTCCATCCTTTTTGCTTTGTCGTAAGCCCGAAACGGAGAAGCCATCGGCTGCTGAGTTGGAATTGAAGGCATTTGGTGGATTATCGTCGGTTATAGATGTCATTGAGATGGCGGACATGCGGCTAGTCAGTGTCCTACTCTCGTTTTCAAGGCCTACGAAAAATTGTCCAGGAATGTTACCAGCAAGAGTGGTTCTGCAAACTCACGCTTGCGCAAGGCAGGCACAACCTCGTCATCCCACGATGGTCCTGGTAAACACGCAGACTGAATGAGCGCCATTTCAAGGGGACAATCAATTCCAACGAAGGGCGCCTGACAAGCAGAACGCAGGAGGACAAGTAGGAGAGCAAAGAGCAAAGAGAAAAGAGAAAGGAGAAATGGGGATAAGCGCGGAGACAAGGCTACATGCAAATAATAAATATCCCTCCTTTCAGTTTATATGTATATCTGATAATTCATTATTGACACTGCCATTGATTTCTGACGACCCTCCCCTGGTTGAACATTGCTTCCCCCATGACCATGAAATGTTACATATCTAATCCACTCATGAACAAGATGATTACCCAGTTTGAGCCTGTCATTAAGCCTGTCATTCTCTATGAGATAACCAAGCAATGACAAATACCTCTGTTTTTTCTCACTAATTCACAAACCATGACGGAAGATAAACTAGATGGCCGTGTATCCCCATCACAAATCTCCAAGGCGCTTGAAGCTTTGTATGCTTACGAGAAGAAAAAACAAGCACAGGCAGAAGAAACCGAGCTGCTTCTAGGAAAGGAGCCCATCATCTGGCTAAATGTTACTATCAAGCAAATTCCTCTCAAGGATAAAATCAAGCCCATCAAAATGTATGTCCTTTGGTATTATCCTCTATGTATCAGTGGTCTGACAGCGAGTCTTCTTCACATCTAGTCCAATCGAGCACCCTCTTGTCGACCCCAGAACAACGTCTATCTGTTTAATTACGAAGGATCCGCAGCGAGAATACAAAGACCTTCTGGAGAGTAAAAACATCAAGTTTATATCTCGTGTCGTTGGTATTGCGAAATTAAAGGGAAAATTCAAAGCGTTCGAAGCACGCCGGCTGTTGTTGAAGGAAAACGGGCTCTTCCTGGCCGATGACAGAGTCATCCCATTACTTCCAAAGTTGCTAGGCTCAAAATGGTTTGAGGCTAAGAAGTGCGTCTGCCTTTTGCATTTTTCCATCTGTACAATACTAACAAAAGTTTTTTTCTTGCGCCGCACCATCTTTTTTGGTATCTTTCGTCACTTAATCTTAATGATTGTTCACCTCTCTTTCTGATCAAAGACAACCTATCCCGGTGCGTCTTACCCGCAAAGATCTGAAAGGTGAACTCGAGCGAGCCATCTCTACAACGTGTATGCACCGAAATAATGGCACATGCATGTACGCTTTGTCTTCCCTATATCTTTTGTAAAATGCTCATGCACTGCCATTCGAATCAACTGAAACGAACACATTTGTACAAATCAAAATGTTATATACCACGCACTCTGCCTCCGCCTGTGTCATTGAATATTGCGACTGGCTCGTGTTTATATGGCGTCCGTCACTCTATCCTTTCCCTCGCCAATCCAGGTCGATTAAGGTTGCAACGCTCAACCACACACCTGCACAGGCCCTCTCCAATATCTGCAAAGTCATACCTGCGGTTGCATATTATACCAAAGGCGGCTGGGATAACATTCAGTCATTGATGCTCAAGACTAGTACTAGTGTTAGTTTGCCTATCTGGAGTTGCGATTTGAACGAACGGTGGACCGAATTGATGCAGAATGAAGAGGAGAAGGTGAAGGTACACAAAACACAGGCCAATGGGAAACGACCTGTCCAGGAAGGCGAGAGTGAGGAGAGTGAAAAACCGAGGAAAAAGGTGAAATCCGAGAAGGAAGGAAATGGATCCGTTGTTTCATCTAGGACAGAGCTTGCCACAAAGTTCATCAAAAATGATCAGCAAGCACAACCCGTGGTTGATTCCTCGACAGTTCACCAAACGAAGGAATCGGATCCTGCAGTCCCGTCAACAGAACCTCAGCTGAAGTCATCTGGGCTCAAACGAAAACGGGTTGACGCTGCATCGGGAAAGAAGGACAAAGTTGTCAGTGCAAAGGCTGGTTTGCAAAGGAAGAGCGTGAAGACGAGGATATTGGGCAAGAGGGCACTGCAGGCTTGAGTTTTATTACATCGCTTTAGCATGTTACTACTATGACCTATAATCATGCCTTTTGGTTCCTTATCATCACATCGGTGCATATCTTTGTATGCATATCTTTGTAGGCAAACATGTTTACTAATAGGTCTTTGTCACTAGAGCATAAAATGAGTTGTTCGAGTATAGGTCTTGAGCGCAGGATCTCACATGCGGTTGGATGTTCGAACCTCATTTTGACCACTAAAATTGTCTTATCAATTAAGTGCAAAGAATAAAAAAAGATTCAATTTAGCAGCTGTGGAAATGAATTCCACAGTTCTGGATTGTTTTTAACGACGCTAAAGAATTTTTCATCCATTTTCTCAATGATATTTTGCCACTGATTATGATTCGGTGAAAGAATCTGAGAATATTATGTAACATTCAAGCAGTCTCAAATTTAATATGAACATGGATGTCTTTCAGACTGTTAGAGACATCTAAATGAATCAAATGGCTGCTCAATTATGTGATGAAGCTTATCACTGGCGGCTATTTCGATAATTTCTTAGGCTGCTGCATCTCTCATCACTGAAGTATGAGAGATTGTCATATTTTTCAGAAATTTCTCCTGTTTGTCTCCATTGCTGTCAAGAGGGTGGAAAACAAATGTCTGTAGAACAGGAAGATGGATAAGATTTATTCTTATCCAGAACAATTGGGATACAGTAATACATCTTAGTCTAGATAATAAAGTATCTTAGTCTAGATGATAGAGTAAAGAAGAATGGATAGTATAGACTAGAATGAACTAGTACACTGTCAGGAGAATGCTGACAGCCCAAAGCTACTGTAACGAGACAGATTCGTGACCCACCATTGATAACAGATGTCAGAAAACAGAAAAAAGAAGTCACCTTGTGAAGCAGAGCACAGGTCAGAATTGCAGGCCTTTATGCAGAAGTTCAGAACCGACAATAAAATAGTAACATTGACATGTGAGGAACATAATTTTTAAATTCAATGATCAAACTCTCAGATCCAGTTATAACAGTCATCATTTTGAACCGAAATCACTGTTAATCAATTCTGTCATGCCCTTGAGCTATCAGATTAACAGATCATCAATTCTGGCATCTTTTCAGTTGACTGTACAATGTAGCTCGACTCCAAAGCATTTGAATAAGGCTTCGATTATTTCCGGTGTCCCGGTAACCATCAGACCGGGATGCCGGCCTACTTTATGAGCTGCTTTGTGTGTTAACCTCAGTTCCTTCTCTTAAGAGTACCCCTTCTTTCTGATCATCTAGCATGGCCGGTGAGCGCGCGAGCACCAAAATCTACATACCCCATCCGAATCAGCCTGAGCTGTCCATATGCGGTGTACTCGAGCAGTACATCCCAGGGACAGAGACAAAAGATAGAGAGCTTGCATTGGTGAGAACCATTGTTACTCAAGCGTTTCGATTGTCTGACTTCCGGAAATGAATAACTACTTCGTGATGACCAATCGAAACGAAAATGGATCAATGGTTCTTTGGGTCTTCTGCACCTCTGATGTTGATGGATCCTGTGCAATCAAATTCGTGTTCGAAACCTGCGTTCGCATCTGACTACAGATTTTACACGGGACAATGGGGTGAGCAAAATGATGATGTGCTGTGCTTCATCTTTGTTTTCTGCTGGGCAAGGACTGCCCTGGCACCGGGACTCTGCTCTATCGTTGTCTGAAAGAGACATATCAGTCTGTTCTGATTTCGGTGTTCCAGCCACAAGGACTACCTGTTTCAACGTTATCTCGCTCATCGCTTGCCGATGGACTCGTTTCGTTTCGATTTCCGGTATGTTCTTGTTCTTCTCATCGCTCCTTGATAGATTCTTATTCCTATCATCGTAGAGGTAATCATGAAACTGGTGGTACATGGAAACAAGGGGCTCTTGAAGAGGACTTAGAAGATTTAAACGCCGTCGTCGCTTATCTTCAATCGAAATATGGTTATAAAATCGAGCTGGTCGTAGGCCATTCCCGTGGATCACTCGTTGGGTTTCGATGGATCTCAACTACGGAAATTGGAAGGAAGGTTCCTGCTTTCATCAACGTCTCGGGTCGGTACCGCATGTGGGTGAGTATACCTAAAGAAGCCTCAAATATTCTGCTATGCTCCGCAAATACCATTTCGCTCACACCAATTTTTTTCTCTATATCTTCTCAAACCATCTCAAAAGAAAATACTGGGTAACGATCTACCTTCTTGTGCCTCTCCTGTTCTATTTTTGCCCATTTAGATGCTGATTTCTGCTTCTCTCCGTTCCCTCATCGGTTTTTCGTAACACCTTGCTCTTTTTGGTCGGTTGCGGCATCCTCGCCACGTTTCGGACGGTTGTATTCCCTCGCCAAATGGTTCAATGTTAGAATCCGCGGGGCCGCAGCGGTGGTCAGAAAGTTTTGCCAAACAAGGGTATTATGAATGGCACGTCACAGTGGCTCGCAAGCCTATTGTAGCGAGGATACATCCCCACGACGTCGAGAAGTTTTGTTCCTGGAACACATCAATCATTTGGGAGCAATTTCCAAGGGAGACAGATGTCTTAACACTTCATGGCTTGGCAGACAAGACTGTTCCTCCGTGAGTTTTTCTTCTGTCCTCAGTATCTATGTTTCTCTGGAACTGTTGCAATCCGAAAGGCAATGTCACCGGATCTACAAATCTTCTTTGATTGATGTGCAAGTGGATGATGCATATCTGACAATTGCTCGTATTCAACAGGTATGATGCCTTGATCTATGCGAAAGCATTGGGAAGCAGGACGCCCGGAACACACTCTCTACATCTTATGGAAGATGCTGATCACAATTTCAGTAAGCGCCAGGATGACGTGGTTGATGTCATCTTGCAATGGTGGGAAGCGAGACAACGCAACGAGCTCGTAACGGGAATTTGGTTGCCGGATATTGAAGGAAACAATTCTGCCAAACTATAACGCATAATTTCAGACGCCCGTCCTTCTTTCCGCA
>Ga0153972_1000253_pt1 | contig 16158 bp, 10 predicted proteins | sample TSGA056MetaG_FD_104732 | JGI IMG/M metagenome (GOLD analysis project Ga0153972, IMG submission 104732) | Attine ant fungus gardens microbial communities from Georgia, USA - TSGA056 MetaG | ecosystem: Host-associated > Fungi > Mycelium > Unclassified | place: USA: Georgia, George L Smith State...
ATCTTCGTTGTGAAGCAGTTCAGAATCAAATCGGATTGCAGCGTCAGATTCTTCAGCGACACGATGGGGGAGCCTGTCATATCCGGCTCCGCCGGGGCAGCTTCTTCCGGCGCATTCTGATCGGTTCCCTCCGGCTCTGTTTCTTCCTGTTCCGTAGGGTCTGTTTCGGCGGGTACCTCGAGCTCCGCGTCAGCGGGCGGTTCCGAATCCTCGTCGGTTTCCGTGGGGGCGTCCGCCGATGTATCGGGGGCATCCTCCGGCTCCGAAGGGCTTTCCTCTGGCGCTTCCCCGGCTTCCCCAGCCTCCGGCGAAGCGGTTGGAACGGGCAGGATGGAGGCTCCGCTTAATTCGGAGGTCAGCTCGCCGGTTAGGATGTAGTTTTGAATGAGTTTTCCAAGGATCGTAACAAACTCGGCCCGGGTTACGGTGCCGCCGGGGAATAGAAACCCGTCGCTGCCGACGACATAGCCCCCCTCTACCAGCGCGGCGGCCGCAAGCGCGCCTTCATAGGACAGCGCGTCCGCATCTGCAAACCGGGAAAGGCAATCGGTATCCTGCCGGGCCGGAACCAGTTGGAATGCCTCCGCAGTCATGATGAACAGCGATTCCCGCGTAATGGGGGCCGTGACGGTGGCCGCATCGCCGGGGGCAAATAGCGACAGCGCCGACCCCGCAGCCGCCCATTCATAGTACCACGCGTCCGGATCGAGACCGTAGCCGGAGATATCCGCCGTTACCGAAGCGGACAGAACCCGGACCAGGACAGACAACGCCTCCGCCCGGGTAACGGGATTGTCCGGGCCGATGGTGCCGTCCGAATAGCCGGAAATCAGGCCGTTTTGATAGGCCGCTTTCATGGCGGCTTCGCTCCAGTGGCCGGAGGTGTCCGGAAAATCGACGGCAAGGGAAGAAATGCTTCCGCCGCAAATGGACAGCAGGAGCAGCAGGCAGAGCAGGCGCTTGCAAACAGGGGCGATCCGATTCATTATGTATCATCCTCGTTTTATCAAAAATAAATAATAGGGCACCTCTAAAAATTGCTATTTACAATAAGATACGGCGGTGCTATTCTGATGAAGGGACAGCACCGATTATTCAGTACAGTTTCAAAGGGGACGCGGCCGAAAGCAGGCCGATAACCAGCAGATGAAGCGGGTAGAATATGTAAAATCCCCATTTAATCCAGCCGGGGGAATATCCCCGCTCTCCGTTATAGGCAAGCAGCAGGGGGATCGGCAGAAGCATCCCCAAAAACACGAGTGCCTCCGTCAGATACTGCTGCGGGGAGAGATTGATGCCGGGGGCAAGGGAAGCGGATAGCAACAGCAGAATATACAACGCCATCGTGTACAGGATTGGCGCCGTTGCCCGGGCGCCGGGGGCTTTGATCCGATGAAAGCCGTAGAGCATTATTACGCCACAAAACGGCCAGTCGCTTTGGAGGGTAAGCAGACTGAAGGTGAGCACCAGGATTGCCCGCAGGATCCGGGAGCTGACCCGATCGGTGCAAATCAAAAGCAGCAAGCCCATCAGCAGGGTAAACATTATATTGTTCACAAGCTGCGCCGGGCCAAAGGGGCCGGGCGCGTAAAACGCCAGCCAGAACGGCACCACCGACAGCAGCCAGAACACAGCCAGGCGCAGGGCGTACCGCTTAATGTTCCGGGTGTGGCGGTACCCGTCCGTGAGAAGAAAGGCCATGATGGGGAAGGTGAGCTTTCCGATGACAAGACTGAACACATAAAAGCCATAATGGGTTTCGGAAATGCCGAAATTATGACCGATATGGTTTATTAGCATGGCGGCAATGGCGATGGTCTTCAAATGAAACGCGTTTATTTTTTTCGGTATGGCCGGCATCAAAGGAGCCTTCCTTTCTTTTGAAAAAGCGGAAAAGTATGACAAATATTATTATATTATAATATACGCCCGTGTGGAAAGTCAATGACGCGGGGTAACAAAAACTAGAAATACGTGATTGCTATTGTCAGTATCGTGAGAATGTGTTATTATATTAACGAATTATGAAACGGAAGCGACAGAAGCGGAGGAGGCGCGCTATGAAAGACGCGAAAAGCACGTTCAAAGGCTCAAAGCTGCAGGAGCAGCAGCTTCGAGACGTAATTCAGGCGTATAAGGAAAAGCCCGGCGGCATTATGCCGGTTTTGCAGCAGGCGCAGGAGATTTACGGCTATTTGCCAATCGAGGTGCAATCCATCGTGGCGGAGGGGATGGAGGTTTCTTTGTCGGAGGTTTATGGAATCGTCACCTTCTACTCCCAATTCTCCCTTTCGACAAAGGGAGATCATCAGATCAGCGTCTGTATGGGAACGGCGTGCTATGTAAAGGGCGCGGACAAGATCGTGGAGGCGCTGGAGGAACGGCTTGCCATCCGCACCGGAGAGTGTACCGCGGACGGAATTTTTTCACTGGACACCACGCGCTGCATCGGCGCCTGCGGCCTTGCGCCGGTTATGATGATCGGGGAGGACGTTTACGGCAAGGTTGAGGTGGAGCAGTTGGACGGCATTTTGTCCAAGTACATGAAGAAGAAAAAGTAGCGAAGGAGGCGGGCAATATGCTGACGGTCAAGGAATTGGAAAAAATCAAAGCCGACAAGGAAGCCCTTGTGAATTTCCGCAGGGAAAACGCCGGCGAGCCGGGAAAAGACGCGGCAAAGGGCGGCTATAAAAAGCAGGTGCTGATTTGCGGCGGCACCGGATGTCAGTCCTCCGGTTGCAAAATGGTCGTGGAGGCGCTTCAAAAGGCCATTACGGAATTGGGCCTGGAGAAGGACGTGCTTTTGGTGCAGACGGGTTGCTTCGGCCTTTGCGCCCTGGGACCGATCATGATCGTTTATCCGGAGGGCAGCTTTTACAGCCAGGTGAATCCCAAAGCGATTCGTGAGATTGCCGAAAGCCACCTGAAAAATGGAAAGGTGGTAAAGCACCTGCTCTATCAGGAGACGGTGCGGCCGGACGGTACCGTTTCATCCCTATATGAGACGAATTTCTACAAAAAGCAGCTGCGGCTGGCCCTTCGGAACTGCGGCGTGATCGACCCGGAGAATATTGAGGAATATATCGCCACGGGCGGGTACGGCGCGTTGGCCAGGGTGCTGACGTCTATGAAGCCCAACGACGTGATTCAGACCTTGGACAAGGCAGGGCTTCGGGGCCGTGGCGGCGGCGGGTTTCCGACAGGGAGAAAATGGGACTTTGCCAAGGCGTCTCCCGGGGACGAGAAGTACGTCTGCTGTAACGCCGACGAAGGCGATCCCGGCGCATTTATGGATCGCTCCATATTGGAAGGCGACCCCCACAGCGTGATCGAGGCCATGACCATCGCGGGATATACCATCGGCGCCCACCAAGGCTATGTGTATATCCGGGCGGAATATCCCGTGGCGGTGCAGCGGCTCCGGATCGCCCTGGAACAGGCCAGGAAATTGGGCGTATTGGGGGAGAATATTTTTGAGACGGACTTTTCCTTCGACATTGAAATCCGGCTGGGCGCGGGGGCTTTTGTCTGCGGAGAGGAGACGGCCCTGCTTACCTCCATCGAGGGACACCGGGGCGAACCAAGACCCCGCCCGCCCTTCCCGGCGGTAGAGGGTCTGTTTGGAAAGCCCACCATCGTAAACAACGTGGAAACTTATGCGAATATCCCCCAAATCATTTTAAGAGGTTGGGAATGGTTTGCCGGGATCGGCACAAAGGGTTCCCATGGCACGAAGGTGTTTGCCCTTGGCGGCAAGATCACCAACGTAGGCCTGGTCGAAATTCCTATGGGGACAACGCTCCGGGAGATCGTAGAAGAGATCGGCGGCGGAATCCCAAACGGGAAAAAATTTAAGGCGGCTCAGACCGGCGGCCCCTCCGGCGGCTGTATCCCCGCCCTCCACATTGACACGAAAATTGACTACGAGAGCCTGACGGAGCTGGGGAGCATGATGGGGTCCGGGGGGCTGATCATTCTGGACGAGGACAGCTGCATGGTGGATATCGCAAAATTCTTTCTGGAATTCACCGTGGAGGAATCCTGCGGCAAATGTACGCCCTGCCGACTCGGGACCCGGCGGCTCCATCAGCTTCTGGACAAGATTGCCTCCGGCAACGGCAAGCCCCATGATTTGGGTAAGATTGCGGAGCTGTGTGATCATATGCGGAGCACCAGCCTGTGCGCGCTGGGACAGACGGCCTCAAACCCCGTGGCCTCCACGATGAAGTTTTTCCGGGATGAGTATATCCAGCATGTTTATGACAAAAGCTGTCCGGCCGGCGTATGCAAGGGCCTTTTGTCCTACAAGATCATTGCCGTACGGTGCAAGGGATGTACCCTTTGTATGAAGAATTGCCCGGTGGACGCCATCCGGGGCGCGGTCAAGCAGCCCCACGCCATTGACAGGGGAAAATGCATTAAGTGCGGCCTTTGCATGAAGCAATGCAAGTTTGACGCGATTATCAAGCAATAGGGGGAGCGGAGCATGATAAAACTGAAAATCAACGGCATTGACGTCTCGGTGCCGGAGGGCAGCACCATTTTGCAGGCGGCGAAAACCATCAATGTTGAAATCCCTTCCCTGTGCTATTTGAAGGACGTCAATGTGCTGGGGGACTGCCGTATCTGCGTGGTTGAGGTGAAGGGCCGGAAGGGGCTGATTGCATCCTGCGTCTATCCGGCGGAGAATGGGATGGAGGTTTATACCAACACCCCGGAAATCCGCACCTCCCGGAAAACGACGCTGGAGCTGATCCTCTCCAGCCACAAGAAAAAATGCCTCTCATGCGTCCGGAGCAGCCAGTGCGAGCTGCAGCGGCTGGCCTTTGACTACGAGATGGACGAGGATCGGTTTGCCCAAGAGGAGATCGAGTATGAAATCGACGACGAATCCCCCTATATGGTTCGGGATAATAATAAATGCATCATGTGCCGCCGGTGCGTTTCGGTCTGTAGCAAGGTGCAGAGCGTATCCGCCATCGGCCTGATCCAGCGCGGCTATAAGGTGCATATCGGCTGTGCCTTTGAAAAGGGCATCAGCGACTCGGCCTGTGTCGGCTGCGGGCAATGCATTGTGGCGTGCCCGGTGGGCGCCCTGTCGGAGAAAAGTAACATCGGCCAGGTGTGGGATGCGATCGCGGATCCTGGCAAAAAAGTGCTCTTTTTCACCGCACCCTCCATCCGGGCGACACTGGGGGAAGCATTCGGTCTGCCAATCGGCGCCAACGTGGAAGGCCAGATGGTTACAGCCATCCGCAGACTTGGCGCGGACAAGGTGTTCAATATGGACGTGACCGCCGACCTGACCATCATGGAGGAGGCCCACGAGCTGGTGGAGCGGGTGACCCACGGCGGCTCCTTACCGCTGATGACCTCCTGCTGTCCCGGCTGGGTCAAATTCGTGGAGCACAATTATCCGGCGCGCATCAGCAATCTTTCCACCTGCAAATCGCCGCAGCAAATGTTCGGCGCGGTGCTTAAAACATATTACTGCCAGAAGTATCACCTTGATCCCAAGGATTTGTTTGTGGTCAGTGTGATTCCATGTACGGCAAAGAAATTTGAAATCAGCCGCGAAGGCTCCAGCACCTTCGGCGTACAGGATGTGGACGCGGCCCTTACCACAAGGGAGCTGGCGAAAATGATCAGCGGCGCGGGGATTAAGTTTACGGAGCTGAAAAAGAGCGGCTTCGACGAGCCCTTTTCCACCGCAAGCGGCGCGGGCGTCATTTTTGGCAGCACCGGCGGCGTGATGGAGGCGGCCCTGCGGACGGCCGGGACGCTTCTGGACGGCAAGGCGTTTCAGAAAACCGACTTTACGGAAGTGCGGGGCATGGAGGGCGTTAAGGAGGCTGCTTACAAGGTGGCGGGCATGGATATCAACGTGGCGGTGGCCTCGGGCCTGGCAAATGCCCGGAAGCTGATTGCGGCAATCGATTCGGGGGAGAAGCACTATCACATGATCGAGGTTATGGCCTGCCCCGGCGGCTGCATCAACGGCGGCGGCCAGCCCTGCCAGAGCGACAGCGTGCGGAATTATACGGATCTGCGGAGCCTTCGGGCGGGGACACTGTACGACGCGGATAAGCGCGCCAGGCAGCGGAAATCCCATGAAAGCCCGGTGATGAAAAGCCTTTACGACGAATACTTTGACGCCCCCGGCAAGGCGAGGGCCCACAAGATTTTGCATACCCACTATGTGGAACGGCACAAGCATTAATCCTACAGCCTCGACGATATTTTCTAATCAAAATATTTCATTAACAAATTCGAAACGCCCCGCCTCCCGGTTCGGTTCGCCGGGGGAGGCGGGGCGTTTTCGTATTATTTTGCCGAGCCTGCAGAGCGTCCGCGCCGTTTTCCGCGTCTTTTATTCAGTTCCCTTTGCAGCGACGCCAGAACTGGGGCGGCCTTTTCGCCAATCAGGTCCATGGCCCGGCGGATTCCCGTCATAAGGGGGTATATGAGGCCCACGAAGACAGCCAAGATCAGCCCGCCGCCAACGGACAGGTCGGACAAGGAGAACATCTCCCGCAAAAAGACAACGCTAAACAGAAGCCCCGCGAGGATACAGCAGAGCAGCAGCGTCCGCAGACGGTTAAACGGCTGGCATACCCGGAAGACCGCCATGATTCCCACCGCGCCCACCACCAGCGTAGAGATGGTGGACATTTCCTCGAGAGGCAGGCTGAACACGGTGGAAAAGGCGATGACGCCCAGCACCAAAACCACGTTGGTAAGCCCTGCGGGCAGCGCCCGGTTCAGAACATTGCGGAGAAAATGCCCCTTTATCTGATTCTCGTTTGGCTCAAGGGCCAGGACGAAGGCGGGAAAGCCGATGGTCAGCCCACTGACCAAGGACATCTGGGAGGCGGAGATGGGGTAGGGGAGCGTTGCGGATATGGAGATCAGAGCCAAAAACAGGGAGAAAATGTTTTTTGCCAGGAACAGGGAGGCGCTCCGCTCAATGTTGTTAATGACCCGCCTGCCCTCCGCCACAACGGAGGGCATTGCGGCAAAATTGGAGTTAAGCAGGACCAGCTGGGACACATGGCAGGCCACGTCGCTGCCGGAGGCCATGGCGATGCTGCAATCCGCGTCCTTCAGGGCCAGCACGTCGTTAACGCCGTCGCCGGTCATGGCCACCGTGTTTCCCTCTGCCTTCAAGGCCCGGATCAGCTGCCGTTTCTGCTGGGGAGTGACCCGGCCGAACACGGTGTAGGCCGCCGCGGCCTCCTGAATTTTTTGGGGTGTGTCCAGCGTCCGGGCATCAACGTACAGACGGGCGTTTTCGATGCCTGCCTCCACAGCAACCTGGGAAACGGTGACCGGATTGTCGCCGGAAATGACTTTTACAGCGACACCTTGCTTGGAAAAATAAGCGAAGGTATCGGGGGCCTCCTTGCGGATCTTGTTGGTCAAAAGGATCAGGGAAAGGGGCATGAGCTCGGCATGAAGCCCATCCGCGTCCAGGTCCCCGTCGTATAGGGCCAGAAGCAGGACGCGGCAGCCTTGCTTTGAATACGTTTCGATCACGTCCGCATACTCGCCGTACCGGCTCTCCAGAAGCACCTCCGGCGCGCCCAGCAGATAGGTTTCGTCCTCCGCATAGGAAACGCCGCCGTATTTTCGGGAGGAGGAGAAGGGGCGCGTTTTGACGGCGGTTTGCATCGTGGTGCCGCGGAAATATTTTTTCAAGGCGATCATGGTCTCGTTGTCCGCGCCCATATTGCCCACATAGTCGGACATGATTATACGGATATCATCCTCGATGAACCGGTCCTCGCACAAAGGCACGATATCCCTGACCGTCATTTTGTTTTCCGTGACGGTGCCGGTTTTGTCCACGCAAAGGACGTTTACCCGGGCAAGCGTTTCGATGCAGCGCATCTCATGCACAAGTGTGCGTTTTCGGGCCAGCCGCATGACGCTGACTGCCAGGGCGGCGGTGGTGAGCAGATATAGCCCCTCGGGGATCATGCCGATAAGGGCGCCGACCACGGAGATGACCGCCTGCTGCACGTCCTGCCCGTATTGAAGCTGTTTCCAGTATAGAAGGATCCCCACGGGGATGATAATGACCCCCACGAAGCCTACCACTTTGTTCAGAGAGCGGATCATTTCCGATTTCGGCGCCTTTTGAGCCTTTTTCGCCTCCAGGGACAGCTTGGAAACGTAGGAATCGGCACCTACCCTGTCAAGCCTTGCACGGCACTCGCCGGATAGAATGAAGCTGCCGGACAGGAGCGTGTCTCCCGGCTTCTTGGTGATCTCGTCCGCCTCGCCGGTAATCAGGGCCTCGTTGACCTGTACCGCTCCCTGCACGACGACGGCGTCGGCGTAGATCTGATTGCCTGCGGAAAACACCACAATGTCGTCCAGCACCAGCGCCTCCGTGGGGAGTGTGACCGCCTCCCCGTCGCGAATGGCGGTACCCTTCGGCGCGGATAAAAAGGACAACTTGTCCAGCACCTGCTTGGAGCGGATTTCCTGAAAAATGCCGGCCAGGATGTTCAGGATAATGATCGCCAGAAAGGTCAGCTCCCTGTACGCGCCCACGGCGATGACCAGCCCGCCCAGTATGAAGAAGATCAGATTGAAATAGGTGAGCAGATTGCTTTTCACGATCTGCCCGACGGTTTTCGTGGGCGGCTCCACGGAGAAATTATTGTACCCGAGCTCAAGCCGACGCAAGGCCTCCGCGCCGGTCAAGCCGGAATCGGCGGAGGGGGTGAGCCGGGGCAGTGGCTCTTTCCGTCGCACGGCCTCGTGTTCGGGCGTTTTTTTCTTTATCTTCATATTTGTTATCCACTCTGACGTTCCATAGACTGAGTATACTTATCTTATAATTGTAACATAAGCGCAAACAAAAGGGAATATGAAAATCCGCCGGACGGCCACATTTTTGTTATTCCTTGCCGTTATTCCACAAAAAGCGGCGTGGAGAGGTACCGCTCGCCGCCGTCCGGCAGAATTACCACGATCTGTTTTCCGGCGTTTTCCGCCCTGGCGGCCGCCTGAGCCGCCGACCAGACGGCGGCCCCGGAGGAGATGCCCGTAAGCAGCCCCTCTGTGGCGGCGAGCTCCCGTACCGTCTGATAGGCGTCCTCAGTTTTTACACGCATAACTTCGTCATAGACGCCGGTATTCAAAATTTCCGGAACAAAGCCCGCGCCGATGCCCTGGATCCCGTGGGGACCCGGACGCCCCCCGGACAGCACCGGCGATTCAATGGGCTCCACCGCGATAATTTCAATTTCAGAATTTTTTGCTTTTAAAAACTCGCCCGTACCGGTAATGGTGCCGCCGGTGCCGATACAGGCGACCAGCATGTGAACCTTGCCGTCCGTATCCGCCCAAATTTCGGGGCCGGTGGTCTCCCGATGGGCCGTCGGATTCGCGGGGTTTGTAAACTGGCCCGGAATAAAGGCGTTCGGCGTCCGGGCGGCCAGCGCCTCCGCCCTGTCGATGGCCCCCTTCATGCCCTTGGCCCCCTCGGTCAGCACAAGCTCCGCGCCGTACGCGGCCAGCAGCTTGCGCCGTTCCATGCTCATGGTTTCCGGCATGGTCAGGATGACCCGGTACCCCCTGGCTGCCGCCACAAAGGACAGGCCGATGCCGGTATTGCCGCTGGTGGGCTCGATAATCACGGAATCCGGCTTCAGCCTGCCGCTTTTTTCCGCCTCGTCAAGCATGGACAGCGCGACGCGGTCCTTTATGCTGCCCGCCGGGTTTTGATATTCCAGCTTGCCGATCAGCCTTGCGCTCAGTCCGTGCAGCTTGGCATAACCGTTTAATTGGAGCAGGGGCGTATTGCCGATCAGCTCCGTCAGACTGCTGGCGATTCTTGCCATGATGATAACCCCCATAAAATAGGATGTTAGGATATAATGTATAAAACAGCATGCGCCTGCCCGAGTGCTTGAGAACCCTATGTATCATACGGCGGCCTTATGCGTTTGTCAACAGGGCCGCGGATTGTTTTCCGGGCAATTACCTGAATGAGAAGTGCGTGGGACAGCAAGCGGCGCACAAGCACAGTTCTTGCGGGAAAGCCGAAATACGGCGTGTTTCCCACCTTTCTTCCATGTGCTTTCTATATTGCGGGTACTGTAGGCGCTTCATAATTTCATCTGCTTTAATACCTTTCGATCGGAAAGCGGCTTACCGCCGGCGCGAATGCCTCTGTGGGCAATTAAAATTTGATGTTTAATTTTCTTCTATAATATGTTATAATTAAGATATAAAATGAATTTGAGTCGCATGTTTCCACATCCTTTGCTAGAATCACGTGCTGGCACGGACCAGAATCTGGAGGTTGTATGAATGGATTATCTGGATTTGCAAGCTTCCACGTGGGAGCGTCAGGGACAGCTTCTGCACGCGGTCAACAGCGCCGCGGTCATACTCCTCGAGGCAGACGGGGATAATTACACGTCCGCGTTGCATGAGGGGATGGCACTCATGGCAAACTGCATCGGTGTTGACCGCATCTATATCTGGCGGAACATCATGAAGGACCGCACGCTTCATTACATACAGGAATTTGAATGGCTGAACCCCGACGGACAGCCAGAGATGACGGTGAAACATGAGACCGGCTTTTCCTATCGGGAGAGCATTCCCGAGTGGGATGAGCGGTTTTCCAGGGGAGAATGTACCAACGGTCCCATCAGCAGCCTGTCACAGATCGAACGCGACCGGCTTGCGCCCTATGGCATTTTGTCGATTCTGGTAATCCCGATCCATTTGCAGGGCCGCTTTTGGGGGTTCGTCAGCTTTGACGACTGCCAAAAGTCGCGTACCTTCACCGAGGACGAGGTTGACATCCTGCGTTCCGGGAGCCTGATGATTGCCAGCGCCATGCACCGGCATGAGACGGCGGCAAAAATGCACGAGGCGGACGAGCGTATGAAGCTGATGCTGGACGCGACGCCGCTGTGCTGCAACATGTGGAACAAGGAGCTTCACAACATTGATTGCAACGCGGAGGCCGTGAAGCTCTTTGAACTGAAGGACAAACAGGAGTACCTCGACAGATTTTTTGAACTCTCCCCCGAATACCAGCCGGACGGACAGCTCTCATCGGAAAAGGCCCGGCAGTTCATCCTGAAAGCGTTCGAGCAGGAGAAAGTGATTTTCGAATGGATGCACCAAAAGCTGGACGGCACGCCGATTCCGTCCGAGATTACCCTTGTCCGCGTCCGGCAAAACGGAGAGTATATTGTAACCGGGTATACCCGGGACCTCAGAGAATACAAAAAGATGACACGGGAAAAGGAGCGCAAGGACGCCATGCTTCACATGGTGAATGACATTGCGGCCATCCTGCTCCAATCCGAAATGGACGACTTTGAAGCGAATCTATGGCACTGTATGGGGATGATGGCCAAGTCCGTGGAGGTTGACCGCATATACATCTGGGAAAATCACGTTGAGGACGGGCAGTTGTACACGACGCAGCGATACGAATGGTCGGAGGGCGCCGAGCCGCGGCAGGACAACGAATGTACGGTATCCATTCCCTACAGTGAAATCGCGACCGGGCTGGCGGAGACGCTTTCCGGCGGCAGCTGTATCAACGGCATCATACGCGAAATGCGGCAGGAGTGGCAGGATCAGTTGTCCACGCAGGGCGTTTTGTCCATACTCATGGTGCCCCTCTTTCTGCGGGATCAGTTCTGGGGCTTCATCGGCTTTGACGACTGCCACCGGGAGCGGACTTTTACAGATAACGAAATGTCGATCCTGCGTTCCGGCAGCCTGCTGATCACAAACGCGCTGCTGCGGAACGAAATGACCCGGCGTACCCGTGACGCCGCCGCAAAGATGGAGGCGGTGATCAGTAACTACGCCGGAATAATCTTCAGTGTGGACGCAAACAACGTGATCACGCTGTTCAACGGACTGTTTCTGAATGAAATCGGCATCTCTCCGTCCTTCCTTGAGGGCAAGCGCCTGGAATTGGCGCGGGAAAAGAACCGGCATCAGGACATTCTGGAAAACGTGACCAAAACCCTTTCCACTGGGCCACAGGACTGGATTTCTGAAATTGACGGAAAAATGTTCCGGGCCCACACCACGCCGATCGTTGACGAAAACGGCCTTGCAACCGGCGTAGTGGGCACACTTGACGACATTACCGATACCGTCCGGATGCAAAAGGAGCTGGAAACGGCGGTTGAGGAAGCGCAGGCGGCCAGCCGCGCAAAAAGCGAATTCTTGTCGAACATGAGCCATGAGATTCGCACCCCCATGAACGCGATTATCGGCATGACGTCCATCGGGAAAAGCGCGCAGGATATTGAGAAAAAGAACTACGCGTTTAAGCGGATCGAAAACGCCTCCGGCCATTTGCTGGGCGTCATCAACGATATTCTCGACATGTCCAAGATTGAGGCGGGTAAGCTGACGCTGTCGGAGGCGGAATTTGATTTTGAAGCAATGGTGAAGCAGGTGATCAACATTAATAGTTACCGTATTGACGAAAAGCAGCAGCATTTTACGGTTCAGCTGGATCAGGACATCCCCCGCGCCCTGATCGGAGACGACCAGCGCATTTCCCAGGTTATCACGAACCTGCTTTCCAATGCCGTTAAATTTACGCCCGAGCACGGTGAAATCCGGCTATCCGCACGATTTCTGAAGGAGGAAGCCGGCGTTTGCACCATACAAATTGATGTGTCTGACACTGGCATCGGCATCAGCGAACAGCAGCAGGCGCGCCTGTTCCAATCCTTTGAACAGGCGGAAAGCAGTACGTCCCGAAAGTTCGGCGGGACGGGACTCGGCCTCGCAATTTCTAAGCACATCGTCGAGCGAATGGGGGGAAAGATCTGGGTCGAATCCGAGCTGGAGAAGGGCGCCACGTTTTTCTTTACCATTCAGGCACGGCGCGGCCAAGAAAAAGCGCAGGACAGCGAGGATCGCCCTTTTGCGGCGGACGCGGGCCCTGTGGACGCCGGATCCTTTGCGGGCTGTTGCATCCTGCTGGCGGAGGATGTGGAAATCAACCAGGAAATTGTGCGAACCATTCTGGAGCCGATGCAGCTTCAAATTGATTGCGCCATGAACGGCGCGGAGGCGGTGCGTATGTTCAGCGACGCGCCGGCGCGATATGACATGATTTTCATGGATGTGCAAATGCCGGAGATGGACGGGTTGGAAGCAACGCGGCGCATTCGCGCCCTCGGTTTTCCGAAGGCTGCCGAAATCCCGATTATCGCCATGACCGCGAACGTATTTCGGGAGGATATCGAAAAATGCCTGGAGTCCGGGATGAACGGACATGTGGGCAAGCCCCTTGATTTTAATGAGGTGATAGAGAAGCTGCAACGATACCTTCATCCGCCGCTGTCATAATTTTCGAAAGTGATGGCGTGCGGCGCAAGGGCGCGGGGGTAATCATACGCCCCGCGCCCTTGTTTTAACCGTAGCAACGGCGATTTTCCGCCATACCGCGCTTATCCTAATCCGGTAAAAAATCGCTCGCTGCTTCCGCATTTCCATCTGTGTATATAGGTTCAAAATTCGTATCATGCACCGGCTTGCCGTTTCGGGAGCACCACGCGAATGCGTGTGCCCAGCTCCGGGCGGGTCAAAACTTCAAAGTGGCCGCCATGCTGGTCGACGATCCATTTGGCGATGGACAGGCCCAGGCCCGTTCCGCCCGAGTCCCTGGTTCGGGAGTCATCCGCCCGGAAAAATCGCTCAAATACATGGGCCACGTCCGCCTCCCGAATCCCGACACCGGCGTCTTGAACGGCAAAATACGGCGCACCCTTTTCATTGAACCCGGCCCGTAAGGTGACGGTTTCTCCCGCCGGGCTGTATTTCACGGCGTTATCCACCAAAATTCGAGCCGTCTGCTTCAGCATGGAAGCGTCCCCATAGGCCCGGACATCGCCGGAATCCTGAAGCTGAAACACATGGCCCGTGTCGATCATGCCGTACTCCTCGGAAACATCCTCCATCAGCTCCGACAAGGAAACATCTTGAAAGTTCAGCTGCGTCCTGCCGGAATCTCCCCGGGCAAGAAACAAAAGCTGCTCCACCAGCCGCTTCATGTGGCCGGATTCGCTTTTGATGGCCGCGATGGACTCGTCCAGTACAGTTTCATCCGACTTTCCCCATCGATCCAGCATGTTGACATAGCCCTCAATCACGGCGATCGGCGTCCGGAGCTCGTGGGAGGCGTCGGAGACAAACCGGGACTGCTGCTGGTAGGAGGCCCGCATCCGCTCCAGTAAATCGTTGATGGCCCTTTCCAGCCCCGCCAGGTCCGCGTCCCCGGTGGTCAGCACCGACTGGGGGGCAGTGGGGGATATTTTGCTGACCGCATCCTCCAAAGTGTGGAACTTCATTCTGTCCTGGCCTGCCTGCTCCGCAAGCCGCTGGGTTGTGTGTGCTATTTCTTGCAGGGGCCGGAGCCTCTTTCGGATTTTTCTCCTGTGAAACAGCAGCGCCCACAGCAAAATGACCCCCTCCACGGAGAAAACCGGGAGATAAAGGAAGCGCAGCGTCTCCCGCAGGCCCGCGTAATCGTCGAACAGGGCAGGGCCGCCCAGCTCGTAGGCCACCACGGAAAAGACCACAAGATCCAACGCGAAAAAGATCAGAATCAGATTCCAGATCCAGGTTCGGCTCAGACGGGAGGCCGTGGAACGCAGTTTGCTATTCATTTTCATCCCGGATCACATACCCCACGCCCCGTATGGTGGTAATCACCTTTATCTGGAACCTGTCGTCGATTTTGCTTCTTAAATAACGAATATAAACATCCACCACGTTGGTTTCCCCCATATAGTCGTAGCCCCAGACCTTTTCCAGAAGCGTATCCCGGGACAGGACGATGTTCCGGTTTTCCATCAGTGTCCGGAGCAGGGCAAATTCCCGACCGGTCAGTTCGACGGGCCGGCCCTCATAAGCCACCTCATGCCGGTCGATATCCAGACGAAGGCCGCCCCTTTCCAATTGGGCGGCTTTCACCGTGGCGCCCGCCCCTTTATTCCGCAGGCAGACCCGGATTCTGGCCAGCAGCTCCTCGATTGCAAAGGGCTTTGTAATATAGTCGTTTGCGCCCGTTTCAAGCCCGGATACCTTGTCCATAACCGCGTCCCGGGCGGTCAGCATGATGACCGGCAGGTCGGAGGATTTCCGAAGCCGCCGGAGCACCTCCATGCCGTTGAGCCCCGGCAGCATAATGTCCAGCAGCACCAGGTCAAATCCGCCCGACTCTGCTAGGGCAAGGCCTTCCCGGCCATCGGCGGCCTTTTGAACCGAATAGCCCTCATGGGTCAGCTCCAGCTCTACAAACCGGGCGATCTTTTCCTCGTCCTCCACAAGCAATATGTTTTGCATAAGTCCCTCCAAAAGCCCCATAGGGACGCCGCCGGCGCCCCTGGGGGGAATATCCTAGTGCTGATCCGCTCCGCTGTTGTCGGCGGCCTTTTTGAGCTCGTCCTTTACCTTATCGGCAGCGGCGGAAGCCTGATCCATCACGCGGTTTACCTGCTCGCGTCCAAGCTCCGGCCCGCTAAAGCTGTAGCGGAACCCGAAAAACAGCCCCACGATCAGCAGGATAATCACAACGGGGGTGATCGGGGGAATGATCAGCAGCAGAACCAAAAGTGTGATCGGCAGGCTGAGAACACGCTCGCCCTGATTATCCGCATTAAAATGGTTGCGGTTTCCTTTCCTGATCACCTCTCCCAGCCATTTAAAAAACCGCTTTATCATATCGCCCAGGCTCGTTCCGGCCCTGGGCGCTTCATAGGTCACCAGCAGCTCGTTTTTATGCTCCGTAGAGTAGGTGGCGGTTTCCGCCTGCACCTTCCCCTGCTTTTCCAAAATTACCATGGCGTCCAGCAAGTCCCACTGGGCCGCCTCCAGCGCCGCCCGCGCCTCCTCATAGCCCACGTTCGCTTTGTCGCGGAGCTTTTCCACCATATCAATCCGTTCCATGCATGCGTCTCCCTTCCGTTTGATTCTGGCATGATTATAACCTTCGGAAATTAGACCGCCATAGGGCGCGAATTAAAATGAGATTAAAATCCGCTTAATCCTATTTTTAAATAGAAGTACTCTTTAGAGGCGCCTTTGGAAGGTCCTCGGACAGGTCTAATATAGAATTCAGCATGAAGCTTCATGGAAGGACTG
>Ga0153972_1000254_pt1 | contig 16142 bp, 11 predicted proteins | sample TSGA056MetaG_FD_104732 | JGI IMG/M metagenome (GOLD analysis project Ga0153972, IMG submission 104732) | Attine ant fungus gardens microbial communities from Georgia, USA - TSGA056 MetaG | ecosystem: Host-associated > Fungi > Mycelium > Unclassified | place: USA: Georgia, George L Smith State...
ACAAGTCGCTTTTCCGGTAAGGTCTTAATCGCATCGCTTATACTTCTCCACTCTTCTTTTTTTTCTTAATTCCTTGGAATGCAGCTTGCGCTGGGCAAGCAGATCCGCTTCTTCTTTTGTGATAAACCTGGTTGTTTTTACAATATAATACCCCCCGGCATCACTTTTCCGGATCCGGATTTTGCCTTTCAGATAGCCATGTTTCTCACAATAAGCCACGCAATAATAGTTTTTGCCATTAATGGTAAACCACTTCACTTTCTTTCTTAGATTACGGCGGCAGAGATAACACTTGCTGGAAACCACCTCTTTATCGTCAAAAGCCCCGGTCTTATCTGCAAACTCCCGGGAGATATATTTCATATAAGTATCAAACTGTTTCTTAATCTCCTCATCACGGCTTTTAGGCGGATGATATACGTCAAAAGAAATATACTGAAACAGGCTGTCATCATAGATCAGCGCCATAACCCTGGCTGTATAATAAGCATCACTAAAAGCTCTGTGAAAAGGGACATCTTTAGGTATCTTCAGAAAATCGATAGCATATTCCAGCGATCTCCGGTTTTTCCGGTCATCAAAAACAATTCCGAACAGTTTTTGCACATCATAAAAAGGAATCGGGCCATTTGCCAATGGCTCCATTCCGTAATATTTCATATTCTTCTGCAGTTCCGTCAAGTCCAGCATTCCCCAGGTACAAAACCGATATTCCTCTTGTCCGCACCAAGCCAGGAATTTATGCATAACAAGGGTAAAAATGCCGCCCTGTTCCAGCTCTTCCATCCGCACATGCAGCATCTTACCGGTTATCGGATGCATCTCATGATAAATCTGTGGTTTAATTACCTCATTAAATTCACTGACCTTTGCCAGATCCTGATTCAGCTTAACCGCACCGATTTCGATAATTTCAAAGGAAGGCTCATCCGCCTCCTTTTCCTTTCCCATGCCGCTTTGATTCCACTCTAAATCCAATACAATATAATTCATTTGATCAATCCTTTACTTACTAACCCATATTTCCAATAATCCGTATGCTCATGCCCTGACAGGCAGGACTGAGCATACAATTAGTTTACCATAGATAAAACCTTATTGAAATATATAGTTTAACAGGATTGATTATTTTGTAACAGTTCAGCCTTCCGGATAAACTTTTATATTTTTTTAGTCGACCGATTTCATCGATTCCGCCATATTAATTCGTTCCAGCTTCACCGACATAATCCGGTTGACAATCCAGGTAAACAAAAACGTAAGTAAAAAACTGTAAAAATAACTAAGGGGCATCACATGAATATCAAACGCTACCATATCAATATTGATTTCATTCATAACAAACTGATGCAGGAAATAACCGAGTACCAGACCCACCACGGCACCGATACCGGTAAGCATCAGATTTTCACGGAATACGTAAGAGTTGGTTTCCTTTTTGTAAAATCCCAGTACCTTTGTGGTGGCAATTTCCCGGATTCGCTCCGTAATGTTGATATTGGTCAGGTTATATAAAACAATAAAAGCCAATGCTGCGGCGCAGATAATAACTACAATTACGATATAGTTCAGGCTGGACATCATATCCGTGAATCTTTCCAGGATATCCTGATTTACCGTAACGGATGAAACCTCATCCAACTTCATAATGTCAGCCGAAGCCCGGTGCGCATCCGTATCTTCTTTGAGATTGACATATGCGGACTTATACTCCGGAATCTGTTTCATCTGATCTTCATATGTGGCTTCATTCAGGTAAACGTAATCATAAATAAAGTTCTCGGCAATCCCGCTGACTGTTACTGTTATTTCATTCATGTCTTCATCCCGGAGCTGGATTTCATCCCCGATTCTAATGCTATAATTATCTGCAATCTTATGAGTAATCACAGCCTCTCCTGTGCTAGGATAAGCAATTGTCCCACCCTTAGCGGTATGCAGATTGACAAATTCTCCCACCCTCTCCGGATCCTTAATAATGACCGTATGTAAAGATTTAGTGTGGCCCTTCACATAAAGATCCAGACTTTTTTCAAATATCATGGTATAGTCGGAGGTATCGGATGCGACAGCGTCAGCAAAGTCAGTTTCCATATCTTCATCCATCGCGTTTTTAAAGCTTACGCCGATATCGTAAATCTGAATTTCTGAAAATTGTTGGTTGGCCACATTGGCAATGGAATCTTTGATCCCAAAGCCGGTTACCAGCAGTGCCGTGCAGCCGCTGATACCGATTACCATCATCAGAAAGCGCTTCTTGTATCGGAACAGATTCCGGAGGGAGACCTTGCGCAGGAATTTAAGCCGTTTCCAAATAAAAGGAAGGTACTCCAGAAAAACCCGTTTGCCCGCTTTGGGGGCTTTCGGGCGCATCAGTTCGGCCGCAACCTCAGCAAGTTCATACCGACAGGATATCAGCGTGGTTCCCATAGAGCAAAGCAGTGATACCGTCAGGGAAATTGCCGCCAGTCTCATATCAAACACATAAACCAGGCTGCCCACATTATACATAATCCCGTACGCATTCCAGATGACTATCGGGAAAAGAAAGGTCCCGAAAAAGTAACCAAAAATACATCCGGTTACCGCCGCGCTGCCGGAATAAAACAAATATTTACACATAATGGGACCGGATCCATACCCCAGAGCCTTTAATACTCCAATTTGGGTACGCTGCTCCTCCACCATCCGGTTCATAGTGGTGATACATACCAATGCCGCCACCAGGAAAAAAAAGGCCGGGAATATATTTGCAATGCCCTCCACAATATCGGAATCGCTTTCAAAATAAACATATCCTACGTTGGTATCTCTGCCCAAAACATAGGTATCCGGCTCCTCCAAATCAGCTATTTCCTGCTCCGCGTCAGCAATCTCTTGTTCAGCATCCGCTATTTCAGTGTTAAATTCCTCATATGCCTCCTCGTATCGGGCCAGTCCGTCTTCATACTCCCGCTTTCCGTCCTCCAACTCCTGCTTCTTTTCGGGCAGCCGGGCTTTGCCGTCCGCAAGCGTTACTTTAGCGTCTTCAATCTGCACCCAGCCATCCGCAATCTCGGCCTTGGCGTCTTCAATCTGCTGCCAGCCATCGGCTATCTGTTCCCTTCCGTCTAAAATCGTCTGCCAGGCATCGGCCAATTCCTCATCTGCTTCCGCCAGTGACCTTTTCCCGGAATCAATCTGATCCTGATAGCCGTCAATCGTTTCATCAGCCGCCGTCAGTTCCTGGCGATATGCCTGCAGCTGGATCCTGCCGGCCTCAATTCCGGCTCTGGCCTGGATCACAGATTCATCCGTTTCCGCCATCATGCCCACTGCAATCGCCGCATTCAATTGAGCTTCCTGGCTGTCAATTTCATCAGCCGAGGCATTCAGCTGTTCCTCCTGAAGTTTCAATGCCTCCCTCTGAGCGTCCAATTGAGTCTGCTGCTCATTTAACTGGCTTTTGGCGGTCTCCACCGTCCAGTTATTATCCTTCCATTCCTGCACACCGTCCGCCAGCTCCTGCTCTTTTTCCTGCAGATTGGCCTCCTCCTGGGCAACCGTTTCCTCAGCGTCACGAAGCTCCTGTTCCTTTTCGGGAATCTCCTTCTCCGCCTTGACAATATCCGCTTCCGCTTCCTGAATCAGGCGCTCTCCATCGGCGATTTCCGCCGCGGCATCATCCAATTCCTGCCTGGCATCCAAAAGTTCTTGTTCGGCATCCGCCCTTTTCTCTTCAAATTCCTCCCTGGCGTCCGCCAATTCCTCCATCGCTTCTGTCAGAATATCCTTATATCTAAGATTGGCCTGTTTCTCTACCAAGGCGGCCACAATGACTTCCTTTTCCTCCAGGAAAGCATCATACTCATCACTATATAATTCAAAATCTTCATTAAATTTAACGAAAATCTCCGTATAATAATCCACCGAATAACCATCCGCCGGCAAATAGATAAACCCGCTTATTTTTCCGCTGCCCAGCGAAGTCGTACCCCGGTCAAACTGAATGTAATATGGGGAGCGGACAATCCCTACGACGGTATATTCCCTTTCCGCAAAATTCTCAAGATCATCCCCGGTATTATCTTCTGTCAGGATAATCCTTTCACCCAGGAAAGACTCATCATACAACTGTGCGTCCGCCAGACATTCGGTACCGTTTTCCGGCATTCTTCCCCCAAGTAATTCCACCTGGTTCACATTTTCCGTCAAGGTATGAAACCTTAGCACACTTTCATTACCCGTTTGATCCGTGGTCAAAATATCCAGTGTTACTGAGCCTTCCGCCGCCCTAACCCCATCCAGCGCCGCAAAAGCTTCCACATCCCCGTCTTCAAATCCCAAGGTAGATATCAGCCGATAATCATAAAATTCATTTTCATCCAGATAATCTTTCACGGTTTCAGCCATAGCCGGCTTAGTCACCTTAAGCCCTGAAAAAAGGCCCACGCCCAGAGCAACAATAGCCAAAATCGCCATATACCGCCCCAAGCTTTGTCGGATTTCCCGGATTGTTGTTCGCACCATCATAGACTTCATAAGCTGCAACCTTCTCGTCCTTACCACTCAATATCTTCCACATTAACAATATTCTGATTAACCGCAGTCTTAACCACCGTTCCGCTTTTTACCGTAATAATCCGGTCGGCCATGGCGGTCAGTGCCTGATTATGAGTAATAACCACCACTGTTTTACCCTTTTCCCGGCAAGTATCCTGGAGCAGCTTCAAAACGGCTTTCCCAGTATTATAATCCAACGCGCCGGTAGGCTCATCACAAAGAAGCAGCTTGGGATTCTTGGCCAAGGCTCTGGCAATAGCCACACGCTGCTGCTCTCCGCCGGATAACTGAGCCGGGAAGTTGGACATCCGGTTTCCCAGACCCACTTCCTTTAATGTATTAGCCGCATCCAATGGTTCCTTACAAATTTGGGCGGCCAGCTCCACATTTTCCAAAGCAGTCAGGTTCTGTACCAGATTATAGAACTGGAACACGAATCCCACGTCAAACCGCCGGTAGGAAGTCAACTGTTTTTTATTATAAGCGGATATTTCCTGCCTATCTAACATAACAACTCCCTTCGTAAGGGAATCCATTCCCCCAAGAATATTGAGAATTGTGGTCTTACCGGCGCCCGATGCGCCCACAATAACACAAAAATCCCCTTCCTCAATGGTAAAGTTTACATCATGCAGGGCCTGCACTTCCACTTCTCCGGTCTTATATGTCTTTTTCACATTATTAAATTCTACAAATGAGGCCATCTATATTCTCCCTTTCCCACACCCACAGGTGCCATATGTTCCATCCATATATGTGCCAGATTTATCCATGACTGGCACTCTTCCTGCACGCAGCCGCCGTCCTTGTGGTCGGTCAGCTTATTTGCCAGGGACAATCCATGACCCCCTTTGGGATACATATGAAATTCCGTAGATATCCCCTCCCGGCGCAGAGCATTTACCAAAAGAAGAGAATTCTCCACAGGGACCGCCTGATCTTCAAAGGTATGCCAGATAAACGCTTTAGGAGTATCCTTATTTACCTGTTTTTCCAGTGATAAACGTTCTGACAGCTCTCTCCCCCGATTCCCAAGCAGACATTCAAAAGACCCGGTGTGGGCATATTCACCGGAAGTAATAACCGGATAACACAAAATCATTCCGTCCGGTCGGAAAACATCATGTTCCGGGCTTACCGCACTAAGGGTATCGGCGATAAAATCTTCATTCCAAAACATCCCCAGACTGGCGGCCAAATGACCACCGGCGGAACAGCCCTGAACCACAATTTTTTCCTCATCCACATGCCATTCCCGGGCATTGCCCCGGATTAGCGCCATGCTGTATGCCAATTCCAGCAAAGCCGCCGGAAACCGGGCCGGAGCACAGGAGTAACGTAAAACAGCCGCATGGTATCCCATGGCGAGAAACTGCAGGGCTATGCTTTCCCCTTCCCGGTCTGAGGTGGAAGCATAACCGCCGCCCGGACAAATCAGCACCAGAGGACGTTTTTCAATGGCAAGATGATCTGAATAATCCTGAATATAGGTAACAAGCTTCGCACCCGGCAGGGATCCGGGTACCTGGATTTGGAAGGACACATGCAGCATGGGTATATTCCTCACTTCTCTGATAGTTTTATGTATTCTAAATCGTTATCATTCTACAACAAAAAAGCAGTCCTGTCACGCAGTCCGGGACTGCTTTAATTATAATTTAATAATGTTGATTTATTATTTATATTTTGATTATTAGTATGCCTTGCCCCAATAAACCATTGTCTTTGCCGGTCTGCCGCAGCAGACACAGGAAGCAGATATTTCTTCCTGCTCAAAAGGCATACATCGGCTGGTAACGCCGTGCTTTTCCTTAATGGCATCCTCGCAAGCCTGCTCACCGCACCACATTGCCTTCACAAATCCCGGCTGTTCCCGGAATAATTTTTCAAATTCCGGATAATTCTTTGCCGTATGGGTATGAGCATCCCGATGAGTTCTGGCCCGACCCAGCATTTGCCTTTGAATGGAATCAAGCACTTCCTTTACCTTTTCTTCCAGGCTGTCCAGAGAAACTTCGATTTTTTCCTGGGTATCCCGGCGGCAGATAATACCCTTACCGGCATCCATGTCTTTGGGGCCAATCTCTATCCGAATAGGATAACCCCGCATCTCTGCTTCAGAGAATTTCCAGCCCGGTGACTTATCGGTATCATCCACTTTCACCCGGAAGCTCCTGCCAAGCAGTTCTTTCAGTTCATAAGCCTTCTCAAGCACCCCTGCTTTTTTCTGCTGGATTGGGATGATGCATACCTGTATGGGGGCCACCTTCGGGGGAAGCACCAGTCCTTCATTATCCCCATGAACCATGATCATTGCACCAATCATCCGAGTGGTCATCCCCCAGGAGGTTTGATAGACATACCGAAGGGTATTATCCCTGGCTGCATACTGGATTCCAAAGGCTTTGGCAAATCCGTCCCCAAAATTGTGACTGGTGCCGGATTGCAGCGCTTTTCCGTCATGCATCAGAGCTTCAATGGTATAGGTGGCCACCGCGCCCGCGAACTTTTCTTTTTCCGTCTTCTGCCCCCTGATTACCGGTATTGCCATCACTTCCTCGCAGAAATCCGCATAAACATTCAGCATTTGGATGGTCCGATCCTGGGCTTCCTCAGCCGTGGCGTGGGCGGTATGCCCTTCCTGCCATAAAAATTCCCGGGAACGAAGAAAAGGTCTGGTCTCTTTTTCCCAGCGGACAACGGAGCACCATTGGTTATATACTTTCGGTAAATCCCGATAAGATTGAATATCATTCTTATAGAAATCACAGAACAAGGTTTCCGAAGTGGGCCTGACACAAAGCCTTTCCTGCAGTGGGTTCAGACCGCCATGGGTAACCCAGGCCACCTCCGGGGCAAAGCCTTCCACATGATCCTTTTCCTTCTGCAGCAGAGACTCCGGAATAAACATGGGGAGGTATACATTCTCCACTCCCACCGCTTTAAACCTTTCATCCAGCTGCTTCTGAATTAACTCCCAGATGGCATATCCGGCCGGCTTGATCACCATGCAGCCTTTTACACTGGTATAGTCACTGAGCTGGGCTTTTTTTACCACATCGGTATACCATTGGGCAAAGTCCTCCTCCATTGAGGTAATTGCTTCCACCATTTTCTTTTCCGCCATTTTCATTCTCCTGTCTTTATTATTAAATGAGATATAATAAAATTAATATTAATGCCGCCAAACTCACATAAGCTCTTTCAAAGCTTTTATCAAGTCATTGACTTCCGCCCCAATTGTATCCAAAGCTGCCATTTTCCGAATAGTTTTATCCCGGGTTGTCACTTCCGCCGCCGCTTGTTTCAGATTCCTTGGGCTGATAATGATCCTGATCGGGATACCAAGCAAATCGGCATCGGCAAACATGCTGCCTGCGCTGATTTTCCGATCATCATAAAGAACTTCCACTCCCGCTGTTACAAGCTGTGAGTACAGGTTGTCGGCACACGCCTTTACCGCTTGTTCATCCGCCCTTAAACAGCAGATATGAACCTGCCAGGGAGCAATGGTAATCGGCCAGACGGGTCCGTTTTCGTCATGCCTGGCTTCGCAGACCGACGCGGCCAGTCTTCCTATCCCGATGCCATAGCACCCCATGAAAGGGAATCGGATACTGCCGTCCGCTTCCGTAAATTTCATGTCCATGGCTTCGGTATACTTCGTCCCAAGCTGGAAAATATTGCCTACCTCAATACCACGGTGCAGCCGGATAGTCTTGTGATTACAGCAGGGACAGATTCCCCCGTCGATAATTTTGGCCAGATCCGGATATTTTGCCTTACCGATATCCCGCTCCATATCAAGCCCGGTATAATGGTAACCTGTTTCATTGGCTCCGCAAATGAGCCCCGCCGCTCCCTTCAGGGAGTTATCATACAGCACATCCGAACTTCCGGTAAAACCCACCGGCCCGGTAAACCCGGGACAAATCCCGCTTTCCTCCGTAATCACCGCCCCGTGGATATCGGTTCCCAAATAATTGGTCAGCTTGGTCTCATTTACATCCAGGTCGCCTCTGATAAAAACTGTTACATAACTGTCGCTGTCATTTCTTTGATATACCACCGCTTTACAGGCCTGGTCAGGTTCTTTTCCCAGAAATCCGCATACCGCTTCAATGGTATGCAGATTGGGTGTACTCACCTTTGTAAGAACCTCTTTGCTTTCATGGCATTGATTTATTACTACGCTTTCGGCGGCTTCCCGATTGGCGCGGTAATCACAATGTCCGCACATGGCAATGGTATCTTCCCCGGCAGGTGTGAGCAGCATATATTCATGGGACAAATTTCCTCCCATCATACCGCTGTCAGAAGCCACCGCCACCACCTCGGAAATCCCCGCCCGGGCAAAAATCCGATGATAAGCATCAAAGCATTTCCGGTAATACTGCTCCAGATCATCCATGGACGTATGAAAGGAATAAGCGTCCTTCATGGTAAATTCCCGGGTTCGGATTAATCCCGCCCTTGGTCTCGCCTCATCCCGGAATTTGGTCTGAAGCTGATAAATCATAAAAGGATACCGCAAGTAGCTCCGGCCGTAGTCCTTTACCAGCTGGACAGCAGCCTCCTCATGGGTCATGCCGAGTACCATTCCGGCTTGATTCCGGTCGGTAAATCGTAATAATTCACTGCCCACCGTTTCATATCTTCCCGACTCTTCCCAGAGAGCGGCAGGAAGCGCCATCGGAAATTGGACTTCCTGACCGTCAATTCCATCCATTTCTTCCCGGATGATTTGCTCTATTTTGCGGCATATCCGGCGCAGCGGCAGATATTGGGAATAAATCCCATTTGCCACATATTTCATGTAGCCGCCCTTAATCAATATTGCATGGCTGTCGGCAACACAGTCGGCCGGACGTTCTTTAAACCTTTCGCCGATTAATTGATCCATTTTCATAGCAATACCTCGTAGCTTTCTGATTATCGCTGAAGGGTGTAAAAAAAAGCCTCCCAATCCCAATAAGGGACCGGAGACCGGCGGTACCACCCTGATTAATGCCTGCGCATTCAGCTTCTCTTACCGTTAATGCCGGTGCTGCGCCGTATTTTCATACGGGACTCCAAGGCAGGTTCCGAATATTCGGCATAAAGATCTTTCACCACCGATCCCCTCTCTGTAATGCTTCCCTTTCGTACTGGTCCTCTTCTTCGTCTGTTGCTCTTTCATAAACTGGCCAGCCAGTTGTCATATGTTGAAATTCTAGTACATTGGCATCGGTTTTGTCAAGAGGGTTTTTATTTCTCACGACAAACTATATCATTCGATGGCGGTTGCGGGTAGATACAATTAATATGGTACTGTTCAAAAAAAGCCAGCCAGCGTTCTTCCGGCTTCTTATCTGTTATAACAGCATCAATGGCATTGGCATCGCAGAATTTCGAAAATGCCACTTTATCAAATTTGGAACTGTCAATGGCAAGAAGGGACTCTTTAGCTGATTTCATCATAACCTGTTTCGCCTGAGAAAACATTTCGTTGCCATCGGTGATGCCCTTTTCCATATCGATTCCTTTACAGGAAAAAAAAGCCTTTTCAGCATTAAAGCTGCTTAGACCTTCTGCCGTTTTCGGTCCCACCAGAGCCAGATATCCTTCCTTCAAACTGCCCCCGGAACAGATTATATTCCAATCCGATACGTCGGACAACTCAATTATTATTTCAATGGAATTGGTAATGACCGTCAGATTTTCCTTTTCTTTGATGGCCTTCGCGATAAAAACCGCCGTGGAACTGGCGTCCAGAATGATATGATCCCCATCGTGAATCCGGGCTGCCGCCAGTTCGGCTATTTTCTGCTTACCGCCTACATTTGCCTTTTTCCTGACATTAAATGGCATATCAATACTGGTGCTTTCATTCAGCACCGCGCCGCCATAGCTTTTTGTCGCCAATCCTTCTTTGTCAAGTTTTTCCAAATCTCTTCGGATAGTTTCTTCCGATACCCCGAACATCTGGCTTAGTTCGCTGACTACTACCTTTTTTTCTTCCTGAAGCTTTTCCAGGATTAAATTCCTTCTTTCAAGTGCTAACATGCCCGCTCTCCCGCTCTCTTACTCTTCTGCCTGAAAGGTATCATTTTATTTTACACCTAAAGCGTCCGCTTAACAAGGTTTTCTTCGGGAGCTTGGGATATAAAACTCCGGAGCGTATCCACATTGGCTTTCTCATGATATTTTGATACCTTAGCTATTTTTCCTTCAAGGTCGGTAATAATACGCAAATCCGGGCCGGCTTCAAAAATCTTCCGCCCATCAATATAGGCTTCGGCTCCTTTTCCGGAATTCAGAATCCGGAAGCAGCTTTCGCCAATAGACTGTTCATATGTGCTTTCAAATCCGCCAACCGTTCCCCAGTATAATTGTTCTTTCTCCATATGAACGCCATACATACGGGAAGTATATTCGAGTACGGAAAGCAGGGCCGGCCCATATGCGTCCTGTTCACCCTCCAGCGAAACTGTGGATGGAGTCCCTGTAAAGGGATCATATTGCTGGACAAAAACACAATTTTTACCAATGGCTTCAAATAGTTTTCTCCCCAACAGCGGAATGATCCACTCAAAACCATAATTTTCCAGGGCTCTGACAGCACGCTGATAAGTCAGCGCTTCCGCCTGACCGCTCCAGCTATTGGTAGTGACATTCCGGAATAACGGATCATTTACCGCAACGGAAGGCAAGGGCATGGGCGTCCAGAATTCATCCGGATTAAGCAAGTGTTCTTTGACAAACCGTCCCGCCATATCCGGTGATAAACTGTTCCAATACATGGCCCGCAGGGAATTGTGGATCAGGGTGGGAAGTTTTTTATGATTCTTATCACGATCATAACAGGCACCGGCCTTTTCATCCCAGAGATACTCCCTGATTTTAGACTTTACCTCCAGAGCTTTGTTTTTCCAATAACGCTGACCATCGGGATTTTGATTGATTCCGGAAATTTCCATCAGGGTTTCCCGGGCGGAATAGGAAAAGCTCATAATATCTACAGAAGCCATCGGCACCACAAGACATCCTCCCGGCGCCACCTCTTCCGGCCAGGCATCGGGAGCATCCCCATAACGCAGGGCATGGTCTTCTCCGGTATCATATTTACACCAGGACTCCAGACAGCCGTCACCGTCAGAATCCCGAACCTTCCAAAGATAAGCGTCGAACTGCTCCAGTGTGTGAGTTAAAAGATCTAAATAATCCCTTTTTTTCCCAGTCAGATAATACATATTCAAAGCCGGCGCCGGGAAGCAGAAGCCCTGGAATTTATTAAACTGAGGTGTAATTTTCCCATCAATCATAGCAATGCTTCCGGGGATACGTCCGTCTTCCCTCTGATACTCCATAAAGAGAAGCTGGTTATTCAAACCAGCCTCCATATTTCTCTTGGCATACATTTCTCCGCCCATTGGCTGGGTTTCCAGCCATATCTTCTCATAGCCTCCGCCTTCAATGAGAACTTTTCTCCCGGCAAAATCTTTCAGATTCTCCAGGCATTTCACCTGGGCCTGGTCAAAAAGCTTCTGTAACAATTCATCATCGGTCTGAAAGATTACCTGTGTACTTCTTAACATAACTAAATACCCGTTTCCTGTTCACCATTAGAATAAACTTTAAAATAATCATAATCAGCACTGCAAAAAAGTCCGGCCAGATCATGGACATACATCCCAAAATGGGCGCCGGTAAATCCCAGACAGTATTCATCCGTGACAATTTCCGTGGTATAATCCCCGCCGGCCTGCTGCCAATCTCCGCCCTCCTCATGATAAACAAAGCGTACCGCCGAGCCGTTCTCCGTCATGGCGGCTTTCAAACAAATCGTACCCTGCATCGGTATTTCTATTGGAAGGATTTCATCCGTTATCACACCCTTATCACTCTTCAGCAGGATAAGCCGGGCGGTCCCGTCCTCTGCCGCCGTTTTGCCAAAAATATAAAAATTTAATGCATCATACATTAAAGTAAGACCGGCAAGCTGCTCCGGGTATTCCGGCAAAAAATCCAGGGATGTTTCCGCACAGACGTCCTTTTCCTGAAGCCTGACGGCAATCAGGGATACATGATGGAGAGAATTCATAGATTCCCGTCCGGTCAGTCTAAGATATCCCTTGCGAACGGTGGTATCCGAAAAACTCTCATAGGATACCCTTGGCGAAGAATAGCGGATATCCAGAACATCCTGCTCAAAGTCATCCGTAAATTCCCATGTATTACAGGAATTATCCTGCCGGTTATTACAAGAATCATCCTGATCATGAGCATCATCGATATCCCCCATCAGCTCCGGCACTTCACGGTGGCCAAAATTTCCTCCCTGACTCAGCCGGGGCCATCCATCCTGAGTAAACTCTATTTTCTGAATGGCAGTCTCTCTCCCCAGAATACACCAATCCCGGTCAGCAAGGGGCCGGGAACATAGATGAACCAGATACCATTCTCCTTCCGGCGTCTCCACCAAATCCCCATGCCCGCATTTCTGAAGCGCACTCGGATCTTCCCGATTGGATGTTAACAGCGGATTCCCCTGCATCGTCTCAAAAGATTCCCAGATATCCCGGGCCCGTGCCATTGACACACAATGCTCATATGCAGTGCCGCCTTCCGCAGTCAGCAGATAATAATAATCCCCAATATGATACATATGAGGTCCTTCCGTCAGGCCAATCCCGGAACCGTCATACACCTTCTTCCGTTCACCTGTCAGCCTCCACGTTTTCGTATCAATCTCCTGAACCAGGATTCCCTTAAATCCATTCACCATATTAATCAGATATTTCCGGCCGTCCCTATCATGGAAAAGTGAAGGGTCAAACCCAATACTATTCAAATAAACCGGCTCCGACCATTCTCCCTCAATATCATCAGCATACACCAGATAATTATGAGTATTATAAAACCGGCCTTTTTTCGTTTTCACATCAGTGAATACCAAATAAAACCGTTCCCCATCATAACTCAAACAGGGTGCCCAAACACCTCCGGCAGGCGGATCCCCCAGCATATTAAGCTGACTGTCCCGGCATAACGGCGATTTTATCTGCCGCCAATGCACCAAATCCCCGGAATGAAACAGCTTCACCCCAGGCCACCATTCAAAGGTGGAAACGGCAATATAATAATCATTACCCGCCCGTATGATACTGGGATCCGGGCAAAATCCCCGTAAAATAGGATTCTGAATCATACTATTCTCCAATCTGTGAAAACCGCACCTTAAAAGCTTCTCATCATTAAAGCTTCTCGTCATTAGCCCTTGAGTCCGCTGGTTCCAATCCCTTCCACCAAATATCGGTTGAAGAACAGGAAAATTAAAAATACCGGTATCAGGGACAAGGTGGACATGGCGAACATCGCTCCATAATCCGTCGTGGAGGAGGCGTCCGCAAACAGCTTAATCGCAATGGAAACGGTATAGGACTGAGGCTTGCTCAAATATAAGAGCGGGCCCATATAATCATCCCATTTCCAGTAGAACTGAATAATTACCGTAGTTACAATAGAAGGCTTTAACAGCGGCAGGATAATATGGCTATAGATCGTATACTTACTACAGCCGTCGATGGTTGCCGCTTCATCCAGTTCCCTGGGAATTCCCGACATAAACTGCATCATCTGGTAAATAAAGAATGCCTGTCCGCAAAAGTAAGGAAGAATCAATGGTGTGTAACCGGGAACCAACCCCAGCCGGTAATAAATCAGGTATTGAGGTATCATAATAACCTGTCCGGGAAGCATCATGGTAGCCAGCATGCAGGTAAACCAAATTTTTCTGCCCCGATAGCGGATTCGGGAAAGGGAATAGGCCACCAGAGAGGAACTGATTACGGTACCAAGGGTTGCCACTGTGGTTATAAAAAAAGAATTCTTAAAAAAGGCGGCAAAGGTCACCCCACCAAATCCTTTCCAGCCGGTGGAATAATTGGATAATTTTAAAGTTTCCGGAATCAGGCTTAAGGTTCCCCGTAATATTTCGCCGTTATCCTTAAAGGAACCGCTGATCATCCAAAGCACCGGATAAATCATTATGAATCCAAAAAGTATAACGAATATATGATAAATGAATTTTCTTGTTATTATTGCCGCTCTCATTATTATAACCATGCCTTTCCAATATCTTCAAGCTTTTTGTCACAATTTTTGGATAATTAATGTAATCCGGCTTGCCTAATTTGTGCATCAATGTTGCTGTTCACAGCTTTATGGGAACAGTAACGGGTTAATCTCCGGCTTCACTGAATACCCATTTTTTTGAGGTCTTAAAGATGATTAACGTTATTAAGCTCATCACTACCAACATAAACCAGGACATTGCCGAAGCATAACCCATATTGTTATATTTAAAGGCCTGATTGTAAACATACAAAGCATAAAGCATGGTGGAATTATTAGGTCCGCCCTGGGTAATGACAAACGCCTGGGTAAATGCCATAAAAGCGGAAATGGTCTGCATTACCAGGTTATATAGAATAATCGGCGACAGACAAGGCAGGGTAATCCGGAAGAATGACTGAAATCCGTTGGCTCCGTCAATTCTGGCGGCTTCATAATAGGTAGAGGGGATTTCCTTAAGTCCGGCGGCAAATATAATCATGGAAGAACCAAATTGCCATACACTCATCAGGATCAGCGGATAAAGCGCCAGCTTCTGATCTCCGAACCAGTTAATTGTCCCCAGTCCCAGGCCGGCAAGTACGGAATTAAAAAGACCTTTCCTGGCAAACAACTGTTTCCATACCAACGCCACGGCGACACTTCCGCCTACCAAAGACGGTACATAATATAAGGAACGGTAGACTGTTACCATTTTACTTTTCCTGGTCAGTAAAAAAGCGATGAGAAGGGCAAAGATTAATTTCATGGGGACGGAAATAAAGACATACTTTAAGGTAACTCCCAATGATTTTAGGAAGATTTCATCCTGAAACAGCTTGAGGAAGTTAGAGCCCCCGACAAAAGCCGCTTCCTTCGAGCCAAGAGAATAATCCGTAAATGCATAATAAAAGGAAGTAATTATGGGTATCAGGGAAAAACAGATAAACCCGAAAATAAAGGGTAATGCAAATACGTGGCCGACAACATTGTCATTGTGTATAAATTTTTTAAATTTTGAGGGATTGCCAGAAGTATTTTTCAATCCGATTCTCCTTTCATACGCCCGAACTATAGGGCAGTTCAGGTGCACCTCCTAAGGGGAAGCGCACCTGAATCCATCCGTTTACGATTATTCAAATATAGCGGCCGCATCGGCATATGTCTTTTCAGCCGCTTGTGCGGCGGTAATCTCACCATACACCACCTGCTGGATATAATTGCGGTAATTATCCACCACCAGATCCTGTCCGTCCGGGCTTAATACGTTAACCTTTTCCGGAATATCAAAGCCACCCACCAGATCAACAAAGTCATACATTATTTTCCGGCCTTTTGTTGCTTCGGCCTTTGAGGCTTCACGGACGGTTGTGTTGACAGGGATACCGCGTTCGCCGTTCAATACATTATTACATTCAATACTGTTCTGGAACCAGCTGATAAAAGCAGCTGCTGCTTCTTTCTGTTCGCTGTCCTGAGATACACAGAGCATCTGGGAGGACTGG
>Ga0153972_1000255_pt1 | contig 16128 bp, 16 predicted proteins | sample TSGA056MetaG_FD_104732 | JGI IMG/M metagenome (GOLD analysis project Ga0153972, IMG submission 104732) | Attine ant fungus gardens microbial communities from Georgia, USA - TSGA056 MetaG | ecosystem: Host-associated > Fungi > Mycelium > Unclassified | place: USA: Georgia, George L Smith State...
CACATTTAGTCTATGTAATTTCCTCTGAATATTAATTAATAATAGTATTTTCTATTTAGTGCGACTCTTCAAAGCTCATACCATTAAATAAGTACGGATATTGTGCCATCACATGTAAAAATACGTAGATTTTTTCCTTATCCAAAATTGAAACCAACATCGGTATATCAGAAAACTTGAAGAACCTTTCATTTATACTTTGACTGTATTGTTGAAACAATATTGATAAAAAGAACTTTTCACTGGAAGAAATGGAATTAGATGCTTTTTCAATATAGTCAAAATTAAGGCCAACAACCTTACTTTTCCCCATTCCGTCTTCTCTGATAAACACACAATCTTCAAATCTAAGTAAAGGTGTATCGAAAAGTGTATTCCAGAATTCTTTTAGCATTTTGTATTTGGTATATTTATTATATTTATCTGTTACCCTTAAAGAAAAATCTGTCAGAAGTCCTATTAAATAGGCTATATCCTCTTTACAGTTTTCCATTATTTTAATTTCAACTTTTTGTTTCGAGTCTCTATATAAATTGTTTTGCTTTGATGGTGTATTCTCATGAGTGATTCGATTCCGAATAGCAGAGATGTCATCCAAGCGTTTAGCATCGTATGTCAATTTAACAGCACAAATGTATTCTGCTTTTTCCACTATTGTTTTTGCCGAACCTTTAGTAACTTTTTTAATTTCATTTTCTACTAAAATATCAAAAATCTCCTGTGGGAAAAATATATTAGAGTATATATCTTTAACAGTAAGGGACGGTTGTTTTTCACTATTCATTTTTTCTGGAAACGCCTTTAGTATATGCTTCATAATTTCAGAAAGACCACTTTCAAATAACGCAAAAGCATATATGAAATACGCTTCATAGTTTTCTGAATCTAGCTTATATTGTATCTCTTTAATCTTATTTATGTTTGATTCAAGGTTATTGATTAATTCTTCACATATAAATATTCTCATTTATTGCTCCTCACAAACTCACGAAAATTTGTTTATTCTCTTGTTATCTCAGTTTTCATTTTCATCTTAATTTAATCTTCTTCAAATACCCTCCTCACTTTCAGCTATTCTTAGTTCTAATATTCAATAATTGCCTGCTTCACATCCGACTATCTCTTATAATTGCCTTTCCTGAAAACAAATTACTTTTATAAAATTCAAAATATGAATTTTTCTGTAATATTATATTTGTTTTATTATTGGGCAATAGTACATTTTGGAGAATTAAATAAGTTTCAATGCTATTTTCCAAATCAAAACTACTAAAATCATCCGGGAAAATCATTTTGTCAATATTCAAAAATTCTTTATTGGATTTTTAAAATCGCATATATTATTTAATTCCATATCCACCTCTGATTCTAAGATATTTATAAGTATTAATACTATGTTTCTTTCAGATAGTAATATCATAGCGAAAGACATGAGCAATTTTGGTATCTAAAGCAATAATATACTCAATATTTTGCTGCACTTGGTACAGACATGTACATAAACCAGTATAAAAAAACCATCCCCATAGTGCTACCTAGAAGAAAGGCGCAAAGCTGCACCAGGTTCTTCCATTTATCTGCAAGGCTTATTATAAGCATGGCAAATATAGCAAAAAGAAAATAAACTACGCAATATGAGAAATAATTCATAATCTTACCGCTGCCGATATTGTAGTTATAAAACCAACGCAATGAATACAACAGGAAACTTATAGCTAGCGACATAATTATTAGTCTTGTTTGTGTACTACCCTTTATTTCAGCCTTTGCCCGCTCCCAGTCATATTTCAAAAGACATGAAATTTGATTGACAAATAGTCGCTTTATACTGTGAAACTTCTCTGGCGAAAGAGATTCCATTGATTCTATGAAATATATTTGCTCCCATATATGTGAGTCAGCAAAGATTGAATGGTATGCTATTCCATATGCATTATTCCCATTATCGTTTGTAGTTCCTAAATATTTTTACTCTTGCTAATAGAAAGCGAAATTGCCCTCAGTTTGTCACGCTGTTTTACGCTCTTTTGTTATATTTTCTATAGAATCTTTTCTTTTATTGATAAATGAATTGAATACAGTAGTGATAATAGTTGTCAATAAAGTTGATGAAAAAATAATTGTAACTATGTCTTTTATACTCATAATGCAACTCCCTCATCTATTACTCAAACTTTTTTCCAATCACTGATTATAGACAAAGTCAGCGTCAAGCCATTTTATTCGAAATAAACATAATGGGAAATTCATGCGAGGTCACATAAGTAACGAGTGAAATTAAGTTGTTTTTATTATCTCGCATAGGGACACTTCTTGTCTAAAGTAATCCAGTGCTTTTCAATTCTTAATGCGCCCTCAACCCAACAATGATTTGGTTTTACGAAGTGAAAAGCCTGAACATTGTTCTTCTCATCAAAATAAGTTAAGATGAGCTCGTCAAATGCTTTTTTATCTGGCAGTAATTCCTGCTCATGTAATATGAAACTCAAGTCGAAACGGCGGGCACTGTTTGATGGGATTACCAAAGTATAGGATTCGTTGTCGCCCAGCGAGATTGCTTCTTCGCCATCTCTAATTCGTTGGATTTGTGTAAATGCGGCAACTTCATCCTTCCCAGCATAGGCACATAGATTAACATTACGGATGATACGTGAAACGCCACAAGTGTTGCACACATCAAGCCAAATTGGGACTTGCATGAATAGTCCCGATTTGTTTTCGCTTTTGTAATATCCCCACGACCTATTTATATTACCTTTGGAGTACACCAATTTTGCGTAAAGCGAAACTTTGCCACTGGATTGCACTTTCTTGTTTAGCCAAGTTGTCGTTAAGGTCGCAAGGGCACCAATGATTGCTCCTAAAAGAGCTGCTCCAGCAGAAATCAGAGAGATCTGTTGATTAGCATCTAAATTCTTAAAAATTTCTATCATCTCCTTCTAGAAGCATAACATACCCGACTGTTATACTTAAACATAATTGGCAACTCAAAGCTATAAGCAACCTGCGCGTTTTTCTTCAATAAATACTATAAAATCATCGTGCTTTTGTTCATCAGAAAATACGGTAAAAGGCAGCAGTATGGCTTGCACCGCATTAATGTAGATGTATATTGCTTTCTCGGTTATAATAACACGTTCAATGGTGGAATACTTTACTCTTGCCTCTCCGTTCTCCGTTGTCTCAACGAAAAAATCATCTTCAAAGGAAATCGTTACATTGCTCTGATACGGCAGTTTACCGCTTTTCTTTATTCTTCCGATATTTTTCTTTATCTGTTTTGCCATGAGCGGTTTGAAAAATATCAACCAAAGTATTGCGACAATTCCAAAAGCAATATAAAAATAGTAAGTTACAACAGGTTCGTCTACTATTGTTCCAGCAATCAAACCACAAGCAACAAATATAATGGGAACAATGAAACGGTAAATTATCATATTTTTTCTACTTGCCGGAGAATTAAAAGCGTGGTATTTGTTGAACTCAAAATAGTCGTTTTCGTTTAATGTATAACAAAATTGAAACATTTGTACTTTATCCCCTTCCAATATTCAGCAATTAGTTAAATTTTCCATTATTGCTACCATGCGGTGATTTGCGCAGTTCACCAAGGTTACATTATAGCCCAGCCTATGGAAAACGCATTATTCAGTAACAGTAAACTGTAACAAAATTCTCACTTCTTATAAAAATCAAAGGATATAGCCGGAAGAATTACCCTTACAATGCTCCCATTAACTCTTGGGTTCCCACCTGATTGATTACTCATAAAGGCACACCGGCATGAATATCTCTGTGTAAAAATATTCCAATTTTTAATAGTATAGCACGTTTTTTTGACAAATTCCACTGCTATAGAGCCTTATTTTTTGTTTGAATAAACAAACTAAGCTTGGAATGAGCCCCTCGCAGCTGGGATGCTCGGTCGTTGGCTTCGACAGGTATGGCCAGAGGGCTATGAGCCCCTCGCAGCGAAGCTGCTCAGCCGTTGGCTTCGACAGGTATGGCAGGGGGAATGAGCCCCTCGCAGCGAAGCTGCTCGGCCGTTGGCTTCGACAGGTATGGCAGGGGGTATGAGCCCCTCGCAGCAGAGCTGCTCGGCCGTTGGCTTCGCCAACTAAGACGGAAGGTACACCAGAATTTGCATGAATGCAAATTCTGGTGTACCTTCCGTCTTGAATGGCTCATTGCTTATCGCCTAATTATCAATTAACTTTTCCCCGTCGCTCCAGCTGTAGAGCTTTCTTAGTTCTTGACCGACTTTTTCTGATTCATGCTGGCTTTCCTGCTTGCGCATTGCTCTGAAGTTTGGTGCGTTTACCTGGTTTTCTAATAACCAGTTGCGGGCGAAGGTTCCTTCCTGAATATCTTTTAATACTGCTTTCATGGCTTTTTTAGATTCTTCGCCAATGATTTTTGGTCCTGTTATGTAGTCGCCGTATTCTGCGGTGTTTGATACGGAGTATCTCATTCCGGCAAAGCCGCTCTGGTAGATGAGATCTACGATGAGCTTCATTTCGTGAATACATTCGAAGTATGCACTTTCCGGTTCATATCCTGCCTCTACTAAGGTCTCAAAACCAGCTTTCATCAGGGCTGTTACGCCGCCGCAGAGTACTGCCTGTTCACCAAACAGGTCTGTTTCCGTTTCTTCGCGGAAGGTGGTCTGAAGCACTCCGGCTCTGGCACCGCCGATTGCAAGTGCGTATGCAAGTCCTTTATCGTGAGCTTTGCCGGTTGCATCCTGATGTACGGCGATCAAGCAGGGAACACCTTTTCCTTCCTGATATTCGCTTCTTACGGTATGGCCCGGTCCCTTCGGTGCGATCATTACTACGTCTACATTAGCAGGCGGTACGATCTGTCCGTAATGAATCCCAAAGCCATGCGAGAACATCAGCATATTGCCTTCTTCCAGATGAGGTTCGATTGATTCTTTATATAGGGCGGCCTGCTTTTCATCATTGATCAGGATCATGATGATCTCAGCTCTTTTTGCTGCTTCTGCTGCGGTATATACGTCAAATCCCTGAGCTACCGCTTTATCCCATGATTTGCTTCCTTCGTAAAGTCCGATGATAACATTGCATCCTGATTCTTTTGCATTGAGCGCCTGTGCATGTCCCTGGCTGCCATAACCGATTACAGCGATGGTTTTGCCTTCTAACATGGACAGGTTACAGTCTTCCTGATAATAGATTTTTGCCATTTGTTTTCCTCCTGATTCTTTAATCAATGTTAATAACGCCTTTGCTCCCACGAGCCAGCCCGGTGATTCCGGTTCTGGCGAGTTCCAGTATTTCATATCCGCCGAGCAGATTTAAAAACGCATCGAGTTTCGATTGATTTCCGGTCAGCTCGACCATCAGCGACTCTTCTTCCACATCCACAATCTTAGCGCGGAAAATCTCCGTCATGGAAATGACCTCGGTCCGCTGCGCTGCATTGGCTCTGATTTTTACCATAATGAGCTCTCTGCATACCGACTGGTCGGGTTCGAGTACTTTGATCTCGATTACGTCTTCCAGCTTACGGACCTGCTTTTCAATCTGTTCCAAAATCAATTCTTCTCCCCGTGCCACGATGGTGATCCGGGTAAACCGCGGGTCAGCTGTCATACCGGCAGTAATACTGTCAATACTGTATCCCCGTCTGCTGAACAAGCCGGCAATCCGGCTCAGTATCCCCGGGTTATTGTCAACCAACAATGAATAAACCTGCGCTCTCATAATCATACCTCCACTTTCTCTGTATTAGTTTTGTATTCAACAAAAAACAGAGTGCGTTCTGTTTTTATTGTAGCAGTATCTTTCTGCTTTGTCAACAGTACACGCGTGTAAATTAGTCTAACCACTTTTTTATTTTAAATATGATGATCTCTGTGACAATAACGATAATACTGATAACGATAATCACCACATAGCCGAACCTGGTATTTAATTCCGGCATATTAACAAAGTTCATACCGTACCAGCCGGTTATCAAAGTCAGTGGCATAAATATTGTGGTTACCACTGTCAGGAACCGCATTATGATATTCTGACGGATGTCAATTTGTGACTGATACATTTCTCTTAACTGCATGGTGTACTCTTTCAGCGTCTGCGTATTGTCATATAATCTTGATACCCGGTTGGCGAATAAAGTAAATACCCGGCAATCATCTTCAGTAAACAAATGGTTGACATTGCTTTCCAGAGACTCGCTCAGATCAATCAGCTGCCGGTAATATTTCTCCAGGATCAAAAGCTTCTTCCGGACCCGGTGCATATTCTGGTTTACATCCTTAACGTTGCCATTCAGTATAGTTTCTTCCAGTTCTGACAGATAGTTCTCGTATTCCTGAAGATAACTCACATCACCCTTAATCAGGTATTCCATAAAATTAAACAGAAAATGAGCAATATAGGTCTGATCATAAATCTGGACTTTGACAAGATTCTTTAATATCCCTTCCGCCCTGCCGGAATCATCAATAAACATAAATTCATCCTGATTCATATAAAAATCAAATTCAGCTTCTTTCCTTAAAATATCCTCTTTATCAGGAATAACAAATGTTCCGATAACACAATCTTTCAGTAAATCCGCTTTACAGTACTGAACGCTATGGGTGTGTACCAGCAGTTTCTGATGCAGCAGCCCGTCATATTTATCCATATATTCCTGACGGCTGATCACCTGTACTATTTTCGCATCTGCTTCCGGTTCTTCGCCATCTGCCAGCGGTACCAGATTTCCCTTTAGGCTATAACGCATGATCTCACCTTCCCCTGTTACTTTATTGCTCTGCCTCTATCCGCTCCTTCAGATCATTCAGATAGACCCAACGGTCCATCTTTTCTGCTAATTGTTCCTCCAGCTGCTGCTTTTCCTGCATCAATACATTCAGTTGTCCATAATTGCTGGCATTGGCACTGATATCCTCCGCTTTTGCTTCTATTACCGCTTCCAGGTCAGTGATGTCATCATCAATGGATTCATATTCTTTCTGTTCTTTAAAACTGAATTTCAATTTCTTTTCCCGGTATCTGGTATCCTGCTTTTCTCTTTTCTCCTTCGACGGCTCATTTTGCACCGGCTCCGGCTTTTTCGTCAGCCAGTCACTGTAACCGCCTTCATACTGGACAATTGTCCCACCGTTTTCAAAAGCAAATATCCGCCGTACAACACGATCCAGAAAGTAACGGTCATGGGAAACGGTAATTACAATTCCATCAAAACTATCCAGGTAATGCTCTAAAATAGTTAATGTCTGAATATCCAGATCGTTCGTCGGCTCATCTAATATCAGCACATTCGGCGCGCTCATCAGAATCCGCAGCAGATACAGCCGCCGTTTCTCACCGCCGGACAGCCGTTCAATCAAAGCATATTGCAATGTCTTATCAAACAAAAAACGCTCCAGCATCTGAGCTGCTGTAATCTGCCCTTCGCCGCTATCAACATATTCACCTGCCTCTTTGACATAATCAATTACCCGCAGTGATTCATCCAGATATTCGTTTTCCTGTGAAAAGTAACCAATCTTTATAGTCGGGCCAATTTCCACCACCCCTGCATCCGGCGGAAGCTCCTGACAGAGAATCTTCAATAATGTGCTTTTGCCGCAACCGTTTGGGCCGATAATACCGATACGATCGTCACGCAAAAATGTATAATTATAATCCTGGATCAGCTTTTTCTCACCAAAAGCTTTACTTATATTAACGGCTTCTATCGTCTTTTTCCCCATCCGCGAAGATGCGGAACTCATCTGGACACTTTCATCCACCTTGGGTGCACTTACAGCCTGCATTTCTTCAATCCGCCGGATATGAGCCTTTTGTTTCGTAGAGCGCGCTCTGGCACCTCTCCTGAGCCATTCCAGTTCGGTCCGCAGGATGCTCTGGCGCTTTCGCTGCGTTGCCAGCTCCATTTCTTGTCTCCCAGCCTTTAATTCAACAAAGTCAGAATAGTTACCGGGATAATTATAGAGTTTTCCCTGATCAATCTCAACAATCCGGCTTGATACCCGGTCCAGGAAGTATCGGTCATGAGTTACCATTACAATCGATCCGCGAAAATGGATCAGATAATCTTCCAGCCAGGAAGCCATGACATTGTCCAGGTGGTTGGTCGGCTCGTCCAGAATCAGAATATCAACCGGGGCCAGCAGGACATTGGCTAAAGCGATCCGCTTTTTCTGCCCGCCGGACATATGGGATACCGGTTCATCAAAGTGAGGAAGTGCCAGCTGATGGATCATCGCTTTGGCTTCACTTTCAACCGTCCACTCATTTTGTTTGGTCACATTATTGGTGAGGATGGCTGATAATATCGTGTCATCCGTTTGGAATACAGGATTCTGAGGAAGATATCGCAGCTTGACATTATTGCCCTTGCTGAGTGTTCCCGCTTCGGCTGTTTCCAGGCCGGCGGTCAATTTCAGCAGTGTAGATTTACCTGTTCCGTTGATGCCCACAATTCCGATCTTATCACCTTGATTGATAGCAAAATCGGTATCATTTAATAGGACTTTATCAGTATAGGCCTTTGTTATGCCTTCCATTGTCAGTAAATTCATTCCGTACCTCCTAGCAACTGCTCCTATTATACAATAGACTAACAAAAAAAGGAAGCAATTCACACTGCTTCCGGTTGATCATATTTTACTATTTGAAACGGATCCCGGCATATGCCTTAATCACTTCCAAACATTTTTCAAATCCAAGTTTGCTGCTGTCCAGACAAAGATCATAATTTCTCGCGTCATTCCATTCATGACCGGTGTGGTAGCGGTAGAAGTCACCCCGTTCTTTATCGGTCTTAGCGATATAACGCTCCAGTTCTTTTCCTCTCAGCGAGGATCGTTCCGCCGCTCTCTCCAGACAAAACTCCTTTGATCCATGGATAAACACACTGATCACATTCAGATTATCTTTCAAAACAAAATCAGCACATCTTCCGACGATTACGCAGGATTCATTTAACGCTAATTCTTTAATGATCTTAGCCTGATAATTGAACAGATTATTGGTCGATACAAAATCATCACTATCCGGCGGGAGTAATTCCCCTTTGTAAATGTTCTTAGCAATCCCGAATAACGGTGTGCTTTTCAGTTTCTCATCGGCCTGACCAAAGAATTTTTCATTGATGCCGCTGTCGTCAGAAGCCATGCGAAGTATTTCCCGGTTGTAACAATTAATGCCCAAATCATCTGCCAGCATTTTCCCGATGGTCTTTCCGCCGCTGCCATACTGTCTTGCAATTGTAATCACCATATTCCTCATCTGAAGAAACCTCCTATTCGCCTAAATACGCTTTCTTGATTGCATCATCATTCATTAGCACCTCTGCTTTATCGGACTTTACAATATTACCGGTCTCCAGCACATATGCTCGGTCGGCGATCGCCAGAGCCTTTTTTGCATTCTGTTCAACCAGCAGAACTGTGGTGCCGCTCTCACTGACTTCACGGATGATATCAAAGATTTCATTTACAAAGATCGGAGACAAGCCCATTGATGGCTCATCCATCAGGATGATCTTCGGCTGCGACATCAATGCCCGGCCCATCGCCAGCATCTGCTGCTCACCACCGCTTAAAGTCCCTGCCAGCTGTTGTTTCCGCTCATTCAGCCGGGGAAATCTCAGATACACCTTTTCCAGCGTCGCTTCAATCTCACTTTTATCTTTTCTGGTATACGCACCCATCAGCAGATTCTCGTATACCGACAATTCAGCAAATACACGGCGGCCCTCCGGCACATGTGACATTCCCATTTCAACAATCTTATGTCCCGGCATTTTGGTAATATTCCGGTCTTCAAATTCAATTGTTCCTTCCTTGGCCGGAATCAATCCGGTCACCGTATGGAGAATGGTAGTCTTGCCGGCGCCATTAGCACCGATCAGAGCGATAACCTCACCTTCATTTACTTCGAAGGAAATACCCTTGATTGCCTGAATGACACCGTAATTTACTTTTAAGTCACTTACTGTTAACATAGCCACTGCCATTCCCTCCTCTACTCACCCAGATACGCCGTCAATACTTTCGGATCGTTTAACACTTTTTTCGGCGCACCATTTGCGAGTTCTGTACCAAAGTTTAAAACATATAAATACTCACAGATACCGGATACCAGCTTCATATCGTGCTCAATCAATAAGATCGTCACACCGAACTTCTTTCTTATCAGTTCAATGGTCTCCATCAGTTCTACTGTCTCATTTGGGTTCATCCCGGCAGCCGGCTCGTCCAGGAGCAATAGCTTTGGTTCGGTTGCCAGTGCCCGGGCAATTTCCAGCTTACGCTGTTTACCGTAAGGCAGATTAGATGCCAGAGTATCGGCATATTCATCCAGTTCAAATACTTTCAGTATTTCGGCTGCCTGCTCATTCATCTTGCACTCCTGTTTAAAATAAGAACCGACATGTAAGATGCTGAAAGCAAGATTGTACTTCACGTGATTATGAAGCGCCACCTTAACATTGTCCAATACCGACATTTTGGAAAACAGCCGGATATTCTGAAAAGTCCGGGCAATTCCGGCCTGACAGATTTCCGCCGGCTTCTTTCCGACAATGCTTTTTCCTTCCAAAAGGATCATACCGTCATTCGGCAGATATACACCGGTCAGCAGATTAAAAGCGGTGGTCTTACCGGCTCCGTTGGGACCGATCAGCCCAACCAGACTGCCTTCTTCGATGCTCATATTCAAATCATCTACTGCCCGCAGACCGCCAAAAGAAATGCCTAAATTCTTCACTTCCAATAAAGCCATAAACTTACGCCTCCTTCTTAGCCTTCTCTGATTTATTCATATTGCGCTTTTCCATAATACGCCGCTTAATACCCGAATTATTAAACAGCATCAGCACAATCAGCACGATCGCATATAGCAACATCCGGTAATCTGCAGTTTCCCGCAGGACTTCCGGCAGAGCCGTCAGTATTACTGCTGCGATAATTGCTCCGCGGATATTACCCATACCACCAAGCACAACCATGACCAGAATTTCAATAGACATATTATAATCAAACTGCACCGGTTTCAAGATTCCGATATTTCCTGCATAAACAACACCTGCCATACCAGCCAGGAAAGCTGCGATCACAAATGCCATCGTCTTAAAACGACTGACCGGAATGCCGACCGCTTCAGCCGCAATATAATTATCACGTACTGCCATGACCGCGCGGCCATGACGGGAATTCACAAGATTAGCAACAACGATGATGACAATCAGAACCAGCACAAATACCACCGTAAAACTCCGGTAAGTAGTCAGCAGCGGAATTTTTGACAGCCCCTTGGCACCTCCTGTAATGGTCATTGAATTAATGACCGACTTGATAATTTCACCGAATCCCAATGTTACGATGGCCAGGTAGTCACCTTTCAACCGTAAAACCGGCACTCCGATAATCACCCCCATGATCGCCGCGCAGCAGCCGCCTGCCAGAAGGCCGCCGATCAGGCTGACGATTGACGGCAGGACATCCTGAGTATGAATCAAAAACAGTGCTCCCGCATATGCTCCTACCGACATAAAACCGGCGTGCCCCAGACTCAGTTCGCCAAGAAATCCCACAACCAGACATAGCGAAACAGCCAGCATCGTATATACACAGATCGGAACAATGATGGACATCAACTGCCGGCTCAGCAATCCCTGACCGAGTAATATCATAACGGCTGCATAGACAACTGCTGCGATAATTCCATTTATAATCAGTTTTTTCTTATTTGCCATACTCACACCTACACTTTCTCAGTCTTCTTCTTACCGAGCAGACCCGAAGGTTTCACCAAAAGTACGATTACCAACACACCGAAAACAATTGCATCTGCAAGCTGAGTCGATATATAAGCCTTGGAAAGGCTCTCAATAATTCCCAGAATAATGCCGCCGAGCATCGCTCCCGGTATACTTCCTATACCACCTAAGACCGCCGCCACAAACGCTTTAATACCGGGCAATGCCCCCAATGTTGGTAACAAAGTCTCATACTGCGAAATAAAAAGAATACCGGCTACTGCCGCCAGTGCCGAACCGATGGCAAAAGTCTGTGTAATAGTACGGTTTACATTAATTCCCATAAGTTCTGCCGCACCACGGTCCTCTGAAACCGCGCGCATAGCACGTCCTATCTTGGTCTTGTTAATGAAAAAAGTCAATGCAACCATCGAAATCGTGGTCACAATCAGTGTTACAATCGTGATACCTGAGATATTGATCGAACCGATTTTAACTGATGGAACTTTAATGATCGACCCAAAAGGAATTGGAGTCGCTTTAAATATCAAAAGGGCCAGATTCTGCAGCAGGTAACTCATTCCGATCGCAGTAATAAGCACCGACAGCGGCGGCGCTTTCCGAAGCGGCTTATAAGCTACCTTTTCAATTGTTATCCCCAGTATCGCACACACGGCAATCGTAAGCAGTATTCCAATGACCGGGTGCAGCTTCAGCTGCACTGTCGTCACATACAGCGAATAGGCACCTACCATGATAATATCACCATGGGCAAAGTTGATCATTTTCGCAATCCCGTAAACCATTGTATAACCCAATGCAATCAATGCATAAATACTCCCTGTTCTAAGTCCGTTGATCAATTGTTCTAAAATTCCGTTAAACAGGCTCATCTCCTCCACCTCCCGTTACTTTTAACTTTTTCATTGTAATACATCAAAGCGAAAAAGGCAACAGCGACTTTATAAGAAAGCCACCATTGCCTATAACCTTTATTCTTCAGTATTATTCGGTGTATTCATATCCGCCGTCTTTTACTGTTACGAACTTAACTTCTTTCACCGCCGCACCAGATGCATTAAAAGTAATTTTATCTCCGGTCAGACCATTAACGGTAATATTGGTCATCTCTGCGATCAGGTCTGCATTTTCAATGCTTCCCGCTTCTTCCATAGCTGCTTTAAACGTATAGATGGTATCATATCCGTCTGCTGCAAATTGGTCAGGAGTTGCATTATATGCCGCTTCATAGGATTCTACAAAAGCTACAACATTTTCAGTGTCAACCGATGCACAAAACGGGCTGGTAAAAATGCATCCTTCCACTGTAGATACATCCGTAACAGTTCCCAGCACACCATCCCAGCCGTCAGAACCTAAGAACTGTACGTCAATTCCCATGTCCTTCGCCTGCTTGGTAATATATGTTGCATCCTGATAATAAGCCGGAACGTAAATTGCCTCTGCATCCGTTCCTTTGATCTTAGTAAGCTGAGTATTGAAATCAACATCACCGGTGTTGAACGCTTCACTAGCTGCGATGGTCCCGCCAAGCGCTATAACTTCTTCTTCAAATGCTTTCTGAATACCAGTACTGTATTCATCTGAAGCATTGTAGATAACTGCGATATTCTTATGTCCTAATGTGTTAACCGCATAATCAGCCATTGCTACTCCCTGTTCCGGATCTGAGAAGCAAATACGGAATGCATTGTCATTTACAATACAATCTTCTGCCGAACCTGAAGGTGTGATCTGCAGGATTCCATCTGCATAAGTTAAATCTGAAATAGCGATTGAAGCTCCGCTGGTTACACATCCCATAAGTACATTAATACCCTTATCCATCAAACTGTTGTATGCCTGAGGGGACTTTTCTTCAGATGCTTCATCATCTGCAAATGCTAATTCAAACTTGTAGGTAGTATCTCCTACAGTCACACCTCCTGCATCGTTAATTTCTTTGATCGCAATCTCCGCACCCTGCTTCACGGAAATTCCGTAAGAAGCTGCTGCTCCGGTAAGAGGCCCGATACCGCCGATCAAAAGTGTTTCTTCCCCACCTGCTGACTCATCAGTTGCTGCTGAATCGTCAGTAGTGCTGCTGTCATCTTTGCTGCCGCACGCCGCTAAAGAAAATACGAATGCTGAAGCTAACATAACTGCGAGAATTTTTTTAATATTTTTCATGTTAAGTTCCTCCCTGTTTCTTAATTGAAAAGCCTTTTGAAACTTTGGTGAATATGTTACTATTTATCTTCACTTTTGTCAAGTTGTTTATTTTAAGCAATTTCATTGATCTTTTTTGTTCTTCCAGCGGTGATATGCCTCTGCCATGGCCCTGGCATCTTCTGCCTGAGTACCGGCGGATTCGCAGATAATCGTCGGTGTGTAGCCCTTTTTATACAAAAGCTCCATCAGCGGTTCATGCGCTGGTCCAAACTCCGTATCTTCAAATGTCAGATGTTTTTTCTCACCACCTGTACTATATTCTATCCGGCTGAAATGACAGTGAATCCGTTTTGTCCGCTCCTCTCCCAGAACATTGGCAATCCGTTCAAAAATACCGGCGAAAGACTCATAACCATTACACTCACCATGGGAACGGGCATACATATGTCCGAAGTCCACACATGGCAATAGATTCTCTGAGCCCCGGCATAGTCTCAGGATTTCATCAAGATCACCCAGCTGATTTATTTTTCCCATTGTTTCAGGGCAGTAGATGAGATCATCCATTCCCGAATCTTTCAATTGTTCCATGATATAAGTCAAAGTAATTTCTGCCATCTGATAGGCCTGTCCCCTGGTATTCTTCCCAATTCCGCCCGGATGGAACACAATTCGCTTGGCACCCATTGCTTTTGCTGCCTTAGCGCTTTTCAGAAAATGATTCAGATTCTTTTCTTTGCGTTCCTGTTCTTCCACCGCAAGTGAGATATAGTAAGGCGCATGAATAGATAAGGCAATATTATGCTCTCTTGCATTTTCACCTAATAATTTTGCCGTCTCTTCACCAATGTTCACTCCCCTGCCGCATTGATACTCATATGCATCGAGCCCCATGCTTTCCAAAAATCCCGGCACTTCCAGTGATCTTTTATAACCTTTGCTATAAAACAAATCCCCTGCTCCGGCCGTCCCAAATATAGGATGTTCTATCTTTTCATCCATCTGCATCTCCTTAAATAGTGTTCAAATCTTCTCACTCCAGCACCTCAAAAGCATATACTGATAAAGGAGGTGATCGATATGAATTCTTGTGAATTTGTTACTTTTATTTCAGCTTTAGCTTGTTCTATTGCCAAAGAGCGTTCCACTGATGAAATCACACTTCTCGGATCCGTTTTTTCTCAGCTTGGTGATACACTGAGCACTATCGCTGCCCGTGAAGAGTTTTGTACGTCTAAAAAAACGGATGATGATAGTGATAATGGTGATGATAATAACGTCGATATTAGCGGCTGATCAGTTTAGTTCTTTTAGCAGTTCATGCTTCATCTGATCTGCCGCAAACGCCATCTCAATCGAATTGCGCAGCAGTTGATAAATCACACCATCCTGATGACAGCTTTTGTATACCAGCTCCAGTTCCTTTGTTATTGTAGTATTACTGACCGTACGATTATCAGTATTTACCGACAGCAGCACACCGTGCTTCAGAAAATCCAGCAGCGGGTAATCGTCCCAGTTCTTAATCGCCTTTGTCTGCAGATTACTCGTCGGACACATCTCCAGACCGATCCGCCTCCGGGCGTACTCCTGTATCAATGATTGATCCTGCATCAGCGCCACACCATGACCGATCCGCCGTGCGCCCAGCTCCATCGCTTCGCGTACATTAGCAACACTGCCGCATTCTCCCGAATGAATGGTAAATGGCATGTCCAGCCGCTTTGCTTCGGCAAATAAATCGCGAAAACCGCTATTCAAAAAGGCCGCTTCATCACCGGCGAGGTCAAATGCACAGACACCTTCGCCCAATAATTCCCTGGCAGTCTTAAGCATGCTCAAATTCTGTTCCGGGCTCTGGTGGCGCATTGCACACACAATGACATTGGAGTATACACCAAAGTCCTCATATCCCTTCTTCAGGCCTCTAATCACACTTTCAATTACCACACGGCAAGAAAGCTTTTCGTGCACCGACAGCATCGGCGCAAACCGTACTTCAATATATCTGAGATTTTCTTTTGCAACATCTTCAATCAGACTGTAAGCCGCTTTCATCAACCCTTCTTCACTCTGAAGACACTGGATTGGCAATGCGAATTTTTCCAGGTATTCCGCCAGACTGATGCAATCCGGCTCTGCTCTGAGCTGCTCCCGGACAATCGCAGGATTGCCGGAAAGCTCACGGACGATCTCCAGATTCATCGA
>Ga0153972_1000256_pt1 | contig 16118 bp, 15 predicted proteins | sample TSGA056MetaG_FD_104732 | JGI IMG/M metagenome (GOLD analysis project Ga0153972, IMG submission 104732) | Attine ant fungus gardens microbial communities from Georgia, USA - TSGA056 MetaG | ecosystem: Host-associated > Fungi > Mycelium > Unclassified | place: USA: Georgia, George L Smith State...
CCGGTGCATGATCCCCGCCCATGGCATCCACTGCCACATTCACGCTTTCTGACATTCTGATTATTTCCTCCAAAACTTCTCTCAATAAATATCTTTGTTACCGTTCGCCGAAGGCTGAACTGTAATTCTCATTTTACTATACTAAACACATTACTAAAAAGCAAGAAAAAAAAGATTCACCTGGAAGATATGGATGCCCAAATACAATAAGATGGATTACATTTCCTATGAAAAAAGGCCCTTCCCTTACGGGAAAAGCCTGAATTTCATGTTGAACTATTATGAATCAACGCTGACAACTTGCTTCTTGTTGTAAGAACCGCAAGCTTTACAAACTCTATGAGGCATCATAAGCGCGCCGCATTTGCTGCACTTTACAAATGTAGGAGCACTCATCTTCCAGTTTGCTCTTCTCTTATCTCTTCTACTTTTGGAAGATTTATTCTTAGGACAGATTGACATCGTTACACCTCCTTATTTGCGTTGAAGATATCCTTTATTGCCTCCATACGTGGATCCGGCATAAATGTATCACATCCGCATTCACCTTCATTCAGGTTCTGCCCGCATACGGGACAAGTTCCCTTGCAGTCAGGCTTACACAGAATCTTCATAGGCCAATTTATCAAAATCTCATTGTAAATGAAGCTTTCCACGTTGAAATGATAACCATCCACGAAACTTGAATCTTCTTCCGAATCCGTATCGGATTCGGAAATTTCCGGAGAACGGATTACCCGTTCAAAACAAAGATTAAGTTCTATAGGCACCGCTGTCAGGCAACGGTCACAAAACGTGTCAAAAACCAGCTTCACACTGCCTTCCAGCTCAGCCTTTCCAGAATTCACATTGGTAAAATGAAAGGACACCGGACTTTGTTCTATGATTTCAAACTTGCCAAGCTTACTGGTAAAGCTTTTCATCTCAAGAGGAACCGTAACGAACGTCTCTTTGCCCTCAGACGTCAAGATATCTGTTAAATTCACTAGCATGGCTGACCCCTCTGAAAAATATGCAGCAGAATACTATGTTTGCTTCATTTCACACACTGATTTATTATACATATGGGCGTCAGGTTTGTCAACCATTATTTTGAGGGTTCCTGCGGTTTCTGTGACGCTTCCATTACCCGCTTCCATTGCCATTTTCATGGAAGAAACATATTCATATAAATAGGGGCCGGCATCTTTCCCGTACCTGGCAATGATTTTCACAATCGCGCTTCCCACGATACAGCCGTCCGCTATTCCGGATATTTCTGCCGCCTGGCTGGGAGTACTGATGCCAAAGCCTACCGCGCATGGGGTATCGGTTGCTTCCCGGATATTCTCCACCACGGCGGATATATTGGTGGTAATTTCACTGCGCACCCCGGTCACGCCCATGGAAGAAACCACATAAATAAAGCCCTCCGCCATACTTGCAATGGTCCGGATCCGGTCTGCGGAGGTGGGCGAAATCATGGAAATCAATGTCACATCATATTTATTACTGACTGCCGCCACTTCCTCCCGTTCTTCAAACGGAAGATCCGGGATAATAATGCCATCCACCCCGCACTCCCGGCATTTGGAAAAAAAACGCTCATACCCATAATAAAACACCGGATTCAAATATGTCATAAAAGCCAGGGGAATATCCGATTGCTCCCGGACTTTTCCGACAATTTCAAACCCTTTGTCGCATGTCATCCCGCCGCTTAAGGCTCGGATATTGGCATCCTGAATGACCACACCCTCAGCGGTGGGATCGGAAAAGGGAATCCCGATTTCTATCAGATCGGCGCCGCCTCTCACCAATTCCAGAATAAATGATACCGTACTGTCCGGATCGGGATCACCCGCCGTAAGGAAGGCAATAAAGGCTTTCTTATTTTCAAATGCTTTATATATCTTGTTCTTGATACTATTCATGAATCTCCACCCCCCTGTAACGTGCTATCGCGGCCACATCCTTGTCACCCCTGCCGGAAAGGCAGATGATAATGCTTTCATCGGGTTTATAGTCAGCCGCGGACTTCATGACATGGGCCACCGCATGAGCGCTTTCAATGGCACAGATAATGCCTTCGGTTACGGCCAGATATTCAAAGGCGCAAACAGCCTCCTCATCGGTAATCGGTACATACCTGGCCCGGCCAATGTCGCGCAGATAGGCGTGTTCCGGTCCGATACCGGGATAATCAAGCCCTGCGGAGATAGAATAAACCGGAGCAATCTGCCCGTATTCATCCTGGCAGAAATAAGATTTCATACCATGAAATACGCCAACCGTGCCTTTGGCCATAGTAGCCGCGTGGAGATTGCTGTCAATTCCTTTACCGGCGCCCTCACAACCGATTAACGCCACTTCCTCATCGGAAATAAAATGATGAAAAGCACCAATGGCGTTACTGCCGCCGCCGACACAGGCAACTACTGCCGCCGGCAGCTTCCCTTCTTTATCCTGCAGCTGCACCTTTGCTTCCAGACTGATAACACTCTGAAAATCCCGTACCATCAGTGGAAAAGGATGGGGCCCCATAACAGAACCAAGTACATAATGGGTGTCCGCCACCCGGCCGCTCCATTCCCGCATAGTTTCATTGACCGCGTCTTTTAGAGTCTTTGTTCCGCCGGTCACAGGATGCACCTTAGCACCAAGCAGTTCCATCCGGTACACATTCAGGGCCTGGCGTTTTGTATCTTCTTTGCCCATAAATACTTCACATTCCATTCCCATTAAAGCCGCCGCCGTTGCGGTGGCAACCCCATGCTGTCCGGCGCCGGTTTCGGCGATAACTCTGGTTTTTCCCATTTTCTTCGCCAATAGCACTTGCCCTAAAACATTATTAATTTTATGGGAACCGGTATGGTTTAAATCTTCTCGTTTCAGGTAGATTTTAGCGCCGCCCAGATCCTTGGTCATCTTTTCCGCAAAATACAGTGCCGACGGCCGGCCGGCGTATTCCTTAAGCAGCTGATCCAATTCCTGATTAAACGCCGCATCCTTCCGGTAATATTCATAACATTCTTCCAGCCGGATCAGTTCGTTCATCAATGTTTCGGAGATATATTGGCCTCCGAATATTCCATATCGTCCTTTGCCCATTTTTCGTTCCCTTTCTGTCTTATTGACACCGAACAATCTGAGTCAGCTTTTTCATTTTATCATAATCTTTTATTCCGGCCGATTCCGCACCGGAACTAATGTCTACGGCGAAAGGCTTTACCATTTGACAAGCCTTTAGCAAGTTTGCTTCTGCCAGTCCTCCGGCGAGGAAAAACTCCCGGGTAATATCCGACAGCACCTGCCAGTTAAAGGTCAGGCCACTGCCCTGACCGCTGTCAAATAATAGATAATCGGCACTGCTTTCCAGCCAGGGGATAATATCCTGAGCGGACGTTGCCTTAACGGCCTTTATCACTTTCTTACCTGAATGTTTTCTAATTTGAATAATATCCGCTTCCGATTCCGTCCCATGAAGCTGAACCATGTCAATCATCCCGCTTCCCAGACACCGCACAATATCACCGGCGGAAGCATCCACAAATACGCCCACTGCCTGAATATCCGGACGAAGCATCTTCTTCAGCCTGGCCGCTTCATCATAGCTAACCCGACGCTTACTCCGGGCAAATACGAAACCGATATAATCGGGCCTTACCTCGTTGGCATATGTAATATCCTCCGGCCGAAATAAACCACAAATTTTTATCCTCATAAGCTAACCTGTTTCCCTGTCAAATGGTCAAGCATTGCTTTTTTATCCGGACTCCTCATCAGTGTTTCCCCAATCAATACGGCGTCGGTTCCGTTATCCCGCAGCCTTATAATATCTTCCGGCGTTTTCATGCCGCTCTCTGAGACAAATAGTATTGACTCCGGAACCATTAGACGCAGACGCCGGGAATTATTAATGTCAACGGAAAAGTCCTTCAGATCACGATTATTTACTCCGATGACGGCGGTATCAGCGTCAAGAGCCATGCGAAGCTCCGTTTCATCATGTACCTCCACCAGCGCCGACAATCCAAGACTTTTAGCAATCGCGACATATTCCTTAAGCTGGCTTTCCGACAATATGGAACAAATTAATAATACGGCATCCGCTCCGATGCTTTTAGCTTCATATATCATATACTCATCCACGGTAAAATCTTTCCGTAATATCGGTATGGAAATTTCTTTCCTGATTTCTGTCAGGTACCTATTTTCCCCTTTAAAAAAAGCAGGTTCCGTCAGGACAGAAACCGCATGGGCTCCGGCCGCTTCATAAGCTGCGGCGATTTCTTTGTAAGGAAAATTTTCCACAATGATTCCTTTTGATGGGGAAGCTTTTTTTACTTCACAAATAAAACTAATGCCTTCCTGCCGCAGCGCCTTTTCAAAGGGAAATCCCGTTTCGCAGTCAAGATCCGCCACCAGGGATTTCAATTGCAAAAGGGGTAATTCCCGCTTCGCCTGGGCAATTCTTTCTTTTGTTTTCACCGTAATGTCATCCAGTATCATTATTATACCCCTTGTCCGCTTCGACGGACTTTAATTCAAAATGAATTTTTCAAATTTTTATTTTTAACTTGCGTTAGAAAGCCGGATAAAATCCTGAAGCTGTGCCATGGCCTTGCCGCTGTCAATGATTTCTTCCGCAAGTTTTACTCCTTCTTCCATAGTAGATGTTTTCCCGGCCACATAAAGAGCCGCGGCGGCGTTCAATACGGCGGCATCCCGTCTTGGACTCTTCTCACCGTTCAGGATAGCAAGCGTAATTCCGGCATTATCCTGAGGGGTTCCGCCAACCAGTTCATCCTTGGTACAGCGTTTCATGTCAAACTGGTCCGGGGTGATCGTATAGAAGGACAATTTTCCATCATCGATTTCACAGATGCTGGTAGGGGCACTGATTGAAATTTCATCCAAACTATCCTGCCCATAAACCACCATGCCGCGTTTCACGCCCAGATTGGATAATACTTTTCCCATGGGTTCCAGCATATCTTCCCGATAAACTCCCATCACCTGCATATTGGCACTGGCCGGATTGGCAAGCGGCCCCAGGATATTGAATACGGTTCGGATTCCTAGCTCAGCCCGGATTGGCGCCACATATTTCATTGCCGTGTGATATTTCTGGGCAAACAGGAAACAAATACCAATCTCATCCAATATCCGCTGATTCTGCTCCGGAGTCAGTAAGATATTAACACCTAAAGCTTCCAGACAGTCGGCTGCTCCCGATTTGGAACTGGCGGCGCGGTTGCCGTGTTTTGCCACCGGCACCCCGGCCGCAGAAATAATCAGGGCCGCGGTGGTGGAGATGTTAAAGGAATTAGAGCCGTCACCGCCGGTTCCGACTATCTCCAGTACATCCATATTGGTTTCCAGTCTGGTACAATGGTTGCGCATTTCTTCCGCCGAGCCGGTTATTTCCTCAATGGTTTCACCTTTCAGGCTGAGAGCTGTGAGATAAGCACTTTTTTGCACTTCGCTGGCGGTTCCGCTCATAATCTCATTCATCACTTCTTTAGACATTTCATAACCAATGTCTTCTTTTCTGGATAATTTAATAATTGCTTCCTGAATCATACTAAAACCTCCGTTTTTAAAAAGTTTTCGATAATATTGCTGCCATATTGTGTTAATATCGATTCGGGATGGAACTGCAGTCCAAAAACCGGAAATTCACCATGTTCCACCGCCATAATTTCCCCGTCCTCCGTTCGTGCCGTTACCTTTAAGGTATCCGGCATAGTATCCGGATCTGCCGCCAGCGAATGATAACGTGCCGCGGTAATTTCTTTTGGCATCCGGCTAAACAGCCGGCTGGAAACATCAAGAATCGTTCTCGACTGCTTCCCATGCATCAACTCTTTGGCATAAGTTATCCTGGCCCCATATACTTCGCAAATGGCCTGGTGCCCTAAGCAAATACCAAGAATGGGAATGTTTCCGGCAAATTGCCGGATTAGTTCCTCACATATGCCGGCCTGACCCGGCCGCCCTGGTCCCGGTGACAGAATAATGTGAGACGGGGCCAGTTTTCTGATTTCATCCGGGGTGATTTTATCATTACGGACGACTTTGATATCACGTCCCGATTCACCCAGCAGTTGATAAACGTTATAAGAAAAGCTGTCATAGTTATCAATCAGTAAAAGCATGTTTTTCAACTTTCCATCTCCTCCTGTGCTTTTTCCAGCGCTTTCTTCACCGCTTCCGCTTTTTGCAGACATTCCCGATATTCTTTCTCCGGGACGCTGTCCACTACGATACCTGCGCCGGAACGGATAAATACTTTTCCATTTTTGGAAAAAGCCAGGCGGATAGCAATACAGGTATCCAGATTGCCGCTGAAGGAAACATAACCGATGGCTCCGCCATAAATACCGCGTTTATTATTTTCCAGTTCATTGATGATTTCACAGGCCCTGATTTTAGGGGCCCCGGAAAGGGTTCCGGCCGGAAGGACAGCATCCACAGCGTCCAGAGCGTCTTTTTCTTCTTTAATTAGTCCGCTTACAGTGGAGCCGATATGCATCACATGTGAATATTTTTCCACCGATAAATATTTCTCCACCTTAACGCTGCCAATTCTGCTAAGCTTCCCAATATCATTACGGCCCAGATCCACCAGCATATTATGTTCAGCCAATTCCTTTTCGTCCTGAAGCAGTTCTGCTTCCATGGTATCATCTTCTTCTTTGGTCCGGCCCCTGGGTCGGGTACCCGCAAGCGGGAAGGTATATAGTTTTTCCCCCTCCAGCCTTACCAATGTTTCCGGACTGGCGCCGGCGATTTCCCCGTCACTGCCGGAAAAATAGAACATATAAGGTGACGGATTAATCGTACGCAGGACTCTGTAAGCATCAAACAGGCTGCCGGAAAATTCCGCTTCCAGCCGGTTGGAAAGCACCACCTGAAAAATATCGCCTTCCCGAATATATTGTTTCGCCCGCTGTACCATGGCATAGTATTCTTCTTTTTGATAAAGCGGCTTGAACCCGGTCTTAATCTGAAGCGGTTCCATCTGAGCCTTGACACCTTTCAGAATCAAGTTTTTCATATTTTCCAGGTCTCTTATGGCTTTATGGTAAGCTGTATCCACATCTTCCGTTTTGATATTCACAATTAATATGATTTTTTGCCGGTAATTATCAAAAGCAATCACTTTATCAAACAACATCAAATCCACATCATAAAAGCCCTCCCGATCCTGAGCGTCAAGGCACAGGGACGGTTCGCTATATTTGATATAATCATAAGCGAAATAACCTACTAGTCCGCCGGTAAATACCGGAAGGTAATTTAATACCGGGCTTTTGTTATTACTGATAACGTTCCTGATATACTCCCGGGGATCGCCTTCATAATTCTGGCATACCATCCCGGTTTTCACTCTTATCTGAGAATTAATACAAGTTATTTCCATCAGCGGATCATAACCTAAAAAAGAATACCGCCCCCATGTTTTGTCAGGCTCCGCACTTTCCAGCAGATAAACATGACGGCTGATTTTTTTTAATGCTTTTAAGGTCTCAATGGGAGTGGTTGAGTCGGAATACAACTCCATACTGATGGGAATGACCCTATATTCTCCGGCCTTTGCATATTCCCTGACCTTTTCTATAGAAGGTCTGATTTCCATTCTTAGTAACCATCCTTTCTTTTTTCTTCCAAGACACAAAACAAACATTTTCCTTTGGAATTTCCTGAAACATGCATCCTTAGCGGAGCGGTTTTATTTCATAGAAGCACTTTCCAATGAAATAAAAAAACGCCCCTGACAGATCTCACGATCTGTCAAGGACGGGATAAACAATTATTTTACCCGCGGTGCCACCTTGATTCATGACAAGAATGCCATGCCCTTACAGGATACCAACATATCCCCAGCAACTTACGTATGCCTGCACGTCACGGAATACTCAAGCATTCAGCTCTTTCCTCGTGCCCTCTGTGGTCCATTTAACAGCCTGCGTTCTGTCCGGTTCTCAGCATTCCGGTCTCTCTGTAAGTGCACGTTCTGTTTTTATCTCCACTTCAATGGTTTGTGTTCCGCTATTTTGTTATTTTATTATATTACCGCAAAATAAATTTGGTGTCAAGTTATTTTTAATTCTTGAAACTATGTATCGGTGCCGGTATCCTGCCGCGGCGATTAATAAAAGCATCACAGGAAAAAGGATTAACCGGCATTATCGGAGCATGCCCAAGCAGCCCGCCGAATTCCACACTTTCTCCCACACCTTTTCCGAACACAGGGATAATTCGTACTGCGGCGGTTTTCTGATTCACCATGCCAATAGCCATCTCATCCGCAATAATCCCTGATATGGTGGCAGCCTTGGTATCTCCGGGAATAGCGATCATATCCAGGCCCACAGAACATACACAAGTCATGGCTTCCAGCTTTTCCAGTGTCAGAGCTCCCGCCAATACCGCGTCAATCATTCCCTGATCCTCGCTGACAGGAATAAATGCTCCGCTTAAGCCGCCCACATAAGAGGACGCCATAACACCGCCCTTTTTTACCTGGTCATTTAACAGCGCCAGGGCTGCGGTGGTTCCCGGAGCACCGGCATATTCCAGTCCGATTTCACATAAGATGTCCGCCACACTGTCACCGATTGTAGGTGTGGGAGCCAGGGACAGATCCACAATGCCAAAAGGAACATCAAGCATTTTGGATGCTTCCTGCGCCACCAGCTGGCCTACTCTGGTTACTTTGAAAGCGGTTTTTTTAATGGTTTCACATAATACTTCAAAGCTTTCCCCCCGCACCTTGGACAGCGCATTTTTTACCACACCAGGGCCGCTGACGCCTACATTAATAATACTGTCGGCTTCCGTCACACCATGAAACGCACCGGCCATAAAGGGATTGTCGTCAGGAGCGTTACAGAACACCACCAGTTTGGTACAGCCAAAGGAGTCTCTTTCCTGGGTATTTTCCGAAGTTTGCTTAATAACTTCCCCCATCAGCCTGACCGCGTCCATATTAATCCCGATCTTCGTGGAACCAAGGTTAACGGAGCTGCAGACACGTTCTGTGACAGCCAAAGCCATGGGGATGGAACGAATTAACAATTCATCGGCTCCGGTCATCCCTTTGCTGACCAAAGCGGAGTAACCGCCGATAAAATTAACTCCCACATCATCAGCCACTTTATCCAATGTTCTGGCGATCCCGGTAAAATCTTCAATTGTCCGGCATGCCGCGCCGCCAACCAACGCGATTGGTGTCACTGAAATTCTTTTATTTACAATAGGGATCCCGAATTCCCGGGAAATTTTTTCACCGGTTTTCACTAAATCCTTAGCCTCCTGATAGATTTTTTGATAAATCTTTTCGTTAAGGAGTTTTATATCGGCATCGATGCAATCCAGTAAACTGATTCCCAGCGTAATCGTCCTGACATCCAGATTTTCTTTTTCAATCATATCGTTGGTTTCGGTTACTTCAAATATATTGATCATTGAGCTTCTCCCTTAGATTCTATGCATTTTATCAAAGATTTCTTCCTTCTGGCACTTTATCACCACACCAATTTCATTCCCAAGTCCCGTCAAAGCGTCCACCATATCCATAAAGGTCACGGTTGTGCTATTGGTATCCACAATCATCATCATATTGAAATAATCCTGGACAATGGTTTGAGAAATATCTAAAATATTAATGTTATTCTCAGCAAGATATGTACAAACCCTGGCAATAATCCCCACCGTGTCTTTTCCTATTACTGTTATAATTGTTTTTTTCATAATTATTTTCCCTATCCTTCTTTAAACTATGATGTTGGGGGGCAAAAGGTTATTTGACCCCTGGTATCATGCTATATTAATAATCGGCGATACTTCGCCGCGATCAGCCACCTGCATATGGAAGTCATTGGCCTTAAAAGGATTGTCACCCAGGGTGATTTCCATCCGAACCGCTTCATATGCCAGCTCCGGCAGGTTGTTTTCCCGGCTGAGATGCCCTAAAATAATTGCCTGCAGTTTATCATGCAGAATCCGGCTAAGCAGCTTACCCGAATTTTCATTGGATAAATGTCCTCTTTCTCCCAGGATCCGTTGTTTCAGATAATAGGGATAGGAACCCACCTGAAGCATATTCACATCATGATTGGCCTCCAAAAGTACCGCATCCATTCCCCTTAAGCATTCCACCGTATAATCATTATAAACCCCCAAATCCGTACATATTCCCACCTTTTTACTGCCATATCCAATCCGGTACGCCACCGGATCCGCCGCGTCGTGGGAGATCCTTATGGGATTTATGGAAAGATCCTTTATTATTAGTTTCCGGTCGGCTTGTACGGTATGAAAAAGGGAATCATCAAGCTTACTGTATTTGGAACAGCTTTTGATCGCTTCAATGGTTCCCACGGTAGCATAAATGGGAATGTCATATTTGCGGGCAAATACCCCAAGGCCGTTAATATGATCCATATGTTCATGGGTTATTAAGATCCCATCCAGATCATTGGCGGTTAATCCCAGACTGTTTAGTCCCGCTTCCGTCCTTTTCCCGCTGATTCCCACATCCACCAGCAAATGGGTGGCTTCCGAACCCACATAAATACAATTCCCGCTGCTTCCACTTGCTATGCTACATAATCTCATTTAATTATTTCCTCCAATATTTCCATTTCTCATCGCGTTTTATCCGCACAGCATTACAAGCAAAACTATCCCAGCCAAGTCTATTCCAGCCATGTGTAGGCCGCCAGCTTTTTATCGATCTGCCGATAGCTTTCTTCCAGCGCCCCATTGTTTTCAATGATAAAATCGCATTCTCTCCGAAAGATCTCCTCCGAAAGCTGCTTTTCCATAATTTGGGTAATCCTGTCCGATGTATATCCCCTGCTTTTACTAAGCCTGTTTCTCCGCACCGTTTCATCGGCATGAATATACCACAGTTCATCCAAAATACTTTTATAACCGGTTTCCACAAGTAAAGCTGCTTCGATAAAAAACAGTTCAATTTCCGGATTTTGGCCGGCCTGTTCCATTTTATCCAGTAAATAGTCCTGAACCGCAGGATGAATCAATTCATTTACCTTTTGCAGTAAATTAGCATCCGTGAAAATAAGAGATGCCATGGCACTGCGGTCAATTTGTCCATCCGGCAGTAAAATCCGCTTTCCCAATAAAGCCACCAGTGCTTCATAGCATGGCTGCCCAGGCTCCTTAATGGCATTGGCAACCTGATCCGCCAAATAAACTTCACATTTATAATGCTTCTTTATATATTCTAATATTTCTGTCTTTCCGCCGCCCACGCCGCCGGTAATTCCAATAATATACATAACTTTTCTCAACTTCCGCACATACCGGATACTCCTCCCGGTTTCCGGCATTACTTATTACTTAGCATCATACCAATTGTTGCCCACATGCAGGTCAACCTCCAGGGTAACGGCTAAATCGGCGGCTGAGCGCATATTCTCTGACATCATCCGGCGTACCTGCTCTTCCTCCTCTTGAAGTGTCTCAATTAATAATTCATCGTGTACCTGCAATATTAGTTTTGATTTCAGGCCTGCTTCCTTTAATGCCCTCCACACCTTAATCATGGCAATTTTAATGATATCGGCGGCGGTCCCCTGAATTGGTGAGTTCATTGCCACCCGTTCCCCAAAAGAACGCTGGACAAAATTGGAAGAAGTAAGCTCCGGTACCGGCCGTCTTCGGCCAAACATCGTAGTCACATAACCCTTTTCTTTGGCATCGGCAACCGCGGTATCCAGAAATTCTTTTACTTTAGGGTAGGTTTCAAAATATTGATCAATATAAGCTGCTGCTTCTTTTTTACTGATACTGAGATCCTGGCTTAGTCCAAAAGAACTGATGCCATAGACAATGCCAAAATTCACCGCCTTGGCATTGCGCCGCTGTAAATTTGTCACTTCATCAATGGGAGTATGGAATACCTTTGCCGCCGTGCTCCGGTGGATATCCTGATCCATCCGATAAGCTTCAATCAGCTGTTCGTCACCGGACATATGCGCCAATACCCGCAGTTCTATCTGAGAATAGTCGGCATCCATAAAAACACAGCCGGCCTTGGGTACAAATACTTTGCGGATGCTTCGCCCCAGCTCCATCCGGATTGGGATATTCTGAAGGTTGGGTTCCGTGGAGCTGATTCTTCCGGTGGCAGTGATGGTCTGATTAAAATTGGTATGAATCCGGCTATCCTTCCCGATATATACGGCAAGTCCATCCGCATAGGTGGATTTCAGTTTGGCCAGTCCCCGGTATTCCAGAATATCATTAACGATAGGATAGTCAGGCGCAAGCTTTTCCAGAATTTCCGCTGCGGTGGAATAACCTGTTTTGGTTTTCTTACCGCAGGGTATTTTCATTCTTTCAAATAAAACTTCACCCAATTGTTTCGGAGAATTAATGTTAAAATCTGTTCCGGCCTGTTTGTGGATAGCATTCTCAAGCTCCGTAATCCGGGCAACCAGCGCATTGCCATATGACTTTAATTCGTCCGGTTTTACCTCCACACCTTCTTTTTCCATATCATAAAGAACCAGGGACAGCGGCATCTCCACTTCTTTCATCAGTTTAGCCATACCGGTTTCACCAAGCTTCTTCTCGATCAGTTCTGCGGAACGCAGGGCCACATAAGCATCATTGCAAAAATACTCGGTCAGCTTATCCGGCTGTATTTCCCAAGCTTCTTGGAAGGAAGCCCTGCCAAAGGTTTCCTTGTAGCCCGGAATCATTATACCCAGGTATTCATTGGCAATGGCCTCCATATCATAATCATTTTTTAAAGGATTCAGCAAATAAGCACCAATCAGAACATCAAAATAACCGTCCGTGCTTTCCTGCTGTAAATAGGGATATTCTTTTTTTATGTCAAAGGTGGCGATAGGTACCCTGCCGGATAACTCAAACAAAGCATCTTTTATGGGTTGCATTTTTGCTTCTTCCATCGTAAAGAGCGGAGTAAAATAGGTTTCCTTTTCAGAAAAGCTGATTGACACTCCGACAAGCTTCCCTTGTTCGATGGCCAGTTGAAGGCCAATCCTATCGTTTTGTCCGGCATGCTTTAGCAGTTGGATGATTTTATCCGCGCCATCTTCCAGGTAAAATGCTCTTAGATTTTCTTCCGGCTCCGGCTGCTGGTCAAAACGTCCCAATAGATTCTTAAATTCCAATTGCTTAAACAGGGTATATGCTTCTCTGGTATAATAATCTTCCGCCCTAGCCGCTTCATAATCAAGTACCACGTCACCATCCGTCTTGATCGTTGCCAGCTCTTTACTTAAATCAGCCAGCGCACGATTTTCCTTAAGTGACTCCCGGATACTTTTTTTGCTGATATCCTCCACATGCTCATAAATATTTTCCAGGGAGCCGTATTCTACCATCAGCGCGGTTGCCGTTTTTTCCCCGACCTTGGGGACTCCGGGGATATTATCCGAAGAATCGCCCATTAATGCTTTTAAATCAATAAACTGCAGCGGTGTTACCTGATAGGTTTCCTGAACATCCGCCGCATAGTAATCTTCTATCTCCGTTTTCCCGGTTTTTGTTTTTGGGATACGGATTTTGATATGCTCCGAAGCAATCTGAAGCAAATCCCGATCACCAGATACCAGGGAAACTTCGATTCCGTCTTTTTCCGCTTTTTTCGCTAAAGTTCCCAGAATATCATCCGCTTCCAACCCCGGCTGTTCCATAATAACAATTTGCATTGCTTTCAGGACTTCCTTCATAACCGGCACCTGTTCTGTCAATTCCTCCGGCATGGACTTTCTGGTTCCTTTATATTCCTGATATATTTCATGACGGAAAGTAGGGGCATGTACATCAAAAGCGACCGCCAGATAATCCGGGCGTTCCTCTTCCAGTATCTTAAATAATATATTAAGAAAGCCATATACAGCATTGGTATGGAGCCCGGTGGTATTACTGAGCAGGGGCAAGCCATAAAACGCCCGGTTCAGAATACTATGCCCGTCAATCAGTACTAATTTTTTGTTCATTTGCTGTCAATTCCCTTTTGCCTTTCCTTTATTGTTATTAATCACAGCTGTCGCTGTTAATAGTAATCCTAAATTCACTTCCAGATGATCCATAAAACAATTGCCGCAATTGCCAGCATCGCCAAAAATTCCAGAACCATGCCAACATATACAAATCCGCTGTGGAACCGAACCTTTCGCTGCGCCTCCAGCAGCCGCTTATCCAGTTCTTTTTGCAGATCAAAGGCATTACCTTCTTCCAGCCTTGCCATCCCTTCGGTGACCAGAATCTGGATGACTAATTCTTCTTTGCAGTCCGGACAGGCTTCGATATGTTCCCGGAACGCTATTAATGTTCTGTAATCAAGTTTATTATCCATAAAGCCGGAAATCAAACGTTCAAATTCTTTACAGTTCATCGCTTCCTCCCATTCTCATGCCAAATCCTTTCAAATTAAGTAAGCATAGTATGCACATAAAATGACTATACAACATCTTGGGTTAAAAGGCAAGCAACAAGGTCTTTCCGATTACACTTTGCTATTGACTAAAATTGCAAGTGGAACAAAAGATGGGAAAGCAAAAAATAAGCGTATCGCTCATTTTGAACGATACGCTTATTTATCAATTGTCTTTATAATACCAGAAAAGATTCCGGCTATCTGAACAGGAAATTCCTGTATTTTTTAGTCGGGGCCGGTTGGCACCATGGCACCAGCAGCCCCATTAATCAATCTCTATTCTACCCGTTAATTGTAAATTGAATGTGTACTGTTTTTAAAAATTATATAAAAAGAAAATTAAAAAATTAAGAAAATTAAATTTCGCTCTTTTTATAGCTTATCCGCCTCTATTTCACTAACCGCCGCCAGAGTGTTCTCCGGAGTCTGTTGTGAGGGTAAGGCTGCTGTTGGAACCCCGCTGATATTCAGATTCTTGGTGGTAGCTCCTTCAAATGTCTTAGCCCGCATAACTTCTTTTAAATCAAAGCCGACGGTTTCCTGTAACGCCTCACTCACCGCAGTCAGACCGCCGGTAACATATCCGGCCACATCGGCAACGCCGTCACCATTCTTTCCGCCGCCGATAATGGTAATCTTGTCGATGCTGCGGAAGGGATCCGCCACCGCCCTGGCAAGATCGGGAAGGATGTCGGCAATAATCTGCAATTTACCGGCTTCATCCATCTTGGCAAGTGCTTCCGCTTTCTTTTCCAGCGCTTCCGCTTCCGCAAGACCTTTAGCTTTAATCGCATCCGCTTCCGCCTGGCCTCTGGCTTCAATTATCCGGGCTTGTGCCGAACCTTCAATATCTAATACCTTGGCACGGGCTTCCCCTTCCAGTCGGGTTTTCTCCGCTTCCGCCTGCGCTTTGGCAATGTCCTCATATTTCTTGGCTTCCGCTTCCAGCCGGCGGCGTTCTTTCTCTGCCTCCGCCGGTTCCAAAACCTTTGCAATCAGTTCTGCCTTGGCACGCTCGGCCTGACTTTTCGCCAGTTCGATATTTTTATTTTCTTCCGTAATCCTAACCTGTACCTCAGCCTCGGTCACTTCCTTCATCCGGTTCTTTTCCAGGATCATGGCATCCATTTCGGTACTCTTTACCTCTTTTGAAGTAATATTGGCCTGAATCTGGTAGGCGGCATCAGAAATTGCCTTGGTCGTCTCTGCTTCCTTGCGGTATGCTTCCACCTTCAATTGTTTATCTTTTTCTGCTTTGGCAATCTCCGTTTCCGCAAGCAGCTGAGCCTCACGTCCTGCTCTGGTGGCTTCCGCCGTCTTAATCTGCTGCTCTTTGGTGGCCTCTGCGGTCCGGATTGCTTCTTCCTTTCTCGCTTCGGCTTCCGCTATCGCCGCCTGGGCTTTTACTTTGGCAATCTGCTCCTTACCCAGGGAGACAATATATTCTTCGTCATCGGATATATCATTGATCGTAAATGATTTAATTTCCAATCCCATGGTGTCCAGAGCGCTGTCCACCACCTTCTGAACATCAGTGGAGAACTTCTCCCGGTCATCATATAACTCCTCGACACTCATTCGGGAAACAATTTCCCGTAATTTTCCCGTTGCCACCTCCATAACAATGTTCTGAATGGCTTTTTTAGTATCGTTCTCATTATTACAACAGAATTGCTGCACGGCAGTC
>Ga0153972_1000257_pt1 | contig 16115 bp, 18 predicted proteins | sample TSGA056MetaG_FD_104732 | JGI IMG/M metagenome (GOLD analysis project Ga0153972, IMG submission 104732) | Attine ant fungus gardens microbial communities from Georgia, USA - TSGA056 MetaG | ecosystem: Host-associated > Fungi > Mycelium > Unclassified | place: USA: Georgia, George L Smith State...
ATGGCATTCAAGAGGTCAGCGGTTCGATCCCGCTTATCTCCACCACATTCAAGGAAAAGTGCTTTTAGATGCCCGCTGAAATCTTCGGATTTCGGCGGTTTTTTATGCGCTTAAATCGCATTGGATTTTGAATTGCGAGAGGTCAATATTGAAGTCAATATGAAGCTCGTAATCCGTGCCGACCTCAATGCGGTTAATCAGATTGGCAACAATCATTTTCTTTGCCGGGAGATAAATTCGTTCAGCTTGCAAATTGTCAATGGATCATCAATGGTGTCCAGCATATAGTGTTTTATGAAACAGAGGAGCCTGTTTTATGATGCTGCTCTTGTTTTGTTAATTTCGCTTGAATATTTCAAAATTTAGAAGTATAATTTCAATGAGGTGATTTTGCTATGGACTACCTGACTATAAAAGAAGCGGCTGTAAAGTGGGGTGTTTCCGGGCGAATGGTAACTTATTATTGTGTTGACGGGCGCATAGACGGCGTGATGCGAAAAGGAAATATGTGGCTCATCCCGGCGGACGCTGAAAAACCGAAAGATACTCGCCTGAAATCCAATAAACGAGGAACACAAAAATGAAACATATCGAAGATTTATCAGAAAGAACGTTTAATACTGATACTAAAAAAATCCTTCTGACAATAGGCATATTTGTTGCGGCGTCCGCCATTGGATATCTGTTTAAGTACGTCGGATTTTCCGATACGAATATAGTCGTTCTCTATCTGCTGGCCGTTCTAATCGTGGCTTGGCTTACAAGAAGTTTTTTGTTCGGCGTTTTATCATCACTGCTGGCTACGTTTTTATTCAGCTACTTGTTTACTGAACCGTATTTTGCATTTGCGGTCAACGACCCGAACTATATTATTACGTTTATCACTATGACGATAACGGCCCTCATTACCAGCACACTGACCTCTCACGCGAAACGCTCCGCAAAGGCGGCACAGGAAAAGGAAGCGGAAACCAAAGCGATTTATAATCTGACTAATCATTTGACGGATGCAAAAAACATACATGATATCGCCAGCATAGCCGCGAAAGCAATTAGTTTCAGCTTTTCCTGCAAGGCGGCTTGCCTGTGTTTTGACGAAAATGGTATGCCGGAGCAGAGCTTTATCCAGCAAGTTTCAAATGATAATCAGGTTCACAGAGAAATCCCGGATATACAGGAGTACAAGTATAAAATAGACGGTATGCGGACAGGTTTTGATGAGGGAGAGGAATTTTTTGACTGGCCTATATACGGTAGCGAAGTCACTCTTGGCGTAATCCGAATACCAAAAGATAATGCACTGAATATGAATGATGCGCAGACTCGATTATTGCGGTCTATGATTGAAAGCACTGCGCTTGCTATGGATAGATTCAGGTCAAGCGAACAGAGGATGAAATCCCGTGAAGAAATTGCAAAAGAAAGGTATCGAGGGAATTTACTCCGAGCTATATCCCATGATTTACGCACTCCCTTGTCCGGCATCATCGGCACGTCCGAAATGCTTTTGGATATGACAGACCCGGAAGAACCTCAGTATTCTTTGGCAACAGAGATTCACAAAGAAGCGGACTGGCTTCATTCGATGGTTGAAAATATCTTAAACCTTACGCGTTTGCAAGATGACGGATTGGCATTGAACAAACAAATTGAAGCCATCGAAGAAATCATTGGCGGTGCAATCAGTCACATAGCAAAACGTTCTCCCAGTTATGAAATTCACGTGAATATGCCGGACGAGCTTATATTTGCGCCGATGGACGCAAGACTCATAGAGCAGGTTATTGTCAATCTGCTGGATAACGCAATCAATCACTCAAAGCCAGAGGATGAAATCAGTATAACGGTGAAACCGGAATACTCAAAAAAGTGGATTAAAATAATGGTACAAGACAGCGGAACAGGAATTGCGCCATCAGATTTGCCGCATATTTTTCAAATGTTTTTTACCTCCCGCTTGTACCGCTCCGACGCCGGACACGGTATTGGCTTGGGACTTGCCATTTGTGAAACCATTATAAAAGCGCACGGCGGGACAATCGAAGCAAAGAACCGTACAGACGGCGTGGGTGCGGAATTTGTTTTCACATTGCCTATGGAGGAAAATACAAATGGAGCAGAATAAACATCGAATCCTTGTTGTCGAGGACGATACGCAAATTCAAAAATTTATTTGCTATGCGCTCAATAACGAGGGCTTTCAATATGCCACCGCTAATACGGGACAAGGAGCGCTAAGCATACTTGTTTTGGAACAATTCGACATAATGCTGCTCGACTTGGGATTGCCGGATTTTGACGGCATGGACATTATTAAGAAAGTGCGCGAGTGGTCTGAAATGCCGATTATTGTGGTGTCGGCAAGGGACCAGGATAAAGAGAAAGCCGCCGCGCTCGACGGCGGCGCCGACGATTACCTGACAAAGCCTTTTTCCACAACGGAGCTTCTGGCTCGTGTTCGCGTTGCCTTGCGCCATATTTATAAGCAGAGCAATTCTGTGTTACGAGCGATATTATCGGTGGGTGATTTGCAAATTAACTTCGAGAAACGGTTGGTACATCTCAATGGGGACGAAATACACATGACACCTATGGAGTATAGCCTTCTCGCCCTGCTGTTCAAGCATTTGGGTAAGGTGCTGACCACTGCGTTTATTATTAAAGAGATATGGGGCATGAGTTACGGAACAGATACGCAAGCCTTGCGCGCTTTGATGGCGGGACTAAGGCGAAAGATTGAAAAAAATCCTGCGAAACCGCGCTACATCTTAACCGAGATCGGCGTAGGCTATCGGCTTGTTGATGAATAAAGGAAGTTATATTAGATTTTCACCATCTCGTTTTACGAGGTGGTTTTTTGTTTCCTCACAGCATTCTCACACGGATTAAACACATCTCACACCGTCCTCACAGCATTTTTACTATCATAAAGAGGGAGGTGAGGTACAGTGAACAAACTTCAAGCTGATTATAAACAGGAAATTCTTATGCTATGCAATACCGTCAGAACGCTTATAAAAGAACAAAGATATGAAGAATGCAAAGAGCGGATAAGCAGTGCGATGCAGGGATATCCACATTCGCCCGAACCGCATAACCTGATGGGTATTGTGCTGGAAAAAGAAGATTGCCATGTTGACGCGATGAAGCATTTCCGAGCGGCGTACGCCCTTGACCCAACTTATCTGCCAGCGCGGCATAATCTTGACCATTACGCGACATTCTTCTCAAAAGGCGCATGTGCCTACGATGAAAGCGACTGTAAGACAGAAGCCACAAAAAATGAATACGCCATCGAATACAACGAGCGTGGCATTGGCCGTGCCATAAGGAGGGAATAAGATGAAATTATTTCCAAATAAGAAAGAAAAGAGCTATAGCATTATTGTCGGTTGTGGGCGTTTGGGCGCGAATCTTGCAGGCGCATTGTATGACAAGGGAGCGAACGTACTGATTATCGACAACAATAAAGAATCTTTTCGCAAGCTCTCCCCGTCTTTCGGCGGTATTAGCCTCTTGGGGGACGCCACGGATTTTTTTGTATTAAACGAATCCGACATTAAGAACGCAACAGCCGTGGTTGCCGTTACGAACAACGATAACACAAATATTCTCGTAGCGCAGATTGCCAAAGAGCTTTTTCATATTCCGCATGTAATAGCGCGTCTGTATGACCCTGAAAGAGAGTGCGTATATCACGAGCTTGGTATCGACACAATTTGTCCCGCCGTGTTATCCGCTAAAGAGGTTGACAGGATTTTGAACATGGGTGAGGTGACGGAGGAAGCAATATGAAAAGACGGATATTTTTAATCGGCGGTTTTAATGAAACAACGTCACTGGCAAAATCCCTGATAAAAAAAGGCTACCGCGTGACCGCCATCAACGATGATAGGGGAAAATGCAACGCTCTTGCCGAAATAGAGCATCTGACCGTATTTGTAGGGGACGGTACAAAGCCTTTTGTTTTGGAGGACGCAGACGCCTATAACGCCGACATTGCTATTGCGCTGACCGACCATGACGCCGACAACCTTGTAATATGCGAATTGTGCAAGAAAAAATTCCATATTAAAAAGACAGTCGCCTTGATTTCCGACCCTAAAAAAACGGAGTTCTTTTACCGCATGGGAATTGATTCCGTCGTGTGCGCTATAACCGCCATTGCAAATATCATCGAACAACAAGCATTTTTAGACGAAATGGCAACACTAGTTCCCATCGGCGACGGACGCATCAATATCGCCCAGGTTCCAGTCGCGGCGACCGCGCCGGTGGTGGATAAAAAGCTGTGGGAAATCAACCTGCCCAAAGAGGTAATAATCGGCTGTGTCCTGCGCGGAGAACACAGTATCGTTCCTCGCGGGGACACGCGGATTCTCGCAGGCGATATGCTTGTGCTTATCTCGTCCGCTAAACAGGAAATGGCGGCGATAAAGGAGCTTACGGGGCGGTGAGTAAATTGAGAGCATACATATCTGGCGGGAGCATTTACGGGAAACTTATGCTTCTTATCGGGGTTCTTATCATGGTTCCCATCCTCGTGCTTCCGTTTTATCACGATGAAATTAAATACGCCGTCTCGTTTATGCTTCCTTCATTGGTATCAATCGGAGCAGGACTTGCGGCGTGCCACACGAAAAAGCACAAAGAAGATGAAATATCGGGATGGCAATCGTCTTTGCAAAAGGGGAGTTTACCCGTACTTTTCGCATGGTGCTTCGGATTTGCCGCCGGGGCCGCTCCCTTTGTCATATCAGGCCAAATGAGCGTAATTCATGCGTTGTTTGAATCGGTCAGCGGCTGGACAACTACCGGCCTTACCGTCGCGGACGTAACGACCATGCCGCATGTATTCCTTTTCCATCGGAGCTTTATGCAATACTGCGGCGGCCTCGGCTTTATCCTAATGATCCTGTTGCTTGTCGGCGGCAAACAGGCGATTAGCCTTTACGATGCGGAGGGGCATCCCGACCGGCTCATGCCCTCTCTTAGACGGACGGTGCGGACTATTGTTTCAATATATATGGGATTTTTAACGCTGGGGACATTGCTTTATTCACTTTTTGGCATGAAGCTGTTTGACGCTGTTTGTCACACCATGAGCGCGTTGTCAACGGCAGGTTTTACAACACAGCAAAACAGTATCGGACAGTACGGCAGTTTCCCAATAGAGGTCATTACAATTATTCTTATGCTGGTAGGCTCTACAAACTTTGCCGTCCTGCTCCTGCTGACAAAATTTAAATTTCGTAAGATTGTAAGGGTAAGCGAACTGCGTTTTATGTTTGGTTTAATCGCTGTTTTCGTGCCGCTTATCGCCTTTTCCCTGATGACTGAAATGGGAATGGGATTTGGGATGAGCCTTCATCAATCCCTGTTCGGTATTGTCACAACCTTTACAACAACCGGCTATTCAACTATGAATTATGCGGCGTGGCCGCCGTTCGCGGTGGGTTTGCTTATTGTGTTGATGATTATTGGCGGCAGTATCGGCTCAACAGCCGGAGGGATAAAACTGGGGAGAGCATATCTGCTTATCAGGATAGCACGCGCAAATATCAAAAAGAGACTGTCACCCTCGCGGCGTGTGACTGCCCAAAACTATTATAGGGCACAGGGCAAGGTGCCGATTGACAATTCCCTCATTGCGGATACGTGTAGTTTCGTCTTTTGTTACATAATGGTGTTTATCATCGGGACTTTGCTCATAACGCTCACTGAAAGCTGTACTCTATATGACGCGATGTTTGAGTTTGCCTCCGCATTCGGAACGGTCGGCATATCCAACGGACTGACAAACGCCTTCACAGGGACGGGGACGCTGATTATTGAAATGATCGGCATGGCGTTGGGGAGACTGGAGGTATATATCGTTTTCATCGGTATCCATGCCGGGATTACAAAAATCAAAATCCGGTTGACAAAAACATAAGAGCACCTCTAAAAACCCGGCGTCTGACAGCTTTGTGGGGAAACAATCCCCGCAAAGATGGCGGATGCCGGGTTTTTAGAGGTGCCCATAAGCAAAAACGCCGTCTATGTTTGGTGTGCACCCCGTCAAGAGGACAATGAAAAAAGTTTTAGGTTATTGGAAAGTTCCATACCAATTCCCCGTTTCCCGCAAGATAGGTAACGTTAACCGGCAGTATTGCATTTTTTTGTCGTATCACGCACTCTCCCGTGCCTTACACCCGGCGCATTTTCCGCTACATGCCCATAATTCGTCCGCGACATTGCTCCATTTATCCGCTTTGTCCCGGCACTTGTCCGCAAGGTCATGTACATCCTCCGGATTCTGCAAATCAGTCGAGTGCGCGCCGGAGGTCTCCACCATGCCGACGAGTTTGTCGGGGTTGTCGAGTAACGGGCAAACGCGCAAGTGATTGTCATTGAACGGCTGTCCCTTATGATATGCCATGAACAGCGGGGATTGTAAGGCTTCTAATATGGTCTTGTCCTTAATGTTCGAGTCGGAGTAGTGGATAAACGCACAGGGTTCCATGTCGCCATTGGCGTTGATGTGCAAATAACGTCTGCCGCCAGCGACACAGCCTTTGGCATATTCGCCATCATTCCAAAAGTCCAGTGTGAACAGCGGCTTTGTGTTCCTGAATTTACGTACCTGCTCGTACATAAATGCACGCTGCTCGGCGGTCGCCATAAGCTCCGGCACAGCCTCCTTGCCGACCGGCATGTATGTAAAGAACCAGCAGAATTTCGCGCCCCACGCAATCATCTGGTCAAAATATTCCTCCCTGCCGATCATGTCCACGTTTTTATTGGTGTAACAACATGAAATTCCGAACGGCAGACGCTTTTCTCGCAAAATGGACATTGCCTTTTCCACTTTATTAAATGTACCGTTGCCGCGTCGGAAGTCGGTATCCTCCTCAAAACCCTCTACGCTTATAATGGGGATAAAGTTCTTAACCCTGAGCAAATCATCGGCAAAGGCTTCGTCGATCAGCGTACCGTTGGTAAACGCCGCGAATTGGCAGTCGCTGTGCTCCTCGCAAAGGCGAATGAGATCGGCCTTGCGTACAAGCGGTTCGCCGCCGGAGTAAAGATAGAAATATATAGAAAGTTCCTTGCCCTGCCTGATGATGTCGTCAAGCGTTTCGTAACTCATGTTCAGTTTATTACCGTATTCGGCAGCCCAACAGCCAGCACATTTGAGGTTACAGGCCGAGGTTGGGTCAATCAGCATGGTCATCGGCATATTGCAGCCGTATTTTTCCGCCAATGCCTCCTGTTTCGGGTACGCCAGTATATTTGCCTTCAGTGCAAAATTGCGCATGACGGTCTTTAACACATCGTTGTCAATGTCGTTCCAGATGTCCATGATGAACTTATACCAGTTATTCTCAGGGTCGTCCAAAACCTCATGAATGGCTTTTGACTGGTTCTCAAAATTCTTTATGTCCAAAGCGTCGATCAATTTCAGAAGCTGAGGCAGATTTTTCTCAGGGTCGCCCGACACATAGTTCATTGCCTTATCCACAGCAAAACCTGAGACCTTTTCTTTTACGCTCATATCGTTGTATCCTCCTTGTGCTTTTATGTATAGCATTTCGTTTGAGCCGATGAGATCAGGGTAATGGCATATAGTTGATGCTTATCCTCCGATCTTTGCCATCACCCTGATCCCGCCGATAAGTATACGCTCCTTTTACTTTCTGCGCTTTTTAATGAAAACGGCAATGATAACAATCAAGACAACAGCCACTGCAACAATGGCGATAATAGTTCCCGTACTCATGCTCATTTCCCCCTCTCTCGTAAAATGGACTCTTTAATTGCGCTCACATATATAAAAGCCCATTAGCTTTATCGCATACCTCGTAGATTGTGTCATACTGACGGTCAATCAGCGGCGTGACCTTATCGGTTTTTCTTCTCTTGACACGCAGATAACAGAAGTAGGGAATAATCCAGCCGATAAATCCGGGAACGGCAAGGACGATACACAGCGGAATCATACTCGCGAGATAGGCGAACGTAGCGCCCGCCATACACGCCGTTCCGACAAGCCCGATCGCATACGCCACGACACTCGGAGCGATGACCTTGGCATCCTCCATGCGCTCAATTTCCTTCGCGCAGTTTTCAAATTCCCGCTGGAGTTTCGTCAACTCATCGCGGTTCATGATTTTGCGGTCACGCTTGAACTTTAGCTTTACGGAGGTCAGCCCGCCAAGGGGAATACCCCGTCCGTCCGGCTTCCAGCCGAAATTCGGATAACCATCGGCGTAGATAGCCTCCATGTCCCGCTTGACCGCAATCTCCTTGTGTTCATAAGCGACAAAGCTGTTTTTCGTGTTTTCACTCATTATTAGAACTCCTTTCTCGTACTTGTTTTCGTTTGATAGGTTAATAATACCGTGCAGTTGTTTGAGAATTGTCGGTAAAGTGTTTGAGAAATATTAATTCACACATCTTTCGACAACAATATCTTTCTGCTCAAAAAACCATAGAACGCCGTCCATATAGCGGTAAAGCCTTTCATTTATACAACAGCGCGCTTGCTTTTTCGCAGGTTTCGTAAATTGCGTCGTATTGCTGTTCAATCAGCGGGATGACCGTTTCCGTCTTTTTTGCGGATATGCGTTGGTAGCAGAAATACGGGATAATCCAGCCGATAAACGCGGGAATGGCGAGAATGATACATAACGGAATCATTTCTAAAGTGACTGCAAATACGGAACCGGCCATAAACGCCGTTCCCAAAATGCCGATGACGCAAGCGATGGTGCTTGCTCCGATGGTTTTGGATGTTTCCAGTTTGCCTATTTCGCTTGCCTGACTCTCAAATTGTCGCTGAAGCCGGGTCAACTCCACCTTGTTTATGATTTTACGGTCACGCCTGAACTTCAACGTGACGGATATTACCCGGTCGAGTGCGGGCGCCTTACTCCCCAATGTCCAGCCGAAGCTGGGAAAGCAGTCGGTATAAAGGTCAACCATGTCGCGTTTCACGGTAACGCGCTTGTATTCGTAGCCGACAAAGCCGTGCCTGTCCTGTGTGTTTTCGTTCATGATAAGCCTCCCTCATATTGATTACGCTTATTTTACAGTTGTTATATTTGTAAATTGCTTATGAATTGTTTGAGAAATATTAATACGAATCGCCCATTAAACAGTCGATAAAAAATAAAAAACCTTCCTCAATGAAGGGAAGGCAAAATACAAAAATCTACTCATGCAAGTGCGGTTTCAATATCACACATGCTTTTTTATAACTCGGCTACGCCTCCTTGAAATGCTGATCGCTGTCTTACTCAAGACTAAAAACACGTCTTTTCCCATAGAGATACGCACAAAAACACACATGGCGCACTCCATTATAAACGCCATATCACTTCACCGCCCCAGTCTCACAGTAAAGGTCGTGCCCTTGCCGGGAGTGCTGTGTACGGTTACAATAGCACCGGAAAGCTCAGTAACACGCTTAACAAGTGCAAGCCCCAAACCGTTTCCAGCCCCGGAATGGGATGTGTCCCCTTGATAGAACTTATCGAAGATATGCTTTATGGTTTCCTCATCTATACCGCAGCCAGTGTCGGATATTGATACGGTTACCGAATCCTCGTCCGCTGTCTGTATCAGCGTGATCTTCCCGCCGGGCGGCGTGAACTTTACGGCGTTTGACAGGAGATTGTACCATACGAGCTCCATCATGCCCGGATCAAGGGTTAGCATAAGACGCTCATCCATTTCTACCTCAAGCTCTAAGCCCCGTTCTTCCGATGATTTTTCTATGGCAATCACTATGTCTGAGAGTTGTCTGCACAGGTCATACGGCTCAGAGGACGGTAAAATCTCCTGGCTCTCCAGTCGGCTCAGCTTCAGGATATTGGTCACAAGCGCCGTCAGATTGTCCGAAGAGCTGATGATCGTATCGGCGTATTCGTCTCGATCCTCCAGTGACAAGCCATCTTTTTTCAATGCGGAAGCGTAACTGCGAATGACCGAAAGCGGTGTTTTAAGTTCGTGTGACACGTTGGCGATAAAGTCATTTTTCAGCGTTTCAATGCTCCCCAATTCTTCCACCATTTTGTTGAAGTCCAAAAACATGACGTCGATATAGTCGTGTTTGTCGACTGTGTGTATCGGTTCTACATATATGGAAAAATCGCCCTCGGCCACCTTTTTTGTGGCTTCACTAAGTTTTCGCATAGGTTTGTCATAGCCTTCTCTTATCTGTAGGTTCGTTATAAATGTAAAAATGGCGGCGATTATCGCCCAATAACTCATAACGATAACGATTTGAATAACCGTATGAATGGACATAAATCCGGGAAAAACGATAATCCCCACCTGTATCCCCACAAGCAGCAGCATCGCGCAATAAGTAAGCGCTATATGCCGCCAGCTCATTATCTTTTTTTTAACGCGGACATCCTCTTCTACGGGTGTTTTTTTCCTCACGACAGCACCGCCTTATACCCCAGTCCATGCACGGTGACGATCTTAAACCCCTCGCAGTCAGAGAATTTGTCCCGGAGTTTGGTGATATACACGTCCACGGCGCGCAGGCTGGTGTCGCTCTCCACGCCCCAGAACTCATCCATCAGCTGCGCCCGTGAGAATGTGCGGTTAGGGTAGGAGAGTAGCTTATACAAGATATTGAACTCTCTGACGGTGACCGGGATCTCCTCGCCTGAAACAATCGCACTCATGGCATCGCCGTCTAAGCTAAGGTTTCCCACTGCCAGCTTTTTTTCCGCCGCAATGTTGGCGCGGCGTAAAAGTGCGCCGACACGCATGACCAGCTCGTCCATTTCGAGGGGCTTGACCATATAATCGTCAATGCCGAGCCTGAATCCTTTTTGCTTTGAGGAAATATCGTCCCGCGCCGACATAAACAGGATGGGAATCGTCTTGTCGAGTTTCCGCACCGTTTCCGCAAACTCAAACCCATCAATCTTCGGCATCATAATGTCTGAGATAATCAGGTCATACTGCGCGTTAAACATCAGGTCATAGGCCTCTTGCGGATTCAGGCAGCCCTTGGTATTATAGCCGCTGTCGCTCAGGTATTTACAGATGAGATGATTCAGCTTACTGTCGTCCTCCACAACAAGGATGTTTATCATGGCAATCCCCACTTTCGATATAAATTTGTATAATGCGAGTATATCATACATCTGAGATGTTTGAGAATTGTTAATTGTTTGTTTGCGTGATGTTAATTATTTAAAGAAGAATCGAAAGCAAAGATAGAGAGGGTTATATTAAAAGAAATTATAAATCATCTCTGACCTTGCTTGCCATTGCCCATGTTGCCGCCCATACCGCTGCCGCCCGATTCAGTCAGGGTTCCGCCAGTTTGGTTGAAGGTGCCGTCACAATCAATGGTGTTGCCCTCTCCAAGTGTGGCTGCCGTGACGTCTACGGTACCGCCGGTCATTTCACCGCTGCCGTTAATGTCAATGCCGTCGGCCCCGGCAACCACGGTGATGGTTCCGCCCGTAATCTTCAGCCACTGGTCTGAGCTCCCGGTATTAAAATTATCTTGCCCAAACATGCCTTCGGTTCCGGTATCGTTTCCACCTGAGATATTTATGCCGTCGTCATCGGCATTGATGTTGATGATCCCATCGGCGAGCGTCATGGTTTTAGCCTCCAGCCCTTCATAGCTTGTAAGGATGTTCATCGTAACAGCGCCGGATATGCTCAGATCCCCATCGGCATGTACACCGTCGTCGCCGGAGGATATGGTAAATTCGCCGCCGCTGACGGCAATGCTCCCGTTGGCATGTACCGAATCGTCCACGCTGTCGATTACAAAGCTTCCGCCGCTGATTATAATATCTGTGCCGGCCTTGATGCCCTTGTAACTTGCTGCGGTGTCCGTCACCGACGCATTATTCCCGCCGCCTGTGAGCAGCTCATAAGTCCCGCCTGAGATTTCCATCAGCGTTTCGGCTTGAATGGCATCGTTCCCCGATGTGATGTGATATGTGCCGCCCTCAAGCCAAATCCAGCCTTTGGAGGTGTCCTCGTCGTTATTGGATTGGATACCGTCGGAGCCGGAAACAATGGTGAAACTGCCGTCCAGTACCGTGATGGAATCCCGTCCCCGAAGTCCGTCGTTAACCGCATGAACAATAAATGAGCCTCCAGCGATAACGAGGTCATCCTTGGTGCCGATCCCATTCTTATAATTTGCGTTGACGGTGAGGGAACCGCTGCCGTTGATGGTTAAATCGACTTTGCTGAAAATAGCGGCGTCCGGCTCCTCCTCTGTGGTATCGGCATAAGTAAAGTCCGAAGCGTCGGTCACGGTATTATCGGTTCCCTCCGCCAGGGTGATGATCAGCTTATCCGCATTTGTGCAGTAGATGGCGGCATTCTGATCCGCTGTGATGTTCACACCGCCCAGCACCAGCCGCACCGTGTCGGAGGAACCGGCCGATACCACCACACTGCCCGTAAAATCGCCCGACAGGACATAAGCGCCGCCCGCCGTAATCGTGACAATGCCGCCTTCCGCTGTGGCGCCGCTGCCGTTGATTGTGGCGCTCGTGCCGCTCAACTCAATCTGCGTTGCGGATGCGCTGTCCCAGGTTGCGTCGGTATCCTCCGCGGTATATTCGACTTCGATACTTGTTGCGGTGTTTGTTTCATCCGTGCTTCCGGCGCTTACCGCCGTGGACGTATCCGACGTGTTTTTCGTGGATGTGCCGCATCCGGCCAAAGATAGCGCAAGAACTGCAACGAATATTAAGATTGCTGGTTTCCTTTTGATTTTCATAATAAATTTTCCTTTCGGGATTTGTTTTTTAGAAGTCCGGTTACATACAACATAAGTCCGATTCCGGCAAGGCCGAAACCAATGAACCAGTAGACCCTGAGCAAATCATTCGTCGTTCCGTAGATATCCAGAACGCCCTCCATTATGCTCCCGACCGTCAGCGCGGCGATTCCGGCATTGTACAGGTTCAAAGACAGCCTACCGGGTGGCCGTATCCGCCCATATAAGGATAAGACCGCAAACGGAAGCGCTCCGCCCGCCAGCGGGAACACAAAAGCGTAAATCATATAGCCGGAATAGACCTCATGGCTGAAATGCTCATAGACCGCGCCGAATAGTACACAAAAAAGCGAGACCAGCAAATATACAAAGCCGGTTTTGGCTATGTGCATCCTTTGCGCCTTAGTATCCGATATAAACAATGTCGCTCACGCTCCTTTCCTTGATGGAATTGCCGCTCGAAGTTGGATTGTTAATGATCTCGCCGTTGAAATACATGGTAGATGAGCCGCCGCCATCTAAGTTGTACACAATTTCGGCGCCAAGACCCTGTACGAACTCGGCGAGTTGATAGAGCGTCAGGCCCTCACTCTCGTCCGTGCGTCCGTCCGATACGATAAAAAGATAGTGCAGGTCATCCACGACCGCGATGGCGGTTCGCGGATTGCTGGCTTTTGCTTTGCCGACCTCTTCGCTTTCCGAGACAGAAACCGATCCATCCACAACAAGCGCCGGTCCAAAAGAAAGCACTTGAAGAGCGCCGTTATCCAATAGTGTTGATGCTGACACTTCACCCTCCGTGATGATTTCAAAAGAACCGTCTTCCCAGATAACCAGATCCTCCTGATCACTGGATGAGGCTTCCCGATAAAGCACACCATTTTTCAAGACATAGCCTTTTTTTTGTGAGCCGTAATAGTCGCCGTTAATGGCCAAAATCGCGTTGCTGGCTTCGGCGATCACAGAAGTCTTTTCAGTGATGTTCTGGCCGTAAGCGTTTTGGGCAAAGGCTGTTTGCAGATACTCCGCGGATGAGACGTAGACATCGGCCACATAGATGGTGGTGTCATATTCCCGGTATTCCGTGATCGTGATACTGATATTTTGGTCGCTGTAGGAGCTTTCGGTAATCACAGCCGATTCGGTGAATTGCGAACTGCCCGCAGATTCCGTTCCCTCGGCGGAGGATTCATTTTGCGAGCCGCTCTCCGCTGCGGAGGAATTGGCGCTGCTGTCGATGTCCCTCTCTTCGGACTGCACCACGCTGTACACTCTGGTTATCACAAAGGTGTCCAGCGCCGTATATAACGTAAACGATACCAATAAAACCGTATATAGGATGGCCCATACATATTTCTTTCTCAAAAATCCCATATCACTCCATCCTTTCCCGCTCAGACGAACGCACCCTGGCAATGTCCATCCATCTGGCCAAAGCAAACCCTGCAGCAAAACACACCGCCGAAAGGAGTACAGAAAAAGCGGTTTCAAAGGAGGTCGGCAGGATCATCAGCGTAGATGCAATCATCACGCCCAGAACGATCCGCGACATCAACGCGTATCGCTTTTCAAACAGATTGTTGATGAGCCTCGCGCTTAGTAAAAGTGTGATGAGCAGTCCGCCCAGCAAAGGGGGTACCGCAGAACACATACCAGGCGATATTTGGAGATATCGAGCGAATCGCCGACCCTTGCAGAAAGGCAAGAAACGCGAAGACAATAACCAGCGGGACGACGAAAGCCGTCCAGCTTTGCTTCGGGCCGCTCTCTTCGGATTAATTGGTTTCATTGCGCACAGATCCTTTCTTCCTGAAAATAAAGAAGCGTTGCACAAGCCAGCTCAATGAAAAAAAGATAAGCTCGGTTAGCAGCTTCGCAGCGTACCGGTTCATGCCGAATTGTTCTGTGAGCATGCTCAGTACAAATGTGTTGCCGACAAGGATTGCCGAAGCCAGCGCGAAATATTGCAAGGCGGACTTCCCGACACTTTTTTTGCTTTTGAATACGATCTTACGGTTAATCGTATAATTTACACTCGCGCTGATAACGCGGGCCGTGACATTTGACACCGTCAGGCTGACGGTTGTACCGAGACCAACTGTCAAAACGGTCAGCAGGCTGTAAAGGCCATAATCCACCAGAAAGCTGACAAGAGAGGATGCGGAAAACTTGATGATCTCTTTATAGACCCGATAGGAATCCTTCACCGTGTCAAAATGCGAGCCGGCATTATTGTCGATATAGATGGTGGAAATCTCTATTTCCTCAATTGGAATCTTCATGCGGGCAAATTCCAGCAAGACATTCATCTCATATTCATATCGTTCTCCCGGTATGTTCACCAGAGACGGAATCAACGCGGCGTTAAAGGCACGCAGACCTGTTTGGGTATCATGCACATGCAATTTTGTAGAAATGCTGTATACGCAGCGGGTAACGGTATTTCCGAACCGGCTGCGCAGCGGGACGTTCTTACGCAATTTCCGGCTGCCGAGGATCAGCGCGTCCGGCTGCCGCTCAGCCGTTTCGCAAATCCGGACGGCGTCGGAGACCTGATGCTGTCCGTCCGCATCCATCGTTACAATGGTGTACTCATTGCCGAAATGCTTCTTCATATATTGCAGCCCTGTCTTAATCGCGCGGCCTTTTCCGTAATTCTCCGGATGTGTCAGCACAACGGCAAGTTCGGCCGCTTGTTTGAATATATCTAAAAAAGCTTCGCCGCTGCCATCGTCTATAACAATTGCCGTGAGTCCGGCGTTACGGACATTATAAAGCAGGTCAATCAACAGGGAATCCGGCTCGTAAGCGGGAATAAGCGCGATCCGCATATTATTCTTCATAAACAAATCAACTCCTTCCAAGTGTCTACTTAATGAAAGCCTAACCAACTTCCATTAGAAAAAAATTAGAAGGAGTCTCAATTTGGCGTCTCAATCATTAACTTTTTGTGAATTGAACGATGAACGTACTGCCTTTTCCGAGTTCGCTTTCGGCGGAAACATTTCCGCCGTGAAGCTCCGCAATCTGCTTGACCATCGAAAGGCCAAGGCCAAGCCCTGCACCCTTTGAAGCGCTGCGGGATTTGTCCACGCGGTAAAACCGGTTCCATATCTTAGGCAGTTCCTCCTGCGCAATGCCGATCCCATCGTCCGCCACCGAAAGGATGATTCCATCGGTATTGTCCTTCAGACTGACATGGATATTGCCATTTTCCTTTCCATATCGATAAGCGTTGCGGATCAGGTTGACGAGCATACGGGAGAACAATGCCGAATCCGTCTTCATTTCTATTCCCGGCTGTACATCTTCGGCCAGAGCGATGTTTTTCTCCCCGGCTTCTTTTTGCTCATGG
>Ga0153972_1000260_pt1 | contig 16094 bp, 14 predicted proteins | sample TSGA056MetaG_FD_104732 | JGI IMG/M metagenome (GOLD analysis project Ga0153972, IMG submission 104732) | Attine ant fungus gardens microbial communities from Georgia, USA - TSGA056 MetaG | ecosystem: Host-associated > Fungi > Mycelium > Unclassified | place: USA: Georgia, George L Smith State...
TATTATGCAGCATAGTACTAGAGAACGGTTGGACAGAAGAAAGCGGGAACTGGAAGGCTTGATTATTGGCGGTCAAAAAGAATATAACCGAAGGAAAAGAGAGGAGGATCGGCTGCCGGAGGGTATGATGTGCGAGGGCCGATATATTGCCAGAAAGAACAAAATATGGGTTGATGATTTGCAGGAGATCAATGAAAAGATGGTTGAGCAAACCCGAAGATATGAATCTATTTTTAAAAACGAGTTTGTATTGTCCCTGTATCAGACGGCAATTAGTGCAAAGGAAGATATTGCTGGAATCAATAAGGAACTTAGAAAGCTGCAGTTCGCTACAAAGTATCAGTTTGATGTGGATCTTCTGACAGATAAGTCAGACTATGCCAAAATTCTCAGATACGCAGAATACTTGAAAACCACGAATAAAGTTGATGATGGCCAGATGGTTTTTGGCTCACTTTACGGGTATGAAGATGATGAGCTTAAAGCTAGAGAAAATGAGATCAAAGAACTGATTAACCGTATTATTGATAAAAATGATCTTGGTGTTATAAAAGCGTTTGCTGACTACCGGAATTATATGAGTTACGAGATTATTATAAATAATGCAGATGTAAAAGATGGCAAATTATCAAAACAGGCAGGATATAATTCTGGTGCGGGAACTCAAATACCATATACGCTAATTTTGTCTGCTGCCCTTTCTATGTTATATAATGCGCGGATAAACTCAACCAGATTGATTTTTATAGATGAGCCATTTGAAAAGATGAGTGATCATAATATAAAACTTATGTTGGAATTTTTCAAGAATCAGAATTTTCAGGTGATATTTTGTGCACCACCCAATAAGACCGATTCTATCGGGTATGAATGCGATACAATTGTTCCTGTTATAAAAATAAGAAACGACAATATGCGGATAGGTAGTGTGCAGTTTTATGATAAAGGATAAGAACAAAGATTATGTAAAAGAAATATTGTATGCTTTACTGAAAAAGTATTATGAAAGAATAGTAAAATATGGACAGATAAAAACAACAAAGAGAATACAGCTTAAAGTAACAGAGCTTTATAGAGACTATGCTAAATACAATGCCGATTTGTACTTGAAGATGCAGGTTAATGATGCTGCCCAAAAATTAAAGAAGATGCAGTACATAGAGGTTGACTATCTGCTTTATAGTGAAGACATTATCAAGATATATTTAATTGATGATATGATTCCTGACATGGAAGATTATTTGGAGAATCATTATGGAATTGCTGCGAGATATTATTTGGTGCAGGAGCTTAGACGATTAATCAAGGACTATCAAGGCAAAGGACATCTTACCTCTTTTTATTGTGATAAGCTGAATGCTTTTATCGAAAGGTCTACAGCTGAGATTGATATAAAAAAAGAGCATGAGATTCTTCAAATGCTGGCGTTTATTCAGGATAACGACAGGGATCTTTATGTAAGGGAAGTTTCCATGCTTGTTTATGGCACCTCAAAATATTTTGAAGAATACCGGTATGATGGGATATGTAATATTGTTAGAGAAGCAGCAGGCGGAGAGTTAGAGCCGCATGAGTTGAATAATGAGATCCTGCGGGAATATCATATTTCCAATGTGGAGCAGGAAATATGTATAAAGGGGGACTATACGATTGAACTGAATGATTATATTTTGGAAACAAAACATTTTCAGGGGGGAATATCGTTGTCATCAAAGGACATTTCAGCAGTTAAAAGCATTATAGCAAAAACTCAGAATATATTAACCATTGAGAATAAAACAGCATTTTATCGCTTTGATCATAAGGACTATTCAACAATGTATTTGGGTGGATATGCCAATCGTCATCAAACAGCGTTTTTAAAGAAACTATATGCGGATAATCCGCTGCTGAATTACTTTCATTTCGGCGATATAGATGTTGGAGGATTCTTAATTCATCAACATCTATCCGATGTGACAAAAATAAGGTTTCAATTATTTTGTATGGGAGTGAAAGAACTTAATACATCAGAATATAGAAACTGTTTAGTGAAATTAACTGATCATGATATGGAAAGAATTGGTGTATTAAAAACTAATCCGGAGTATAAAGAAGTAATTGAAGAGATGTTGCGTAGAAAAGTGAAATTGGAGCAGGAGATAATTTGTTGTACGATAGTATGAACATAGAAGCATATAATCTCGATTCCCTTAGAAAACTGGTCAGAGATTTAGAAAAAGAAAATAAAAGCCTTAAATCGCTTCTTGAAAGGGCTGACATACCATATGCGCAAAGTGCGGTAATGTCCAAAGCAAAAGGGGCAAAAAATGCACTGCGAAGATTGTGAGCATACAAGCTGGACAAAGTTAAGACCAGAGATGATTGCCTCCCACCTGAATGGTTTTCGGGCGGATGGGTCAGACGTTATTGGGGTCTATCCCTTATTACCAGATGGAACATGCAGATTCCTTGTGTTTGATTTTGATAAATGTCTGGGAATTACTCAAACAAGAAAATCAAAGAGAGAAAGGAAGACCAATTCGCATTTCTTTTCAAGGGAAGCTAAGAGAACAGCAGGATTTGGCGGCAGGACGTTTACTTGCTTATGCTTGCGGAACCTGTCTCTCTCCCCGGACGCCTGGAGCAATATGTCGGAAGATTAAATCGTGATTATGAGGGAAAACAAGAGGTCATTGTTTATGATTACATAGACTCATACATACCGGTTTTTGATAATATGTATTTGAAGCGCCTTAGAACCTATAAAAAAATCGGATTTTGTGTTATATTTGATGTAGTTGAGCAAAAGCAGGAAGTTAATGCAATATATGACTCTGGTAACTATATGGACATTTTTGAACAGGAGTTGGTAGAGGCAGAAAAAGAAGTTGTTATTTCCAGTCCGGATATCATACAGGAAAAGATTGAACGCCTAATTTATATAATGAAACCAAGGCAGGAAGCCGGTGTAAAGATTACTGTCATAACTGAAAATCCGGAGAACAGGTTGTTTGGGAATGCAGCATTTTTACAATCTTTGATTCAGCAGATGAAAGATATAGGGATTTGTGTCAGATTTACTGAAAATGAAACAGAACATTTCGCAGTAATTGATTGTTTATTGGTATGGCATGGAGGGATGAATCTCCTTGGAAAAGAAGATGCCTGGGATAATTTGATAAGAGTGAAGGATATAAATGCGGCAGCAGAATTGATGGAGATAGTATCTGGACGTGATAGATAATTTAGAAGACCATTTGGAAGTGAGGTTTTTGGTATAAATGATTTTGATCTGTTCGTAATCTTCGATACAGCACGTACAAATGTTTGGAGGTATCTTCTTGATAATCGCACACATTCCCATATCGGTTGCAATGTGTTCCTTGAAGGATCGGTCAATGGTATAGATGCCAAGTTTTCTGTTGCAGTCTCTGAAAAACAGCAATCGGGTTTTCCCTGCTTCTGTTTTTCGCCATTTACCTGTTGTATGTGGCGGCGGCCAGCCACAGCATGAAAAAAGCGGCGCTGCCGGATTAGTAAAATTAACGCCGGAGCTATCTGCCTATGATAGTTCCAGCGTTCTGAGATCTGCCGCCTGATAACCGGTCTTTATCTGTATTGAGGCTGAAGCAATTCAAAGCTAAGGTAAAAAGATGAAAAGAAGAATTAATTATGCGATTGCATTTGTCGTGTTACTTGTAATAGAAGTACTGATTGCTCTGTTTGTCCATGACACATTTATCAGACCGTATATTGGGGATGTGTTGGTTGTAGTGGTTTTATATGTGGCCGTTAGAGTTATTATCCCAGATAGATGCAGACTGTTGCCGCTGTATATTTTTCTGTTTGCAGTACTGGTGGAAGGTTTACAATATTTCCATCTGGTGCAGTTACTGGGATTAGAAAATAATACATTCCTGCGGGTTTTGATTGGCTCTGTATTTGATGTAAAGGATATTTTGTGCTATGCAGCAGGCTGTATTTTGCTAGGTATTTACGAATGGAAAATTAAAGCAGATAAGAAAGAAATATAGTTTACACACGGGAGAGGAAACAATATCGGAATGAATTCTCTAAAAGGAAAATAAAACAAGTGTTTCGACCACAAAAAGCAAAGCATCAAATTTATACAGATGTTCAGTTGGAATAGCATATAATTGATTCCTGAATAGCTATGGCTAAAAAAATATTTTTTGGGGGTTGTAGGTAAAATAATATTTGTTTAATTAAATGAATAGCGACCATGCATTTTTCAGATTTTGTTGCTGAATCTATGCATGGTCGTTGTATATTGGCGCCGTTTTATGCACTTACCGAGAGTCCTTAATTTTCAAATAAATATGGCATGTATATCCTTGTTTTAGTTGTGATTCTCTCTATGCTTTCTCCTATCGTTCATCTGACATACAAATGCCATCACAGTAAATGATATAATCAGTCATATGATGGTTTTTTATGCCCTCAATTCCGGGTGGAAATACGCAATAAATCAATAGAGATTCGATCATAAGCTTTAGGGGCACCCAGATGGGTGTCTCTAAATGACATTATTTGGTTTCATGTTAACTGATAATTAATTGCTGCCCTATTGTGAGTACATCGCTTGTCAGGTTGTTCAGTGCCCTTATCGCATCAACGGTAGTACCAAACCTTTGGGAAAGAAGCCAAAGTGTATCGCCTGACACAACGGTATGAATTACGGCAGTACTGGGAATCTGAAGCGTCTGTCCTATTGTGAGTACATCACTTGTCAGATTGTTCAGTGCCCTTATCGCGTCAACGGTAGTGCCAAACCTCTGGGAAAGCCGCCAAAGTGTATCGCCTGACACAACAGTATGAGTAATGCTGGGGGTGGTGGTTACCGTACTGGGAATCCGGAGTACCTGCCCGATCAAAAGTGTATCACTTGTTAGATTGTTCAGCGTCCTTATCGCGTCAACGGTGGTACCAAAATTCTGCGCAATCCGCCAAAGTGAATCGCCTGCCTGAACGATATATTCAGTTACTCCGGTTTCAGGAGACGGAATGGGCACGTTATTCTTGGCGCCCCAATAGGTATCATAAAGCGCGATCCAGGTGGTCGGAGTTACAATGCCGTCTGCAGCCAGCCCCATTGTCTGCTGAAAGTCTATCACTGCCTGGGTAGTCTCATTTCCAAAAATACCATCCTGTGTCACACTGCGTATCGCGGGGTAAAACTCACTGATATAGCTTAGGATGTATTGCAGTGTGATCACATCCATTCCGCTTGATCCTACGCTGAGAGTTGTAGTGGGGGGAACTGTTCCGATTCCCAGGGTCGTACCTTCACTTTCCAATGCTGCCAGCTTTGTTAAGGAGACATATATCTGAGAGATTTTATTCCATGTCGCTTGCCCTACAATGCCGTCCGCAGTCAAACTAAATGTGCTTTGAAATTTAGTAACCGCGGCCTGGGTACTGCTTCCAAATACACCGGGTTCATCGGTTATAACCGAAATAGCAGTATAAACCTGCCTGATCCTACTCAGATAGGTCTGTATGGTATACACGTCCCGGCCTGTACTGCCCAGTCGAAGCGCTGTACCGGGATATGATGAAACGATGCCGGTAATAATATTTGTTTGTGAAATCTCAACATCATTCGGATAGTAATAACGCAGTATCTGCAATGCCGAATAGCCCTGGTTGGCTAATGTAACCGTTCCCCATTGGGACAACCCCGAACAGGTAGACGTCGTACCGTTACAGAAAGACGTAAAGAAAGGTGCAAACTGCTCTGCTCTGCGGACGTATTGGTTAAAAATCTCATCCACAATTACACTTATAGATTCATAAATAGTTCTCCCAGGGACAAAATATTGATCATAAGCGGTATTGTTTGTAATATCAAATTCATAACCCCTGCTCCTGTACCATTGTGTAAACACTCTGTTTAAAGCGAAGGTGATGATAGCATAGATATTAGCCTCCAGCGCTGACTGCGGCCAGGTAGGATAGATTTCACTGCTGGCAACATTTTTGACATAATCGGCGAATAATACCTGTACATTTGATGCGTACGAAGTGGGTGCGCCCAGGTGTACGGTGATTGGATTAGGAATAATGACATGACGCAAAATAAACGGTTGTATTGTAAACGGTTGCATTGTTGGCCCGATCTGATTCCGTGGCTCAGTCATTTCAACGGCATGTTTTCCAATAAAAATTTCCTGTGTGGTAGGGACTGTCTGGCTTTCCAGCATCGGAATCAGTTCAAGAGGCTGAATCGCATTTTCCCTGTCAAAAATTTGTATGTCGTTAATAATTAAGGAGTTAAACCCCTCTTTCTCCGCTTCCAGATTATAGGTGGTATAGGGTGTTCCTGTATAGTCCGGATTTAACGACGTCTCCTGGTCTACAGCTTCCAGCGTTATTTGCTCGGTTTCACCGCTCTCATCTGTTATCAGATTATACAGTACCCTGCCCTGATGATCACTAATCCTCACCCGTACACCGCTTAATGGCAGAGCATCTTCGGCGGTACGAGCCTGTATTATTAAAGTTCCTTTACCCATACTGTGGTTCCTCCTAATATATGTCCGTTTTATATACGGGGCGGCTTCGATTTTTGTGATGGTTTAATATATGCATTTAGGGATCTGAGGTGACTTGCAAATACCATGGTTCAGACAGAGCCTGCCAACTTATCGCTTTACCCATCCGGCAATGATTATCCGGCGGGTATTTTAATCCATTAAAAAAATCACCTCTACTTTAACGAGTGAGAGGTGATTTTACACTATAAAATGAAGATGCCATATTAAGGCCTAATAAACATTTGTGTCCAATAAGGAGTCCCTTCGTTAAAATAGCCAACACCAATTTGAGTAAAATTGCTATTTAAAATATTCCCTCTATGTCCTGCAGAGTTCATCCAGCTATTCATAACACTTTCAGCAGTTGTTTGCCCGTAGGCAATATTTTCAGCCGCTGCTGTAAAATTTATTCCGAAACTTCTTAACATATCAAATGGAGAGCCGTAAACTGGAGATTGATGGCTGAAATAGTTATTTCTGTACATATCTTCGGATTTAATTCGTGCTACTCTTGCCAGTTCCGGATTTAACGTGAGTGGATTTAAACCTCTTGAGGTTCTTTCTCTGTTAACTAATTCCACTACCTGTTCTTCTAATGTATTTTCTTGTGTAACTTGTGTAGGAATTGTTATTACTTGGTTTGGATATATTAGATTTGGGTTTGAAATTTGGGGATTAGCCGCAGTTAATTCAGCAAGAGTTACTTGATGATTTACCGCGATTGCCCATAAGGTGTCGCCTGGTCGTACAATATAAGTGACTGCCATGTTTAACACTCCTTAAATATATTATGTTATTACAGTATATGAAAAACTGCTCTTTTGTTGCAAAAACTGAGGGCAGTATCTGAAGCTATAAACATATCGCAGGATTGCTGTACGCTATGAAAAACTTCTTAAATCAGGCAATGATTGAAGTTCTTATTTGGTCAATAATTTTATTGCAGGCATAATGATATTGTGGTACGATTTAACGTATAGAAGATGGAAATATCTGGAGCGAAATATTAAACATGTAAGAAATTACAATTCAAAATATTTTGTCGTATTATCCTGGTAAACTTGGAACCATTGAACTGACGGATGAAACTCTTTATTATTGGCAGCCGTCCACACCACTGGGTATGATTAACATCCCCTTGATGTTTTTTAAGGGCGTTGATCTTACGTCTATTGAGGCGGTTGAATTACATTTTGATCAGAAGAGTATACTGGAACAATATGAAACCTGGCAGTCACGACATTATAATCAAAAAATCAGGAATAAATCGGTTTGCTCCAAATCATCGGGAATCGGATTTCATTCGTTATAATTATTTCATTTATGTTAGAAAACATGACAAATTATAAAGAAGCAATTATAGTGTTGTAGTAAAGTACTATGAGAATTTCAAATGTAACTAAAATGTTACTATGAACAGCGCTAGCTGTGAATAGTAATCTAAAAATCAAGAAAGGGGAAAGATGTATAATGCATCAGTAAAATATTATGAAGAAAGTGTGGAAAACGCCGATTGTTAAAGAACTTAATATCAATGCAACGGCCAATGGAATGTTACCAAGCAATGAATATGATGGGCTATGGGTAGAGATTGATGGAGTCTGGTATAGACCGGGTTCGTCAGTAGCTTCCGCATAAGAAGTTATTTGTTGCTATTAACGGCCAAATCCCGCGAAATGGACAGCAGGCAACAGATTGCATGATTTTTGCAATAGTAATCCAACTTGTTGTATTTGTGCATATTGTTGCTATGAACAGCGCTAGCTGTGGATAGTAACAGTTAGATGAAAAGGTATTATAGAAATTATTCTATAATACCTTTTCAATTATAGAATGAAGTATTTCAGAGTTTTCATATTTATCAATACATGTTAATATTACAGTAACAAAATAATAATCTCTTTTTTGGGGTTTATACTGAAAGGGTTAATTATGTCTGCTATTTGGGGAATTATTGGTTTTAATTCCGGGAAGGTACCGGAGCAGGAAAAGGAAATCATGAAAAGCTCCTTTCATAAATGTGTGATAGATCGCTATGAAGAATTATCAAACGATAATGTTTATCTCGGCTGCGGATTACAATACTTTACCAAAGAGGCTGAGTATGAAAGCTTGCCCAAACAGGAATCCGGTCATTTTTTTACTGCGGATGTGGTACTGGATAATCGGGAGGAGCTGTGCAATTTGCTGAATATTGCCGAAGCGGATACTGCGGGGCTGCCAGATGGTGAAATTCTATTTCGCATGTACACTAAGTATGGCAGGGATTGTTTGAATACGCTTTTGGGTGCTTATGCTTTTGTTTATTATGACGCAGCCAGGAAAAGAGTAGATATAGTTAATGACGCAGTAGGAAATCGTTGTGTGTATTATATCGTATCTAATGATTTTCTATATTTTTCTTCTTTGTTGGCACCGCTTCAAGTCTTGATGCATACAAAGCTGAATGAACGCTGGCTGACGGATTTTTTAGCGATGGATCATTTATTTATGATTAATGAAGCCGAGGAAACGCCTTTTACCGGCATTTATCTGGTGCCGCCGGCACATTGTATTTCTGTTTACAAGAACAGAGTAGTAAAACTAAAGTATTGGAAGCCACTGGATACAATACTGGAAACAAAGCATAAAGGAGATAAAGAATATAAAGCCGAATTTACCACCATGTTTCGGGAAGTGACAGACTCGGTATTGCGGTCCGGAGCACCGATTTCAATTTTATTAAGCGGAGGTTTTGACTCAACTGCCGTAGCATGTCAGGCCGGGGCTATGCTAAGAGAAAGGGGCGAGAAATTATATTCTTATACTTCAGTACCCTTAAAAGAATATCAAGTAACCAATGATAAGTTTTTCATTGAAGATGAAACGGAATTAGTTCTGAAAACAAAGGATTTTTTAGGAAATTTGGAATGTACCTTTATCGACATGCCGGGAGTTAATGCGTGGAATAATCGAAAAAAAGAGTTGGATGCTATGGAAATCCCTTATAAATCAGCCCAGAATTTGTTGTGGATTCACGAAGCAATGCAGTTGGCTAAAAAAAATGGTTCACGTCTGATGCTGACCGGTTCCTATGGAAATACAACAATATCCTTTTCCGGTATGAGAACCTATCTGCAGGAATTATATAATAAGAAAAGATGGGTTAAATTGCTAAAAGAACTGGATGATTTCCATGATAGCTGCGGCCTGGATAAAAAGCATGTTCTAAAACTTATTGTTAAGGCAAGGAAAGAAAGCAAAATTATAAAAACGGACTGGAATTCGCTTTTTCGGAAATCTTTTGTTATTAGGGAAGCGATTGCCGAAACATCGGCCGACACCCGCATGATTAATATGCAAAAAGAATTTAACGAAGCGGTCTTGAGTTATGAAAACATTAGAAAATTGATTGTGCATGACCGAGCCTTGCGCCAGATTGGTGAAACAGAAACAAAACATTCTCTGGCAACAGGAGTTTTGTTACGGGATCCCACAAAAGACAAGCGGATTATTGAGTTTTGTCTTAAGCTTCCTTTGGAGCAATTTTCCAAGCATGGTGAAGATAGAAGATTGGTTACTCAATACTTAAAAGCAATAATGCCAACCCATATTCTGGAGAATAAAGCAAAAGGCAGCCAAAGTGCGGATCTTTCCTATCGTCTTTCGCTGGATTGGGAAAACATCAGAATGGATTGGTTAAAATGCTATCAAAAGTATAATGACAGTGACTATGTAGACTGTAGAAGAGCGATGGAAGAGCTTCAAAGTCATCCGGATATTGCGGATTATAAGTCCTATGATTTGGTAAGACATATTTATACCATACTTGTGCTGGAATTTGAGGACTGTTTTAAGAGGAACTAACGGATGTAGCATAATATTAAAATGGATGGAAAACGAATGGCAGATATAGTGTATACATACAAAATATTCGGACTTATCGTTCAATCAGATTATGAATTAAAGCATGCATATCCCATAAATGAGATAGAAGCGGTTGATGTGCTTATTTCCCTAAAAAATATGCCAATTGAATATATTGAGGAAACAGAACTGGAGCGTGAATCGGAATATGGCTGTATTTATCATTATGATACTGATTGGGCATGTTTACGTTATGTGAATCAGGGAACGTTTATGATAGAGAATGGTAAAGAAATAAATTACTATTTGCAGAAGGGGTATCATGACCATTATGTCAGCCAGATTCTGCTGTGTGGTTGTATGGGGATTTTGCTTGCTCAAAGGAAAGCAATAACCATACATGGGAGCGCCCTATATCTCAATGGTAAAGGCATCATTATAAGCGGCGAAAGCGGTTCAGGTAAATCCACATTGACAGCGGAATTATTGCAGGATGAAGCGGGATTTATTGCCGATGATATAGCATGCATTGGTACGGAAGGGGAAACTGTTTGTGTCCATGCGGGTTATCCGATCCGGAAATTATGCCGGGATGCTTTGGACATGTACAGTATTGATTCAGAGATGGTCACTTATTTACCTGATGCAGGAAAAGAAAAGTATGCGATTTCCGAACGGTCAAGATATCGCGTGGGATCTGAGACTGTTGGGGCTATGATCGTGATTTTGCCGCAGGATGTTAAAGAACCTTATATAAAAGAGATAACCGGGGCGGATAAGCTGCGGATTTTAATAGATAATTTATATAAAAAGGAAGCTTACCAGGCGGTAGGATTTACCGGAGACTTGTTTGCTAAGTGTGTTGATTTTTGTAACCAGGTTCCTATGTATGAGTTGACACGTCCTAAGGGGAAAATGACCGTTAAGGAGCAGGTGAAATGTCTAAGTGAAATTTTAAATCAAGTATAATTTTAGTGATTTATTATGATTTGTAGGCATTCTTGTTGCTATAAGCCCATAGGACTGAATAGTAACAAGAATGTGTATTTGGGGCATCTGATTGACATACGGAGGCCCTTTTATTTAATGAGTTAATATTGTTTTACATATATAAATCTTTACTGACTTATACTAATCAGAGACTGTCTCCAAAATCTTCTTTGAATTTATCAACCAGTTTTTTCTGCCAGTCATCCACCGGCAGCAGGCGGCCAAAAAAGAATCGCAGGGTTTCCGGTTCTTCTTCGAAGCGCAGTCCATGAACTAATTCCCGGTTTTTATACAGCCAGGTAATCCGATCAACTGCAAAATGAATGTGGGAAAGGCTGAAAACCCGTCGGGGCAGTGCCAGCCGCAGCAAATCCATTTTGGCATAGACCTCTTTGCCGTTTTCATCCCGATCTTCCGACAAAGAGCCCCGTTCCGTGCCTCTGATACCGCTGCATAGATAAAGTGCGACATGAAGTGCCGCCGCCGGATACTGGCTTTGAGGGATGTTCGGTAAGAAACGTGTGGCATCCAAATGAACTCCCAGGCCGCCGGGAGGAGTAACCACCGGCACCTGATTCTGTAAAAGCAGATTTGTCATCTCCTCAATAAAAATCGGACCCTGGCAGATGAAATTTTCGTCCAGCGTTTCTTCCAGACCGACGGCCATTGATTCGATTTCCCGCACTGAGATACCTCCGTAAGTTAAAAAGCCTTCATATACAGGCAGCAGGTTGCGTACTTTAATATAATCGTCCTCATTACGGAAGGCGATACCGCCGCCTCTTGAACTGGTCAGCTTGCGGCCTGAAAAGTAAATAATGTCAAAGCAAGCGCAGATTTTCTTCATTATATCCCGGATGCTCATCCGACGGCAGCTTTCTTCCCGTTCCTTGATAAAATATAAATTATCAGAAAGCAAGCTGGCATCCAGCATATATTTAATCCCATGCTTGCGGCAGATTTTTCCCACTTGCCGAATATTTTCATAAGATACCGGCTGGCCGCCAATAAGATTGGTACCAGCCTCCATCCGGACAAAGGCAATTTGTTCCGGCCCTTTTTCCATAATCAGCTGCCCCAGTTTTTCCAGATCCATATCCCCTTTGAACGGACAGCTGCTCCTCGCATTCCAGCCTTCCTCCTTCAGAAGCTCAGCCAGTTCTCCCTTGGCCAGTTTGACATGTCCTTTGGTGGTGGTAAAATGATGGTTCATCGCGACCGTCATACCGGGTTTGATCAATACACGGCAGAGAAGGTGTTCACAGGCTCTGCCTTGATGAGCCGGAACAAAGTAATCAATTCCGAACAATTCTCTGACCTTTGCATCCAATTTATCAAAAGAAGCACTGCCGGCATAGGCATCGTCAGCCTCCATCATGGCGCCCAATTGTCTGTCAATCATGGCATTGGTGCCGCTGTCTGTGAGCATATCCAAAAAAACCTGACTGGTTTTCAGCAAATGAGCGTTATTGCCGGCTTTCTGATTGGCCTTGACCCGTTCATCAACCGGCAGCAAGTTGATTTTTTGGATAATTCTTGCTTTATGCATTTCCAAAGGCACCGCCTTTTGATATAAAAATTTAATTTCTTTCATATATATTTTCCGCCTTCCTGATTCTTCTTACGGTTATTATTTGGTGTTTACTTAAAATTTATACGGGAGGGCAAATTACTGATATTATCGTTTGAATATAAAAGCTATACTGAGCATTATCTATCAGCATCTTCGTTAGAAAAATTTATTTTACTGGTATAAATATTTTGATTTCCTAAGAGGTTAATATGGAATACATTGATGCAAAAACAATTGTCACTAATAATAAAGCCCTTAACCGAGATTATCTTGCAGCGGAATACACCATGAACATATATCATGGCTGCAGCCACGGCTGCATATATTGCTTTGCCCGGAGCAGTTATTACAAAATACATGATTTTGACTGTGTAAAAGCCAAAAAAGATGCATTGAGGATTATCCGTGATGATCTGCAGCGTAAAATTAAACCGGGCATGGTTATCACCGGCGGCATGTCTGATCCTTATAACCCGCAGGAAAAGGAATTAAAGCTTACACGGAACGCGTTGGAATTGATGAATGCCTATTCTTTTGGTATCTGTATTTTATCGAAAAGCAATCTTGTCATCAGAGATACGGATATTTTGAAAGACATCCGGGAGCATTCCCCGGTAAACGTAAGTCTTACCATAACCAGTGCTGATGATGACATTTGCAGGAAAATCGAACCCAACACAGCCACAAGCAGTGAACGGTTTCAGGTCATCAATCATCTTGCCGGTAATGGTATTATTACCGGTGTTTTAATGGATCCGATTCTGCCATACATCACCGATACGATCGACAATGTCAGGGAAATGGTGAAAAAAGCGAAATATTATGGCGCCAGCTATATTTATGCATCCATGGGAGTTACTATGGAAGGGATCCAGCGTGAATATTTTTACCAACAAGCCGATATATCATTTCCCGGGATTTCAGGAAAATATAAAAAAAGATTCAAGGATTACTATCATTGCCGTTCTCCTCATCAAAAAAAGCTGTGGGACGCTTTTGCAGACGAATGCGAAAAACAAACAATTACCTATAATATGAGGGCGGTAAACCAAATGATTAGAGCCGGTTATGATATATCGGTTTTGCATACCCGGGAATAACTAATACTTACCGTTATCGATCGCGGGTTTTATATGATGCCGCCTCAACAACCAATATTCCCTATCCCGAAGTGGTGAATTACCAAGAAAATGAAGATGGAACCATTGCACTTACCGTAGAGTAGTGAATTTGCGAATATAATTTAATTATTAATTTATAGAAATAAGCAATAAGATATGATATACTTTTTTATACGGAGGATACAAGATGGCACTGTTAAAAGAGGATTTACAAGCAATTTCAAATTTATTGGATATAAAACTACAGCCGATTAACAATCGGTTGGATGGAATAGATAATCGGTTGGATAAATTGGAATCGGAAGTTTCAGCCTTAAAAGTCGGCCAGCAGGCAATAAGTCAGGAAATACGACATATATCAGATAAAGTTGATAAAACCTATGATTTAGCTCTGGATAACTGGGACAGATTGAGGAATCCAAAGTAAGGCTGGGATTTTTAGAAATAGATAAAAAGTAGGATAGATTTAACATCGGCAAGAGTGCAAAACGATAAAAGTTATTGCACTCTCCTTTAATCTTCTGGTTATTCTATTAATATTATTTAATATTGCTTCCACTCGGAAAGCCATGATTTATCATTTGCAATAGCGGTTACAATTTCTTCTCCGGATTTGAAATCATCAAAGGTTCCCCTATTTATTTCATTGATTGCCTTACCAAGCAAGTCTTCATAGTAAGCCTCCGGGGTTAAGTCGGTGGTGGTTTGATTAAAATGCTGCTGAGAATCGGAAGAGGCAATTCTGGCATATTCATTTTTTACCTGTTCTATCAGTTTATCACGATTCATATTATCTGCTCCTATGCTGTAAAGTCTTATTTGTCATTACCGGGCTTATGTCGGCTGCCGGATTGCTTTTTGTTATTACGGCCTTCTCCGTCAAAGGCGCTTTCGGCCATAGTTGGGCCGCCATTTGATTTTCCCTTGCGGATAGGTTTGGGGTCAATCTGTGAATCTTTTGCCATTATGAACCTCCTTGCTTTTGATAGGACTATTATTTGTAATTTATTTAGTTTTATTCAGAGAAGAGTCGGGCGAAATCATTCTGCCGTCAAGATGAATCCGGACTTTTCGATGCGCTTTCGGACTCTTGGCCCGATTAAGGCAGCGGCGGCTATCTTAACCAAATCAAAGGGAAGAAAAGGAATTACACAAATTCCCAAAGCCACCGGAACCTGGACACTTGCCTGAATGCAATACCATGCTGTTCCAAAGGCATAGCATACCAAAGTGGCGGCAATCATTGCCAGTATATGTACGCTCCTTTTTCTGCTGTGTAATATTACTAGTCCGGATAAAATTACCATTGGGATAAAACCAATCAGATACCCTCCCGTAGGACCGGCCACTTTTGCAAGTCCGCCGGTAAATCCTGAAAAAACCGGCAGTCCAACGGCACCAATCAATAGATAAATGATATAACTGACAGTAGTCCGTTTCCATCCGAGGATATATAGAGTGAAGTAGAGAACAAAATTTGTCAGTGAAATGGGCACCGGACCAATCTGAATGGACAGTGGTGCCATAATGCATAATATAGCTGTTGCCAGTGCCGTTATGGTTAGCAGATATGTTTTATTTTTAGCTTCTATTGATTTCATTGCGCTGTACTCCTTACTTTATCCTATATGTTTTCGATGTAATACTCAAAACCGGCATTCGGATAAAAGTTTCTGCTGCTGTTAAGGTTGTGATTGATGCGGTCCAGACCGGCTTCTTTTAATATAAATGCTTGCTCCCGGGTTAAAAAACCGATGGAACAGCAGATGGGGGATTGCGTTTCCGCCTTAAGTTTCTTAATATGTGCGGCAAGTTCCAGAATCTCACTGTCTTTAAAATACATATTGCTAAGACCGATACAATGCCGCGCCATATGCTTTTCCTTAACCAGATGATTGTCCTGCTGCAGTTTTTGGGGAGATACGAAACGGTATTTGTCAATATCCGCCGTTGAATGGCAAGACTGGGCGCAATAAGAGCAATCCTGTGTACAATTGCCGCTGCGGGCATTTGTCAGCAGTTGAA
>Ga0153972_1000262_pt1 | contig 16036 bp, 23 predicted proteins | sample TSGA056MetaG_FD_104732 | JGI IMG/M metagenome (GOLD analysis project Ga0153972, IMG submission 104732) | Attine ant fungus gardens microbial communities from Georgia, USA - TSGA056 MetaG | ecosystem: Host-associated > Fungi > Mycelium > Unclassified | place: USA: Georgia, George L Smith State...
ACATCTTGATAGCTGCCCGTCTTAAGAACTGGACTGCCGCTGCATCCGGCAAATCAGGCAGGTCAAACATTAGGTCGTCCAGCAATTCATTTAAAGCTATCTTGGGGTAGAGGTCATAAGTAACAGACAAATTTATCTCCCCGTAGCAGTCGCGGCAGTAGTCGAGGTAGTAGTCATATCCTCCGAAGAAGCATCCACAGCCCTCATATTATAAGCCAAAAGCCGCCAGAACGCCGCTTCATGGTCCCGACCCAAAGTAAAGGCTAATTGGTTAACCTCGCCGTCGATCCGGTGTGCCCGAGATAAAGCCCATTGTTTCGCCGCCACCGACAGAGTATTAGAGAAATCATCATCGTCAGATAATTTCTCCGGTGATTTGGCACACTCAATCACTACCCAAACATCAACACCCGGAGGGACCTCAGGATATACTTCCAGAACATTAGTGATCGGAGTAAGAGAATAAGAGTTCAACTTAAAATCCCCCGGCTCTGTGCGGCAGGGCTTACCATTCCAAACTATTTTAGAACTGGAGGACTTACGTCGCAAAGTCCTGATAATCCTCCCGTCCTCAGTTGACTGTCCCAAAACACGGAAAACCCGATCACACTCGCAGGTATCCTGCAAAGTAGAACAACTATCCAGTTTAATAATCACCCGCTCCATAAACAAATCAGGACGCTTACCAAAAGCAACTATCAGCCCCTCCAGTAAATACGCCCTTAATTGGTCCCTCGTCCATCTGACAAATCCAGGATCCGACAAATCCATGGACAACTGAGACAGGAGAGAACTGACACTAGCCATAATTATTCGTCCCCAATCAAACCTGTTATCCTCTGGATTTCTTTTATCTTTTCTTCCATGGTAAAATTATTCATACCAGAGAAAGGCATCGCCGAATTAATTTCGGTCGACTCTGAATAAGTTTTTACTTCGGAAAATCCAAACTCAGTAATAGCCCGGTTAAAATCAATATGAGGTTGGGCCGGAGACAAGGGGGCCTCCTTCTTATCCAACACAATCTCCGGCTGACTTACGACGTCGCTAGTATAGGTCTTTACCCCAGGTAAACCAAATTCAGTCACCGCCCGGTCAAAATCAATTTGGGACGGGGGCTGTTGAGATAGAGACATCTCAGCCCTCTTTTTCTTCATCTGCAATATCTCCGCTGGAATTTCAGCCAAAGTAGGCATAGTACCGTCAGCCCTCATTCCCACCGGACGCTGCCCCATCCAACTAGCTGGGTCCTCATTACCATTCTCATCACAACAAACCACAAGATCAGGACGGTTAGCCATGCCTACGTTCCATACATGGATAATCCCTGATTTAATTTCTTTTAAATAAGGAGCCGGAGGGCGCGGAGGATCAGTATTCTTAGCCCCCATCGCCCTTAAGGCATCAGTCAAAGACCCTTCATTCTGGACTATTTTCTCCATAGCTTCCGAAGAAAGTATGTTTTCACTGCCTATAGTCATACTATCCTCCTCTTATTTCTTCATGCTTGAACCTGATTTAGGTTGAGCTTTCTGTTGTTGAATGGGTTTGCCAGACTCCGGCAAAGCATTACTGCCCGGTCCCATAGTCGGGGTTAGAAAACTCTGGCTCTTAAGAGAGGTAATCAATTGCGGTCCGGAACCAGTCGGACCAGCCACAGCTTTAAGCCTCCCAATAACTCCAGCATCTGCCTCCCGACCCAAATGTCCCGGAATCCGGGGCCGAGGCAAATTAGCCTCAGACTCACTACTGGGACCGCCAGCCCTGGGGGAGTTGACATTACTGAGTACTCCTAAATGACCCGGCGTCCGATTCCCGTAAGAACCGCTAATCTCCTCAGTAATGATCCTACCATTTTGAATATTGGCCATAATCACAGTCCTCCGGGCGACTCAAACCCCTCAATACGGGAAGTCAGCCACCAGTCATTCCGAGCCATATGGACCCCATAGTCAGCGTCAGTAGGCAAAGAAACGATCTTAACCCCCAGAATAATCCCGCCGCTTTGGTGCCGAATAGTAACTGCATCAACCCCAGACCCGGTAGTAGTAAAAATAGGCACAGCATACAACGGCTGGGCATAACCATTAACCACTTTATCCAGCCAAACAACAACTGAAAATGGCTCTGAAACATCAATCGGCGCACTCACACCCTGAGCGGCGGCTGCGTCGCTGATGTCAGACAACTCGGTCAACACAAAACCCCCGCGATTACTGTTAGCCGTGGGGTCCCATTCCACACTCTGAGCCACCAACTCAACAGTACAGCCCGCCAACAAAGCATCGGGCTGACCAATATCAAACCGAACTGACCGAACATAATGGTTACACGGGACCACAATCATCTGGAGAATATCACCAACAGCCAAACCCTCAGGCTGAACCTTAGTGATGTTATCCCGCTGATAGGGAATCTCGCTGGGGATAAAGGGAAAACCAGCTGCGAAGTTAGCTACGCTATACGCCCCATCATAGTGAGCGTCAAACGGCGGAGTTTTCTTTTTGTTAAGATAGCCAAAAGGCGGACGTGAGGTTACCTCATGTCCAGCACAATTCATGAAAGAGATGTCAGGGGTACCCCCCTTATACAAACGAATATCAGCCATATTTTTCTTTCAACCGCCTTTCAGATTTCAAAGGTCCAGTAAGCAACAGCCACCCGCTCAGGATAAAGCATCTTGCCACCCCAAACAGACAACATCTGATACGACAAACCAAAAGTTTTATCATTCTCCACAATACGCCCCTCAACAACGTCAGCCGCATAAGCGAAGGCTTCCTTGTTTCCGGCAATGACATAGAAACACAGCCGCCCGTCACTCTCAATAATGCCCGGAAGATGGATAGTTTCAATCAGATTAAATCCAGAAATAGGCTGCGCCCACATACCATCAATAGCCATTGAGCAAGGCGCACAGCTGCCAGTAAAAGAAGCATCCGCCAAACGAGATTGAATCAGAACCGGACGCAGATGAACCGGGACAATCATAAACATCTCGCCTTGTTTCCAAGCTAAATGTTCCATAAGAATCTGCTGCATCAAAGCAAACTGAACCAACAGGTTATCCTTGTTGACCACAACCGGATTGCCTCTGGCCCCGAGATTGATGTTGGCATACTGACCAGACCTGTTCCCCTTATTACGGGGATCGGCCTCAAGCATCATAGCCGTCAGCACCCACTCCCGCTGCGCCTTAACGTATTTCTCGTAAGTAGCCTCAAGGAACTTGGCTTCCCATTGCGCCCATCGCTCACAGGCCCAGCGAATAGTCAGCTTATCAATTTTGATGCACTGGTAAGCGGCCTGATCAATATACAGGCAGATAGAATTAGCCGTAATCTGGGCGGGCACCATCTCCTGATTGATCTGGTAAGACCGCCAGTCAGGGACTTCGGGCGCTTTCAAAATCTGCACCATCTGAGTACAAGCCGTGATTCGTTCGTTGGTCTGATTGTTGGTAATTTCAGGAAGGAAATCCCGTTCATACACCACATTCATGATCTCATTGTAATAGCCAGGCCGGGCAAGCGGGGTGTTATCCAGCCCGCCATACCCACTGGAATGTTGCAAAAGAACTCCCATACAGTTCACGCTCCTTATCTAAGTTAACTTTTCCCCGCACTAGTCAGGGCTTGGCGTTGTTTTCGAAACTCTTCTCTTGAAATGACCCCCGTCTTAACCGCAGTCAATAAATCAAGCTGTTCATCTTCCGACATCTTAGCCCCCTGTTCTTTTACCGAAGAATCAACCGGGGCCGACCCCACTTGGGCAATCTTATCAAACTGAGGCTGATTACCCAAACGCTCTTTCAAAAAAGAAACAATATAATCGGCATCACCTGCCGCATATGCCATCCCTAATTCGTCCTTATTGGTAATGTGAGAACCAGGCCGGGTAGCCTGACTCAGCATTGACTGAAACTGAGAAGTCTTACTCAGAGAATCGAAATCAGGATAAGCTTGCAATATTTTTTTATTGGTATTAGCCCTCAACTCTGAAGACACAGCCTCCTTAGCATACGTGGCCTGTTCCCTCAAAACCCGCTGCTGCTCAGCCTGACTCTGCTCAATCTGTTCCCGCAACAATTTAAGTTCTTCACTCAAAGTCGCGTGAGACTTGCGAGTTATACTAGCCATCTTCTCAGCATCATCCGGGTCAATACTGCTAAACTCCGTCCCTGCCAAAGAAAACTCTCTATTAAGCTCTTGCTCCCGACGCCAAGCTTTAAGCTCGTCACGCTCTTGAGCCGCTTTCTCCCGTACCTCCCGCTCAACCCTTAACTTTTCTTCCAGCCGCATTCGCTCAGACTGAGCCGCCATTAATTCTTTTTCTAGGCGAACCTTGTCATCTGGGACTGCTTTTACTGTTTCCTCACCAGGAATACTGAAAAAAGATTCCTTAATGTCTACATTAGACACAGATTGAGCCGGTTGGACGGGAGCTGTCGCAGCTTGAACAGAAGCCGCTACAGGCTGTACAGACGAGGGCATAGCTTCAGATTTAACTTCTACAGGAGACACTTGGGATTCGGGGGTAGTCTGAGCAGCATTTTCTGCCGCCTCCTTCATCAGAGCTTCCTTAGCCCAGTTAACTCTCATTGATCTTTCTGCCATTTTTACTTCCTTCTCAATTTTTCCAAACTGGATATAATATTAGAGACAGCATCCAACTGCCCTTTGGCCCTAGCCGCAGGCAGTCGGTGCTCGTCATTAAAAACTGCACTACCAGATAAAGAAACGAAAGCCTTGCTATACTCAATCTCCTGCTGAACAAACCATGATATCAAATGACTATAAACAGCCTCATCAAATATAATGGTTTTCAAACTTTTTTCTACTTCGACCACGCTATCATTTTTTGGGAATGACATAACTTAGTCCCGTTATCTTTTCTCGTTTAGACATAGTCTGCGGCGGCGGAGTTATAGTATGAGCCACAGTAGAACTGGAAACGCTGCTTTGCCTTCCTGTACTCGAAGCATAGGGAGACTGTTGCACTTGACGACATCCATTGCAAGCCATGTCACACCTCTCCTTTCTTCTCAAATTGCATATCCATAATAGTAGCAAAGCCCGGCTCGGTTCGCCTTCTATTACATAACTGTATCTCCTTGCCAAGCACTAGTCCAAAAAGCTTCTCATCCAAATATGACTCTCTAGTGCAGTCCATTTCTTCTACCACGATCATAGGATGTGCTATAGGAAAAGGAGGCCCTTTACCTTTCATAATTCACCTCACGCATTAATCTTCTCAGGATAGGCCGGAACGACATAAGCAGCGCCCCCAACCAAAATCCTGATCCAAACATCAGGCTGTCCAAGAAGAGCTGTCCTATCCACCCCATACATCTTAGTAGGCAAACTTGTATCTTCAGTAGAATCAGGGTCGTTAGGACTGATACCAAAACTAATCCCCATACCAGAGAAGTCTATGTCCCAATCTTTAACCGTAGTCCCATCCGGGAGTAGGGTGTGTATAGTCAGGGTAGTTTGGTCAGAACTCCAAGAGGTCCCAGTAATGGTATCTCCCCCGCCCCCACTGATAATCTGAGTAAAGTCAATAGGCCAATCTTTGGTAGTAGTCCCATCAGGGAGTAGCGTGTGGATAGTGAGGATAGAATTAGTAGCATTCCAAGTCGTCCCAGTAATAGTGTCGCCACCTCCGGCACTGACAAACTGGGAAAAATCAACAGGCCAATCCTTAGTACTGCCGTCAGGCAATGAAGTATGGATAGTCAGCCCAGTTTTAGAAGCATCCCAGTTAATGCTGGTAATGGTATCACCACCGGCCTCTATCTTAGAAATGAAGGTATTGAAGTCAACAACCCAAGCCTTAGTACTGGTATCCGGATAAATAGTATCTATAGTCAGTTGAGTATAACTACTGTTCCAAGTGACAGCGGTAATGGTATCCCCACTCCCGCCTGTGCCACCCCCGCCATCACAGCCCTCACACACAGCCAGCCTGATAGCCAGATTCATCTCGTCACAGGTAGGTACCTGCGTTCCCGGAATCAAAGGCAAACCCCCGCAGGAATTGAAAACCGCCGCCACCGCCTCTTTATTAACCGGTAATTGGTTAGCAGTATCTTCGTCAAAACTGATATTACCGGTAAAATGAGAGTCTTTCAAAGTAGAGCTTACAATCTCCCCATCAATAAACTTAGAGTTTACGACCTTGCCCTCGTCTATCGTAGCTCCTTTTGCAAAATCAAGCACACCGCAGTTAGCCATATTATTCTCCTAGATATAGACGGGAGTTGCGAGGCAACATCTCTTCTTTGGGAAATACCCGATAATAAACGTGAGCTATAGTTACCGCCGCCGAGTCATTCAACACCAGCCGGTAAGAGCCAGACAAGTCCAACAAGGCAATATTATTGCAAGCACTCAACTGCCAAGGACAACCATTGGTTATAATCTCCTGCTCCGCCAATATCTGCCCGACATATTTCTGTAAATCCAGAACAGGAGTAGGCGGGGCATTGGGATTCGGGACAGGCAACGGGTTGTCCTTCCAAAGAATAGAATTAAGACAGGCCGCCTGAGTTCCAAAAATCCCAGACTCTGACAGTTGGATACTCTCAGAAGCAAAGCCATAAGCATAAAAAGCCATCACATAATTGGGATAGAGATAAAACGGAGTGCTCTCCGGGGTGACTGACTTGGAGTTAAAGATAGGGACCGGCTCAACTAACCCTTTCATAGAATACCTCCCCAATACCGGCTGGGCATACTCAGCATGGTCTCCCACATAGAATATTCAACCTGCATCACCTGGCCCAGCATATCAGTACTCTCCAACTCAAGCTGATACATCCCCGGCACCGCCCAGATAATCTGTGATCTGTCCGAGGTTATCTTCCAATAATCCTGGCTTCCGAGGTCCATCCTCTTAGTAAAAATAACCTGGCCTGATTTACCTCGGAAAAACATCATAGCGTATCGGTTAGTATTACTACAGGTAAGCGGCTGGAAACTCCCCACTACTACCCTATTAATATAAATAGCCCGGTTCTCAGGAATATTCCACGCATCTATTGAGATAGTCCGTCCGGGCTGAACCTCAATCACATAAGATAGATCACAATCAAGTGGCGTTTCCGGCGTAAAGATGGGAATGTTTACTCCTCTGGCCCTAGTCTGAGTGCAAGGGTCATCCACGCATCTCCGCGTAATATCAGTGGAGTCCACTATATATCCTCCAGTACTAATACCCATCTTCACTCCTTAGAAAAAAGTCCCGACTATAAAGCCCAGAACCGCACCAGCCATCATCCCCCGGAACACTGCACAACAACTGCATTCCAGATAGAAAACCCGGCTAAATATGTTAAAGGCCTTAGACTCAGGCTTGGCTGTACCGTCCGCATACTCCCCCTTGCAGAAATTGTATTTCATATACACTTTATACAACTTAGGAAAATGCTTGCTCAATACATCCTCAAAAATCTCCATAGGGTCACGCATCGGTTTCTCCTTCCTCCTCAGCAATCTCTCCCGCCGCCTGTAATTTAATCAACTCGGCATACATAGCCGAAGCTATTTGTTTAAAAGCGGCCCAAAGTTTAGGATTATCCGGCGGGACAATAAGCATGGGGTCCTGATAAAAAACCCGCTGAACTCCCGACTGACCTATCTGCCCATCGGAAGAAAAATGCATCTCCCCATATCCACCAACTTTGACATCAAAGCTGCCGTCAGGGAAAATACGGGTAACCTGCCCCGCCCCCAAAGCTAACACATGTACAACCTGTTTTATTTTTACCTGCATCGTTCAGCTTCCTATGTCTTTCTTTCACATACTACCCAACATAATAACATAACCTAATATAATTTTCAGGATTTTTTTATTCTTCCACCCCTTCCGGTGCCATACCAATCTCCATACCAGGCTGAGCTGGCTGCCCAGCCTCCGCTCCTTGCTGTCCTCCTACAACATTACCCTCCAATAAATACTCGGGCACACCCATAGTCCGCAAAATTTTAGCCACTGACCAAGCATATAGAGGCGCAGCCATGCTCCCGATATTAGGTCCAGCCGTAGCCACAAACTGAAGAACATCCTCAGCCTTGGTCTTGTCCAACTCCCGACTAAGAAGGCCCTGAACCCCCTGAGCCACAATATTGCTGTCGCCCCGGATGTCCATATCCTTTTCATACAGCATGTTCCAATTAAACAACAGCGTCCCCAACGGACCTAAGACAGTTTCATCTATATTATTAACCGCCGCTGTAATGGACTTGACCGCATTCCCCTGCAACAAAGCCGCCCCCCGAAAGGTCCGGTTCATCCCGGTGCCTACCGGCATCCCATGCAAAGCCGCCGGGATGTTAGTTACTAAATGCCCTAGCTCCATCAAATATTGAAGAATATTGGCATACTCCCCAATAACACTAGGTATAGACGTCACCCGCAATGCGGGAGTGTTAGCCATACCATCATTCTTAGCCAGATAAAAACTGCCAGGAATCAGGGAGGTTAAATCTTCATCCGACATAAAAGGACTGAGACGGGTATAGTCCGCTTCAACTATCGGCTCGGAAGCATTGGCCACGTTCCTAAGCATATACCTGAAGACAGTCTGATAAGCCCGATCCACATCCCTCATCCTTTGAGCAATACCACTCCCGGCTATCCGGTCCCGAGTTTTATAAAAACTAGCTGTATGAATAGGACGAATATCAACTGACGGGTCCGGCTGAATATAAACCTGAACTGTCCGTCCACCAATTACGGTTACTGTCGCGTCGTAATAATTCCTATCCTCCAACCCACTTATACCATACTCTCCCAACTCTTTTCCGCTGTATATCCCAATAGCCAACATGGAGTCTATAGTCCCGGAACTATTCTGCCACATGACCATACTGTCATCCCGCTGATCAGGATTCTCAGACATCCACTTAAAGTTATAATTCTCCTCAGACTCAGTCTCAAACAATATCTCCGTCACCGCGTCAGCGAAGTAACTTTTCATCCCGACCATGTCCAATAGCTGCCGTTTAGTAAACCGCTGCCGTATAAAAATACTGGTACCAGACTGAGCATCCCGACTATCTGGACTATACCAGAAGTCAAACGGAGAGATATTGCGGAACTCATAATAAGACTGTTTCTTAACTTTAAGATTATTGTTCTCCCAAACCATCCTTGATTTCTTAGTCGGAACTGGACCATGCATAACCGCATAAGGATAAATAGCAAAGTCCATCAGGAAGGCATTAACCGCTGTCCTCCAGCCCCCTTCGATGGTCTGGTCACTCATCAAAGTCTCCATATTTTTAGCACGCTTAACAGCCAGCTCCTGCTCTTTTTCCCTAACCGCCAGCTTTACTCTCTGAACCAAAGCATCAAGATCCCCTGCAAACCCAACCTCAAATATCTCCCGCTTTATCATCTCCAGGGCCTCCATCCTCCCGTCATCAGACAAATCCGGGATAGGGGTAGGAGATATGGCCCAAGGCAGCATATCCGGCTGGATCAAAGCTTCAGACAGAAACGCATGAACCACACCGACTTTCATCGCTGTTAAATTAATGGAGGCATTAACCCGCAAGCTCTCCGCCTGCTCCCGCTCCGCGCAGGACATGATCGAGTTCATCTGGTCATAGCATTCCTGCAAGACCGTCCGTAAAGATTTCTCTCCGACTCGCTCCGATCCCTGCCAAGTAGTAGCCGCTCTATATCGCTCCAGAGTTATTCGAGCAATATTATCTTTAGCGTCTTTGGCCAGGTTCCTTGTTGTGCCCCACTCAAACATATTTGTCCTTACATTATAGTTCTAAGCGATGCGCGCTTACGATGGAGCAAAGCAGCAATGGGATGCTTTTTCTCTGCTGTCGGCCCAGCCTCGCCCTGATTAATATACATAGCCGCATACTGAACGGAATCAGCCAAATGCGAGTCGTCATTTTTCTCCGGCCTGCTGTTATAAATCTTACCCGCCGTAGAACTAACTACCCGCCTAGCCGTATAATGATAACCCCCCAACATAGCCCGTATTACTCCCTTGCAGGTTGGGGAAACCATTATCCCACCGACCTGCTTATTAAGCAGAACCTCAACGGCTCGTATCCTTATTTTAGGAAGATTAGACTGAGGCAAATAAATCCGAAAACCTAACCGCTCTAAATGAGCAGTCGGTGACAGAGCAGTAAAAGAGTCCCTGGCATTAGCCGGATCGCAGGAAATAATAGCATCACAGGTGGGGTACCGGCCCCTAATCATCGGGACCAGCGCCTCCTCCATGAACGCCTCCAGCCCCATCTCTATGCCCATTATCTCATCCAGACAGCACCATTTCCCCTGGTTCTCCTGCCAAAAAGTAGCCGCCGGATGAATCCCGGAAGTGTCCATACCTACTATCACTGGGGTATAACCCTGAGGCTCCAAAGCATTTTTAGCGACGTGGTGCTCCATACTGAACTGGGGAAAGACAGCTTGGCCGTCCCGGAGGGGAGTGTCCAGCATACAAAACAAAGACTCAATATAGTCAGTATGCCCAAGCTTGAGCCAACTGGCAATCTGAGTAGAATAATACTCTATCCCGCCCCGCAGGTTCTCCAGATTCTCCGCCTCTGGATTGGCCCTATAGATTACTGAATCGTCTTCTTTAACCTCTTTAAAAGCCGCCGGAGGCTGAATAAATACAGCAATAGGAATCTCTTTCTCCAACCCATGCTCGTCTGTCAACCGCAAAACCGGATCCGCCATAGTTGCCAAAAGATGGTGGCCCGGAGGAGGGCGGTTGAAGTCCAATAGAATCCCTGAATAAGAACAGCCCCCCATATCATTACTGGGATACCGGCCTACCCGGCTAGTGAGGAACTCCATAATCCCCGGCTCCATCTCACTGGCCTCGTTCATCCAAGCGAAAGACCAGTTAGCCGATTTAAGTTTCTCCGCATCCTCCATAGTAGCTACAGCAGTTAACACCACCTCTAAATGAACAGTTGTCCCATCTCCCAAAGGAAAAATATACACCCCGCGCAGGGGCGCACTGCCCATGGTAATACTGCCATAGTCCTCCGGGAGGACTTGAAGCAGCGTCTCTCGGGTAGACTGGATAAGATTAGGATAAGAAGCCCGGATAACCCCGACACGAGTATATCTCACATTGTCCGGAGCGGGGGTTTGAGTAAGAGCGTAATACAACAGGTCCATAGCTACGATAGTAGACTTGCCCGAGCCGTATGGCCCGGTTATCATCTTAATGAAGTCATCGTTGTCATGATACCTCGTCCCTGTAGGAGTCGGTTTATACTTAAACAGGTTACTCATTAACAACGCCCCTCAACGCGGCAAACTTAGGATTAGAACTCTCCGGAACTACTATCTGGACTGCTACTTGAGTACTGATCTGTTTGGTATCTTTATCTTTGGCCAGGCTCAACCCGGCTATCTCGGAAAGAATCTTATAACCATTGAGCAAGTCTTTAAGCTCAGCTGAGGGATCTTTAAGTTTGTTTCTCAGAGTCACAGCCAAGTCGGCCAGAATAGCTTCGGCCCGGAAAACATGCCCGGCCCGGCTACCCATCTCCTTAATCCGCTGGTACTCATTTTGAAATAAAGCTTTGAAGTCAGGTAAAGCAATCAGCCTAAGGAAGTCTTCTTTAGTCAACCCATAAGTTGATACCACATCCTCAGGGCTGCGCGGGTCCATCGATGGGACATGGGTCTGGGCCAGGTCCCAAGCTATGTTAGGCCATAAGTGTCTTTTCTCCAATAAGATATCATTATGAGTCATGGCTGCCTTGCCTATTATTACTTCCCAGGGAGAGGAGGAATATCCTCCCGCGAATCCCTTTCAATCTCCTTTATCAAAGCCTCCAGCTGCTGCTGAGCACCTAAAAGAATAAGAGCTACATGATGCTGTTTCCCGCCGATGTCAGTCAGCGCCGCTACTGCCGCCGCGTCCATCTTAGGCTTATTACACAACCGCAGCTCTTTCAGCCAGTTGAGGAAAAACTGCACGGCCTCCGTATCCAAATCATCTATCTTTTCTTTCTGCGTCCGCACATCGGTCATTTGTCTGCCTCTCTTCTTAGTCATCTTGTTTAGTCTCTACAGTTTTAGTCACAGGAGCAGGAGACGGTGGGAGTAAGCCTTTGCGTCTGGCCCAGCGCAGCTCGCTCCCATCCTCTCTAATAATCGTCTCCACCTTGGTTTTTTTCCCACAACGTCCACAGGGGGCCATACTCTTCTCACTTGTATCTGGGGATCAGCTCAAAGACGGCGAACCCGGCCAATAGTATCCACTTACCTTTGCCATTGCCTTCCTCAGGAGTCTCAATGTATTGCAGGTCATAGCAGCGCTGGAGACGCTGCCCGTCATCCGCGCCAGTCGGGACGGCAATACCTCCGGGTATAGTCTGCCCTAACTCGGACGGTAACTCAAAAACAATATGAGAATCGCCACCGTCAAGAGATACCAAACCAAGGGAGCCAGTGGAGTCCAAGGTCACCAGAAGGTCCTCCCCAAACCGGCCTTTACCGTGAGCCAAATGGGGGAAAGTATAACCAGCCAGCTCTGTCTCAGGGGCCGCACCTTTATGCCAACCCCCAGCGTCAGCTGCCGTAACCCGCCACATCGTCCCATCCCGCTCCACCATGGCAAAACCGTCCGAGAAGTCTACCGGATAGTCAATCAGATCCGCCACCTCAACCGCCGTCCCATCAGCATTAAACTGAGCCAAACGGGTAAACCTCTGGGAAACCGTACCTATAGGACTAGCAGTTAAAGGCAAAGCTTTCTTGCCCATCCCGAGTAAACGCCCCGCAAATATATCCGCAACCGTCTCCGGATAAAGCACCCCGTAAAGCCACTGACCTCTGGTCGTAGCGTGCCGAGAAACACACACTGTACCAACAGCAGGAGTACTGCCACTAGAAGAATAGGCCGTCCCTACATTATCTTCTCCGTGTTGAATAATATTAGCAAGAACAGTTGTCGACGTACCTCCCGCCGATCTTGCTCCATAGCCAATAAAATATCCTCCGGCATAACCTATGCCTTGTACATTATTAGTATTAACGGAAGCCGCCGTCGCAATATAAACGTCCGTATCATTACTGCGAATAAAATTACGTGCCGAATTCCCTCCGGCGACAGCTACCCCGGTAGTGGCCTGAAAGACATGGCGGCTAATGCCAAATCGACCCTCCCAGCAATAATAGTTATCGGTCAAAGTTGACGGGAAGGCGTCTTCCCGACGGGTAATCTTAGTAGCCCGCTCAGTCAGCTTATACTCATGACGCCCGTTCCATGCCCCGCAAATAAACTCATCCCGCAAAGAATTGTAAGTCATCTTGCGGCAGCACTCGACACCCTCAAAAGCGTGGAGGAGTTGGAAGTCAAACCCGGTCAGGAAACTGGGATTAATTATACATACAGCCATTTATTATATCTCCTTGGATAGCTCAGTCAGGCCAAGCCAGAACAGGTAAAAGAGTCTCCACATCCTCCCAGGTGGCAGGTACGGCAGTCGTCCCGGCATCAACTCCGGCAACCAGAGCGTCCCAAGCCGCCCAAGTGTCATCCCGAGCCGTAATCATATAGACCGCATGAGCCGCCCTCGTCACCCCCGCGCTATGATAATAAGAGATGCAGTCCAGCGTCCCCTCATAGCTCCGCGTAGCGGCAAAAGTATTCAGCCGGGATACAACCTGAGACCGGTACCCTGCCATAACCTCATCATCCGTCGGCGGGTCCGGGACAGGGGGCGAATCTCCGGTCAGCTTGCGTGGATCGTCATCCGCCAAAGCCGCCCAAAAAGCCGCCACCTCGTCGAAGTCGTACTTGTTCTGAGGGTCCTCCGACAAAGGGACAACCGAATAAGGAAAAGCATTAGCCGTGGACAGCACAATATAAAAGGAGCCGTCATAGGCTTTAGTGATAGGATTGTCTTGCCAGCTCATTACTGTACCCTCCAAACGACCATTCTGGCCCAAGGATCAGGCTCGCGCTGCCTTGTCCAATATTGTATAGCGTAAGTCCCCCCAGCCCCAACCCCGGCATCGGCCACCCCTTGCAGGTAGTCATCCCAAGGCAGATCCCCATCATAATATGACCGGAAAGAAATATAAGCCCATGTCCCACCGGTCGGAAGTTGGGACCCCGATATCAGTTTAAAGTTGCCATTCAGAAACAACTCTAACCAATACACCCCGAAGTCAACCGACAGCTTCCCATCCGACCCGGTTATCAGCCCGCTGTTGTCATCTCCAGAAATTAGATTACTGGGATTTACCCGAAGCAGGTTATCGGTACCATCAATAGTCAGAGCATTGGGACTGGTGGTGGAGGGGAGGTCTATTGGAAGAACGCAAAGTTTGCCATCCCCGGTAACGTAAGACTTAAGACGGTTATTGGGAGCGTTGGAGATCATGTCCACGATCGGCCACTCGCAGACCATATTCCTCACCAGAAGTTTCCCATCCACCCCGACCGTAATCTCATTGTCTATATCGGTAGAAATGAAGTCCACTATATCATAAGTGCAGGTAGACTCACTGGTAGCATAAAGCTTGCCGTCAACAATAGAAATAGTGATAGCGTTGCCAGAGTCAGCGGAAATAAGATTAGCGATATTTATCTCACACTCATCTCCACCATAAACATACAAAAGCCCGTCCGAACCGAAACTAAGGGAGTTGTCAGAGTCAGTGGAAACGAAGGAGGCAGTGTTAAACTCGCACGAGTCAGTATATAAAAGCCCGTCCTCCAGAGAAGGGCGGGACATATTACCAGCTTCAGAACTTATCAGATCCTCAACATTAAAAGTACAATTAATTGTGCCCCCGCCCAAAGAAAACAGTTTCCCATCCGCCCCCGGTTTAATTACATTGTCCGCGTCCGCTGAGATAAGACCGGCAATGTCAATAGCCTGACTGTCCAGCTTTTCTCCGCCGACGTAGTCCAGCAGACCATGTACCTGGCCGCCTGAAGTATTGGTAGTCAATACTATAGGATTAAAAAGATCAGCCATCTATTCTCCTTTCCTAAAATTATATACTGCCGGATATATAATAACTTATCCTTGACAAACAATCAACTATCCACTAAACTATCTTTATCCAAGTCGGCTGAGCCGGAGGACACGGAACCCTCTTAAGCTCAGTTAAAACAGAATGCAATATCAAATAGCCCCCGCGGGAATAAGCCCATCCCGCGGGGCATTTTTTATTGGGACTGGGCACTAACCCACTCTCTTAAAGCTGCTTTGTCCTGATTAGCCAGACGCAAAGCAGACCTAAGCTCCACGCTATAGGTAACTAATGCCCCGTTGGTCTTCCCCCGCATCTGCGGCTCCGGGACAGCGGCCAAATAAACCACTGGAGGCAAGACCTTAACCGAGGGGCAGGGAGTTTTATTTGAGCAGCCTGAGAACAGAGGCAGGCAACTCAGTGCTAGCCCAGTCAGAAGCAACCTTGTCAGTTTTATACACCTCATCCAGTCCCTCCAGAATCTCATTAGTTTGCTGGGTTAGTTTAGCCACCTCTATCTCCCTGACCTGAAGCGCGGCAGTATTAGCCATCAGGCTAGCCTCAAGCACCTCTGTATTAGCCAGAGACTGCTGGAGATCGGTAGTCAAAGTATTGTTGGCCGCCTTGAGGGACTGCACATAAAGAAGCAGCCCGCAAATGATCAGGATAGCCAGCACAGTCAGGATGATTTTAATTTGGGTCACGCAGCCTCCCTTAATATACTTTCTATATCGCAAAGAATAAGATGCCCTTTTACTGGAGTGCTTATCGCTTTGTACATATCCCACCCATTGTAAATACGCATCTTTAGCGTGGAATATTTTATGCCTGTAAGTATAGACCACTCGGACAGGCACTTACCTTTATATTTTATGTTATTGTCCTTAGTCCTGCCACCTCTCAAATAGTTTTCAGTCCCACCACGAGATGGCGTCATGATAGCTTTCTTTAAAGACCAGCCAGCTCTTAGACGATTATCAAATACCCCCATTGAGGTGCCTGTTATTTGAGACCACTCAGCAAGACACTTCCCTTTAAACAAAAT
>Ga0153972_1000266_pt1 | contig 15988 bp, 8 predicted proteins | sample TSGA056MetaG_FD_104732 | JGI IMG/M metagenome (GOLD analysis project Ga0153972, IMG submission 104732) | Attine ant fungus gardens microbial communities from Georgia, USA - TSGA056 MetaG | ecosystem: Host-associated > Fungi > Mycelium > Unclassified | place: USA: Georgia, George L Smith State...
CGCTGAAAGCCCTGTTGTATATGAGTTTATTACGACAAACAGTGGGTTATCCGAGAGGACGCCCGCCGTCAGCTTTACGAAGTCGAAAATGTTGTCTTCAAGCTTCCAGATTTCTCCGCCGGGGCCTCTGCCATAGCTTGGAGGATCCATTATAATTGCGTCATATTTTTTGCCACGGCGTATTTCACGCTCAACAAATTTTGCGCAATCATCTACTATCCAGCGAATTGGCCGGTCGGCAACACAGGACGCCGCAGCGTTTTCCTTACCCCACGAAACCATGCCCTTGGCAGCATCAACATGGCAGACCGAAGCGCCTGCCTTGGCTGCTGCAACAGTCGCCGCTCCTGTATAACCGAAGAGGTTGAGGACGCTGGTTTGCCTTTGCTCGGTTTTAATTTTTTTCATGATAAAATCCCAATTGGCTGCCTGTTCGGGGAAAAGCCCTGTGTGCTTGAAGTTCATCGGCTTGACGTTGAAGGTAAGCTCGCCGTATTTCATCTGCCATGATTCGGGCAAATCCTTCTTCTCCCAATGTCCTCCGCCTGTGCCGCTTCGGGCATAACGGGCTTGCGCCGTTTCCCATGCAGGCAGCTTTTCCCCGGTTTTCCAGATTACCTGCGGGTCGGGTCTGATCAGGATGTTCTTGCCCCAACGCTCAAGTCTCTCACCGTTTGAGCAGTCCAGCAGCTCATAGTCTTTCCAGTTATCGGATATCCACATACGGGTTTCCCTCTCAAATCGCAGTGAAAATGGCGGCTTTGCCGCCATTTCCGGCGATTATAATCGACTAAATTGTAATTAGGTATTTTACCACAAACACAATGATAAGTCAATTTTGCAACAACCATTATCTCGCTACATACATTATATTTAAATGGCTTTATTACATCGGAATTGGTTTTGCAAGTTTTCTTGCATTTTCAACTCCCCGTTTTTTTCTGCAATTCGCACAGTGTGGACGATTTCTTTGGGCATTTTGTTTGTGAATACTGAATAAATCGAAGGTTTTACTGAAGTTTTGCTTGTGGATTTGTACAAGATGACTTATAATGTTATGCAATTAGAGGAGTCTCAGACTTGCAATTTTTAAAAAAGGTGGTTTCTATTATGCCAAGAAATGCAGAGACAAAGGTTCTCGTCGCAAACCGTGGCGAAATTGCGATTAGAGTTTTCAGAGCGTGCCACGACCTTGGGCTGCGCACTGTTGCAATTTATTCTGCCGAAGATACCCTTGCCAACTTCAGAACAAAGGCTGATGAGGCATATCTTATCGGCGAAGGAAAAACGCCGCTTGGCGCTTACCTTGATATTCCGGGGATTATTGATCTTGCACTGCGCAAGAACGTTTCGGCCATTCATCCCGGCTACGGCTTTCTTTCGGAGAATGCTGCATTTGCCAGGGCTTGCGAGGCAAACGGCATTATATTTGTCGGCCCTCCCTCCGATGTTTTGGCAAAGATGGGCGATAAGCTTTCAGCAAAGGAAATCGCAGACAAGTGCGCTGTCCCCACAATTCCGGGCTCTACCGAGCCGCTAAAGGATGGCGACGACGCTCTGCAAAAGGCAATCAGCTACGGATTTCCTATTATCCTAAAGGCTGCCGCGGGCGGCGGCGGACGTGGCATGCGCCGTTGCGACGGCCCGGATGAGGTTAAGGACGCATATGAGCTTGTTCACAGCGAGGCGGAAAAGGCTTTCGGCAGCGGCGATATTTTTATCGAGAAATATCTTGTTGATCCAAAGCACATTGAGGTTCAGATTCTTGCAGACGCTCACGGAAACGTTATGCACCTTGGAGAGAGAGATTGCTCGCTTCAGCGCAGATACCAGAAGGTCGTTGAGTTTGCGCCTGCATGGTCCATTCCGGAGCAGACGGTTTTGGCGCTTCGTGCAGACGCAGTAAAAATAGCAGAAAGCGTCGGTTATGTCAATGCAGGCACCGTGGAGTTCCTTGTTGACAAGGACGGAAGCCATTACTTTATTGAGATGAACCCCCGTATTCAGGTTGAGCATACGGTTACAGAAATGATTACCGGCATTGACATTGTTCGTGCCCAGCTTCTTATTGCCCAGGGCGAGAGTCTCAGCCACCCTGAAATCGGCCTGGCAACGCAGGAGGACCTTAAAATTAACGGCTACGCTATTCAGTGCCGTGTTACAACCGAAGATCCCCGCAACAATTTTGCTCCCGACAACGGAAAAATATCGGTTTACCGCTCCGGCGGCGGTTTTGGTGTGAGGCTTGACGGCGGCAACGCTTCAACGGGCTCTGTCATCTCGCCATACTACGATTCGCTGCTTGTAAAGGTAACGTGCCACGATGTCACCTTCTCCTCCGCCTGCAAAAAATCCACCCGTGCGCTGAACGAGGTTCACGTCAGGGGCGTCAAAACCAATATTCCGTTTGTCATGAACATACTGAACCACCCTGACTTTGTTGCAGGAAAATGCCATACAAAGTTCATCGACAACACGGCTGAACTGTTCGATCTTGAAAACAGCCGTGACAGAGCAACCAAGATTCTTAAATACATTGCCGACATTCAGGTTAACAGCCCGCATACAGAGCGTCCTTTGTTTGATGCTCCGCGTTTCCCGGTTGCAAAGGTCCCTGTGGGTAAAGGCTTAAAGCATCTGCTTGACTCCAAGGGTCCTGAGGCAGTTCGTGATTATGTTCTTGCGGAAAAGAAGCTTCTTATTACCGACACAACCATGCGCGATGCCCACCAGAGCCTTTTGTCCACCCGTATGCGCTCCAGCGATATGCTCGGTGCAGCCGAGGGCACGGCAGATATCCTTAGAGATTGCTTTTCACTTGAAATGTGGGGCGGCGCTACATTTGACGTTGCATACAGGTTTCTGCATGAGTCTCCGTGGGAGCGCCTTGAAAAGCTGAGAGAAAAGATTCCGAATATCATGTTCCAAATGCTTCTTCGGGGCTCAAACCTTGTTGGCTACGCAAACTACCCCGACAATCTTGTTAAGGAGTTTGTTAAGGAAGCTGCCCGGGCAGGTATTGATGTTTTCCGTGTATTTGACTCCCTCAACTGGGTTCCCGGCATGGAGATTGCTATTGATGCAATTTTGGAAACAGGCAAGCTCTGCGAGGCGACGATGTGCTACACAGGCGACATTCTGGACGCAAAGCGTGACAAATACACGCTTGATTACTATGTGAAGCTTGCAAAAACCCTTGAGAAGCGTGGCGCACATATTCTTTGTATTAAGGATATGTCAGGCCTACTGAAGCCTTACGCTGCCAAAAAGCTTGTCAGCACGCTAAAGCAAGAAATCTCAATTCCAATTCATCTTCACACCCATGACACTACAGGAAATCAGGTTGCAGCGCTTCTTATGGCAAGCGAGGCTGGTGTTGACATTGTTGATACCGCAGTTTCCTCTATGTCGGGTCTGACAAGCCAGCCGTCTATGGATGCCGTTATCGCCTCCTTAGAGGGTACGGAAAGAGACACAGGTATCAATTTGCAGCGGATTCAGGAGCTATCCAATTACTGGGCAGACATTCGCACACGCTACGCAGGCTTTGACGAGGGCCTTAAAACCACAACCACCGATATTTACCGCTATGAAATTCCGGGCGGCCAGTACACCAACTTGCAGCCCCAAGTTAATTCCCTTGGTTTAGGAAGCCGCTTTGACGAGGTTAAGGAGATGTACAAAACCGCAAACGATATGCTTGGCGATATCGTTAAGGTTACACCATCAAGCAAGGTTGTCGGCGATCTCGCAATCTTCATGGTGCAAAACGACCTTACTCCCGAAAACTTTATTGAAAAGGGCGAAGCGCTTGCTTTCCCGGACAGCGTTGTCAGCTACTTCAAGGGCATGATGGGCCAGCCCGCATGGGGCTTCCCGGAGGATTTGCAGAAGGTTGTTCTAAAGGGCGAGGAGCCTATTACCTGCCGCCCAGGCGAGTTGCTTGATCCTGTGGATTTCGATGCGCTTCGTGAAAGTGTTTCCGCAATTCAGGACGATCCACCCACACTTCAGGCGCTTCTGTCATACGCCATGTATCCGAAGGTGTACGAGGACTTTATTAACCACCGCAAGGAATACGGCTATCTAATGCTTATGAGCAGCCACGTTTTCTTCAACGGTATGGCAGTTGGCGAAACAGTTAAAATCAACATTGAAGAGGGAAAAACCCTTGTTATCAAGTTCATCGGCTTCGGCGAATTCAACGACGATGGCACGAGGACAGTTCACTTTGAGCTTAATGGTATGCGACGTGACGTTGCAGTTAAAGACCCGACCGCACCGGAGAGCGAGCGTCAGTGCGTTCTTGCAGACAAGAGCGACAAGCATCAGGTCGGCGCTTCTATTCCGGGCATGGTTTCAAAGGTTTCTGTTAAGGCGGGCGACAAGGTTGAGGAAAACCAGGTTCTTGCGGTTATCGAGGCAATGAAAATGGAAACCAGCATTGTTTCACGAATCGCAGGCACTATTGAAGAGGTTCTTATTGTGGCCGGCCAGCCAGTCAAGGCAGGGGAGCTGCTGATAATTTTGAAAAACGAGCAAGAATAAGCCGGTTAACGTCAAAAAATCTTGACAAGGCAGGTTCGATGCGATTAAATACGCAAGACAGAGTCGCTTTGGCAATATCCCAACGCATCCGGACTAGAATTTATATAAAAAGCTAACTGATTTAAAAAGCCAGTTAGCTTTTTTGTTACACTACCAGATGAAGCAAAATGTTGGACTGCGACCACTCAGAAGTGAATATACTTTTTATAGATTGTTTTCTGAAACATTTTATGGATAGTATCGGCATAAGGTATTGCAGAAAATGGCGTAAAGTGTTATAATTGGTTACAATATGCAATATTAAGAACCGTATCATAATCAGATAAATATCTTTGCGGCTTTAGCAGGCGCAATTATTCGGGAAAACAAAAAGAACTATAATATAAGGTTTTCTATGACATGGGAAGCAAGGTATCTCATTCTGCGAATAAACCAAATTGAAGGAGCGAGCATGAAGAAAAGATTAATAACTTTATTGCTTACAATTTGTACGCTGCTGGCATGTGCTATACCGCTGGCAACGCCAAGTATCGCAGCCGACACAAAAACAGCGACTGCACGAGCTGACGCTCTGAAATCCCTCGGTCTTTTCCAAGGCACCGACAATGGATATGAGCTTGACAGGGCTGCAACACGAACTGAAGCGGTTGTCATGCTGATAAGGCTTTTGGGCAAAGAAAGTGAAGCCACCGGCTCCACGTGGAAGCATCCATTCAGCGATGTTCCGGCATGGGCAAGCAACTATATCGGTTATGCCTACACTAAGGGTATTACAAATGGAGTAAGCGCAACCAAATTTGATGCCACAAGTTCTGCGAATGCCAACATGTATCTAACCTTTGTGTTAAGAGCAATGAACTATTCCGACTCGGCAGGCGATTTTCAATATAGCTCTGCAGCTACCTTTGCTTCTGGCATAGGCCTTGTACCATCAGGAGTCAGCACAACAAGCTTCATGCGCGGCGATGTTGCAGTTGTATCCTATCAGGCTCTTCTCACTAAACTAAAGGGCAGCTCCACTACCCTTGGTGCGAAGCTGATCGGTGAAGGTGTGTTTACCTCCACCCAGTTTGAAGCGGCCAAGAAAACCGCTGCAAGCTCCGGAACGACAACCTCTACCACAACCACCATAGCTCCAACCACCACACCCACAACCTCAACCCCTTCAGCTTCAAGCATCGTGGGCAATAACGACGCCAAGATAGACATCGGGAACATTTCAAGCGGTTATGTGAAGTGCAGCTATGTTGGATCCTCTACTGCCAAACTGAAAGTTCAGGTTGCAGGTCCCAGCGGCACAAAATATAACTATGATTTGACAAAAGGCGTATACGAGACTTTCCCCCTGTCCGATGGAAATGGCTCCTATACCGTCAGTGTCCTTGTGAACAGTGCCGGAAGCAGCTATGTACTGGCATACTCGACAAATATAAGTGTAACGCTCACAAGCCAGTTTGCCCCGTTCCTGAATCCGAACAAGTTTGTTAACTACACTTCATCAAGTGCAGCCGTATCGACAGCTAGCACGGTAGTCAGCGGAGCAAGTACTACACTTGATAAGGTGGCAAAAATATATAGCTACGTTATTAGCAACATTTCCTATGACCAGACAAAGGCTGCAAGCATAACAAGCGGCACAATAACAAGCTATGTTCCAAATGTTGACACAACCCTTTCAACGAAAAAGGGCATCTGTTTTGATTATGCGTCGCTGATGTGCGCAATGACCAGAAGTCAGGGCATCCCGACAAAGCTGGTAATCGGCTATGCCGGCACAGTATACCACGCATGGATCAGCATTTATGTTGACGGAACAGGTTGGGTTGAAAACGTTATCTATTTCGATGGCACAAACTGGAGGATTATGGATCCAACCTTCGCCTCCGGAGGCAATTCTTCCTACAACACAGCTAGCACAACCTATCAGGCGAGCTATTATTATTAAAATAAAAGAAAAATTAGACGAGGAGTATTATGATGAAACAGTTTTCGCTGCAGTACATATCATCTTTTTGTATGTCAATCCACTTATCCATGGATGCCGGAATATCGGTTTCCGAGGGTATCCTGCTTTTTACGGAGGAGGAAAAGGATTCTGCAAGAAAAGCACAGCTAACCACCGTTTATGATTCAATGGAGCAGGGCGAAACCCTTGCAAAAGCGCTTTCAGCAAGCGGCGCATTCCCATCTTACATGATTGACATGATTGAGATGGGCGAGCGCACTGGTAAGCTTGACGATACCCTAATGTCCTTATCAAGGTACTATGACAGGCAGGAGCAAATGTCCGGCAGTATCAGAGGCGCTGTCTTCTATCCGCTAATGCTTCTTGCGACACTTTTAATCGTACTCATTGTTTTTGTTGTCAAGGTTCTTCCGATTTTCTACGATGTCTACCGCCAGCTTGGCAGCGAGATGTCCGGTATTGCGAAGGCTGCCCTGAATTTCGGTATGTGGCTATCAAACAACTGGATTCCAATTGTTATAGTTCTTGTTGTAATTATCGCTCTTGCAGTTCTTTTCCGTAAGAACTTGGGACGTGGAATTATGCAAATATTTATGCGCGGCTCAATTGGTAAAGCTATCACATCATCACGCTTTTCGGGTGTTATGGCTATGGCAATGTCGAGCGGCATGGAGATGGACGAAGCTATGGCTCTTTCTGAGCGTATTATTGATGACAAAACCAGCAAAGGAAAAATCAGCAAATGCGCTGAAATGATGCAGGAGGGTGAACCCTTTGCTGCCTGCGTTTCCGAGACAGATATTTTCGCCCCCTTGTTTAGCCGTATGATAGCAATCGGTGTTAAAACCGGTAGTACTGACAAAGTTATGGAAGAAATTGCAAAGCGCAGCGGCGATGAAGCAACCGACCGCGTTGAAGCATTCGTTGGTAAAATTGAGCCTACACTTGTTATCGTCATGTCAATTCTTGTAGGTGTGCTTTTGCTTTCTGTTATGTTGCCACTGGCAGGCATTATGACCATCATTTAAGCTTTGGAGGTAGAATTATGAAAAGCTCCAAAACAAAAAACGGCGTTGTTTCTTTTCTCAAAAGCAATGGCATTGCCCTTCTTATTTTTATAATAATTGATTGCTCTTGTTAATGGACTTACGGCGACCGACAACACAAGGCAAATCGAGCAGCGCCGCCAGATAGAAAATAATGTACGTCAGGCGGTAGTCAATTGCTACGCTGTTGAGGGTATGTATCCGGTAAGCCTAGAATATCTGCAGGATAACTACGGCCTTCACATTGACGAAGAAAAGTATGTCGTTCACTACATTGCTCTTGGGTCAAATATAATGCCTGAAATTACGATTTTAGAGGGGTAATCCAGTGTTTAAAAGATATATTCATGCGGCAGATGCCGTGTTTTCTCTAGTACTTTTCTGCGTGTTTGCCCTGTCAATGCTACTCGTTCTAATGAGCGGAGTTGGCGCATATAAGGACATACGAAGCGCATCTGAAAACGGCTATTCAGAGAACACTTGCATCAGTTATGTTTCAACCAAAGTACATCACAACTTAACTGCCGACAGCATCTACTTAAGTGAGGTTGCCGGTGAGCCTGCGATTGCTCTGGAAGAAGAAATTAATGGCGAAATTTTCGTCACGTATATCTACTATTTCAATGGATATGTTAAGGAACTTTTCACTATGAAAGGCAATGATTTCCCTGCCGAATCAGGCTTTGATGTTCTGCAGGTGAGTGCATTTACGTTTGACATATCCACCGACGGCTTGCTGCACGTTTCCTGCACGGGAACCGGCGGCAGCACGGCGCAAACGTACCTTAATCTCTATACAGGGGGTATGACGGCATGAAAACAGGAACAAAGAGCGGTCTATTCCTGATGGAGCTGTTACTAACACTATTGCTGTTCGCCCTTTGCGCAGCAATATGTATGCAGGTTTTCGCATTCGCAAGTCACAGAGCGGATGACACCGAGGATTTGAGTAAAGGTGTTTTCGCCGCTTCATCGGCAGCTGAATGCTATAAATCTTGTGGCGGCGATCTGCAAGTTGTAGCAGCAACACTCGGCGGCAGAGTTACAGACGGAACATTGACCATCGACTATGACGACCAATGGATGATCTCCACAACCAGCATTTACACTCTGACAATGACAGATTTGGACGATGGCAGTGCAAGCATCGTCGTTACGGCAGATGACTCCCGTGGGCAGCGTGAAATTTACTCTCTGACAGTTAGGACGGTGATGGCAAATGCGTGAGAAAAACCATTCAAAGCCTATCGGTCTTAATAACGGCAGCGCACTAATATTGATGCTGTTTTCTGTGTTATGCCTTACAGTTCTTGCGGCTCTTTCCCTGATTAGTGCGAACTCACAGTGGAATTTAGCTCAGAGGAGCGCCGACTCGGTCAGTGCATATTACGCTGCCGACCTTAAAGCGGCTGGCATTCTTGAAGAAGTTAAGTCTGGTAACACCGGAAATGTTGAAACAGCCGAAGCCATGGGCATTATGTATTATGGCTATAGCGTAGAAATTGACGAAAATCGAGGTTTAGAGGTGTTAGTCAGCGAAACCGATGGTACTTTTGAAATTTTAACTTGGAAAACTGTCCAATACAATGAGTGGGTTGCTGATGAATCACTCCCTGTATGGGACGGCACAATGGGTGAGTAACTATGTATGATATCAAAGAAATTTTAAGAAGCGCCGTGCAGCAAAACTGCACGGATGTGTTCATTATATCCGGTTCCCAAGTTTCATTTAAGATAAACGGAAAAATACTGCCACAGTCCGAAGGCATCGTTATGCCCGCCGATTCGGAAGCAATGATTCGTGAGATTTACGATTTGGCAAATAGGCCGATTGAAAGGCTTTTGAGAGACGGAGACGATGACTTCGCCCTTGCTTTGCCTAGGGAATCCAGATTCAGAGTTAGCACATACAAGCAGCGTGGCTCTCTTGCCGCTGTCATCCGTGTTATTACGTTCGGTATTCCCGATTATAGAACATTGCGAATACCTGACCAGGTAATCTCCTCTGCGCAACGCAGTGCAGGTCTCATCCTTGTTACCGGCCCGGCAGGAAGCGGTAAATCTACCACTCTTGCGTGCATGATTGACCGTATTAACGAAACTCGCAATGGCCACATTATTACTCTTGAGGACCCGATTGAATACCTTCACCGCAATAAAAACTGTGTTATAAGCCAGCGTGAGGTTTCGCTTGACACGCAGGGATATGTTAACGCACTTCGTGCATGTCTGAGACAAGCTCCTGATGTAATTCTCGTTGGCGAAATGCGTGACTTTGAAACCATTCAAACTGTTATGACAGCTGCGGAAACAGGACACCTTGTTATCTCAACTCTGCACACGATTGGCGCAGCGGACACCATTGACCGTGTGGTTGACGTGTTCCCACCTGCACAGCAGCAGCAAATAAGAATTCAGCTTTCAATGCTGCTGCAATCCGTGATCTCTCAGCAGCTAATCCCCACGGTTGATGGCAAGTTGGTTCCGGCGTTTGAAATTATGCATACCAGCACTGCAATTCGCACTATGATTCGTGAAGCTAAGTCGCATCAGCTTGACACTGCAATTTCATCTGGAGCATCAGAGGGAATGATTAGCATGGACAGCAGTCTTTACTCCCTGTATAATGAGGGAATAATCGACAAGGATGTAGCATTGTATAATGCGTCGAACCCCGATATGCTCTCAAAGCGGATTAATGGCCTTAGGTAGAAATCTCAAACCGGAAAGGATATTATGCGTACACGAGACAAAGTTCGATATATAGTTGCTGCCATAATGCTAATTATAATTGTTGTTGCCGGCTACAAGCTAATTAGTTATTACTACGAAAACAGCACTGCAAAAAATGCCTTTTCGGATTTATCCAGCACATTTCAGACTGCGGCTGATAAATACTCAAGCGAAAAAACAGATATGCAGAATAATACCCTTTCAGAGAAAGAGAAAAAGCAACAGCTCCAGGAATCTATGGTTGCCGCCCTTACTTACATGAGGGGTTACAATGCAGATACATTTGGCTGGCTTACGGTTGAAGGCACAAAAATTGACTATCCAGTCATGCATACGCCTACGGATCCCGAGCACTACCTATACAGAAACTTTCAAGATGAATCCTCTTCAAGCGGAACTCCGTTTCTTGACTGGAGAGGCACATTAGATTCAGACAATTTGATTATTTACGGTCACAACATGAAGTCCGGTACAATGTTTCATGACTTATTGTTATTCCAAGAGGAAGATTTTTTCCATGAGAACACAACAATTACGCTCACTCTTGAAGACGGTGTTCATACCTATCAAATCATTGCCGCCTTTCCATCAGTGATTGACCTGAACAAAAACGGATTTCACTGGTGGGACTACATAAACTTTGCTACAGAAGAGGAGTTTAACACCTACGTTGACTCACTTCGAGAAGTGGCCCTGTTTGATGTCGCGTTTGACGCAAAATTTGGCGATGCAAGGCTTATTACACTCGCCACCTGCGCATATCACGATAGCTACGGCAGAATGGTCGTAGTCGGAATGGAAATTGAAGACTAGTTCCTCCATAATGTATTGAAAGCTCCGAAACCAATGGTTTCGGAGCTTTTTTACCACTAGGCGCAGGAGAGCTTCCGTTTAGGGCTCTGTCTAAACGCCTTTACAAGCCGGTTTTAGATGCTCAGATGTAAATTGGCGCTCCTATTTCTGCTATCCAAGATGCAAAAAAAGCCGCTTTCTGCAATGCAGAAAGCGGCTTAAAGCTATTACTTAGGTTTTTGCTATGTTTTGGCGATTAGTCTTCTTTATGTTTTTTCTTCCTTGGAATAATAAGAATGAGTGAAATTCCAGCAGCTGCAAGAATCAAGAAGTACATCGCCAACGGTGATTCGTCTCCGGTTTGCGGAAGGCTGCCAAGTGGGATGAAATCATCGAATATCCACTCTTCGGCATCAGAATCATAATACCACTCACCGAGCGGGACTCCGTCGTCATCGATTACCTCGTATCTTGCTTCCGGATCTGGATCTTCGGGTAGTACGGTAGACGCCGTCGGCTCTGGAGTAGGATCAGAAGACTCCTCTGGAGTTGGAGTAGAAGTTGGCGTCGGATCTGGCTCTACATACTCCCAGACAGCCATCAGGACCACATCGCCGCTCGGCATCGTGAAGCTGTCTCCATATTCCCAATAGGTTCCAACAACAGGGCTTGCGGCAGTGTTAGGATCACTGTTTCCGATTGCTCTCCAGTTCAAGAACACATAACCGCTGCCCAGCCAACGTGGCACATTGTTCATGATATCATACTGGCGTCCTGCAGGCACATCATAAGTACGCGGATCAGGCATTCTTGATGCACCAGTGCCTGCTATGCCAGGTGTGTAGGTAACAGTATAAATCGGATTCTCTGCCCACATGGCGGTCAGAGTTACATTGTTGCCAGGCATTGTGAAGAATTCTACCACTGAGGCTTCGAGCACATAACCATACTCATTTATACCGTCTGCAAGGAAGCCATAGTAGTTTTTGTCCCGATTAAGTTCATTAGAGTCATCAATCGTTACCTGCCAGCCAACAAATGAGTAACCACTTCCCGGCCAGGTTGGAACTTCAGATGTCAGTGTATAGCGGGAATCCTCAAGAATACCCGTATGCGACTGATCGAATCCTGTAATTCCATCGTTGTTGATTGACGGGAACACGATATCACTTGCGTCAACACCATTTGGCAAACCTGCAAGAAGATCTGCCGTTGCACCGTTTTCGTAGGTAACGGTGTAATCAGGATTTGCGATCCAGATTGCAGTTAGCTCGACATCGCCGTCAGGCATTGTGAAGGTATCGCTGCCACTCCAGATTTTTGTAACTGTCGTTCCGTTATACTCTTCCGGTAACGTGTAATAAGTACCATAGTTCTTGGTAAGCTTCCAGCCACCAAAGCTGTAACCACTTCCCGGCCATGTTGGAACGACGGAGGTTACTGTGTAGGTATCGCCTTCGGCTCTGTCAATGTGCGACTGATTGAATCCTGTAGTTGCGTCGCTGTTGATTGACGGGAACACAATATCAGCTTCCGTAACGCCCTGCGGCGGGGTTACACCGCTTACGTCATTCAGATAGGTGACTTTGTAAGCCGCATACTCATACAGGCCTGCGTTTACCGTGCCTCCGGTGTAAACCGCCAGTGTGCCGGAATCGCCCTTTGTATCATCGGTTGCTATGGCTAGCATATGTGACTTAGTGTCATTCACGCCTTCATTATAAGCTTCGTTCTTAGTCGTGAATCTGTAGGCTGTTCCGTCAGGATTGATGACCTCAATCTTATAAACCGGAGCTCCATCTCCATAAGAGGATTCAAGTCCTTTGAAGCTGTAAGTGCCATCAGACCCGGTGGTCTCGGACTTGATTGAAGTCCAATCAGTACCACCGTTTGTGGAGATGTACAGGTTTACTGCTGCGCCCGCGATGCCACTTTCCCCGGTGTCAATTACACCGTCACGGTTAGCATCGTTCCATACCGTACCTGTAAGGTCAACGTACTCCATCAGCTTAGCGTAAACATCGTTACTGACATTTTTCTGCAATGTGCCATAAATGTAATCATAATAGAACACTGAGCCGGCCGTTTTACGCAGACTGCTGATCCACGCGTCAGTATAGCTATCCCAATCCGGAAGAGGAATACTGTAGGTGACAATCAGTATAGAATCACTTGGCATCTGGTCATTTAAGGTGAGCTTAAAGGACTTAGCATCCTGTGCACCCACATCAGCTGCCGTGGCCTTCACTCCTGCGTAGGTTGTTGCCGATGAGAACATAATTTTATAGTCTGAGCTGGTAAGCGTTCTGGCAGGGTCAGAACCCTCAATAATCTGTACTTCGATATTGTTTTCGAAGTTAGCAAGCCATGCGTCAATGAAGTCCGCATCCCAAGCTGTTTGATATTCATCGCCAGCAAATGGAAGGATTTCATATATACCAACATTGCTAACCGGGTTAGTTAGAGAGTTCTGCAGCATCAGACGATAATGAATGGAATCACCCTTAGATGCAATTACGGGAACCTTTGTAGAAATCCAGCTGCTGCCGTCAGTGCTAATGCTCTTTAGATGCTTGAAATCTGTGCCCGCTTGGAGTGACTGCTCCTGCGCCTTTGCCTTTACATAAAGGCCATGCGACTCACTGAAGTAGCCATCAATTCTGTCGAATTCCTCAGCATTAACAGTTCCGGAAATGTGACCTGTGTTACCCTCGTTTAGAGTGCCCGGTGTGAACGACGCACCTGTCGGGTTGTTAGCGCTCACTCTAAGTGCGGTTCCGCTTGTTGCATAGGCGGTGTTGTTAATTACTTTTCCAATTACGACTGCATCCAGCTCAGCCCTAAATGTAATTTTGATTGTCTCGCCCGGCTCAAGAGCATAATTCGGGAAGCTCCAAATAGCGACATTGCTGCCTGAATAGTTAAGCGTTTCAGTAGCTGTTCCCTTTGATAGTACAACTTCATAGTCGTATTCGCCGTTAACCTCTGCAAGATGCATAGTATTTGCCTGCATCTCGTCGATGATAATCGGGTTCATGATGCTTGCTGTTTCGCTTTCGTTTTTAAGAATGATGACATATTCAACCGTGCTGCCGGACTTCGGCGCCGGATTAAGTGGGTAACCGGACAAAGTCTTCGTGATTGTCATCGGAGGAACAGGCGCCAGGACAGTAGTAATGATGCTACTGTCTTCATCGCTGATCTTATTTCCGCCATTATCGGACGCGCCACCATAGTAGGCTGTCGCTGTCGCAGTGTTCTTAATAGTCTGAACCTCTGCCTGGGTTGCGGACGGCTCAAACTTATCAATTGTGACTGCAACCTCGATCTTACCAGGTGTGAAGCTTGGTCCGACAACCGCCTTTTCGCCGGTTGCAGGGATTTTGCTTGTATACTCGACAACGATTTTCTGGTCATCGCCGTTTAGATCAAACACAGTTCCTGTAGTGTCATCTGTCAGCAGCTGCCATGCGCCGCCGTTTACTCTTGCGTAAACAGCAGCTGCTGATGCTCCCGCCTCGGCAATTGCAGTTGACTTATAAATCGCAACCGACTTTATTGTGTAGGTTGGGCTGTTGCCTGCTACATCGGCAATCGCCGTTGTAGCAACTGTGTCGCTGAAGAATTTTGGTCCGTTGTCGGTAACCGTGAATTCATACAGCGAGACGGCGCTCGTCACAGTCGGAGTGATTGTATATGTTGCGTCAAATCCGCTGTCGGCAAGAGGAGTTGTGATTGTTTCCAGGTTGCTCTGCTTAGTGATTTCTATTGTTGGAACATCAGCCTTTTTATTGACATACTCAACAACCTTGTAGCCTGCGGCGATATCGTCCGCAGTGATTGTAACCTTCTGAAGCGGAAGTTGGAAGAACGGGTCAATCAGGTATCCGGTCGGCGCCTGAGTCTCATTGACATAATAGTCATATGGCGCTCCGGTCGTGTCCAGGTAGATCGGCTTGAATGCCAGCAGTCCATTTGTTCCGCTTAGGCCGACAGTGCCATAATCAATTCTTGCGGCCGAAGCAGGCTCAGCATCGTATAGGTCGAATATTGCACCGTTAAGGTATTCGCCGGAATCGGCATCTTTCTTAACAACAGCAATGCGCACGCCCTGATACGGGTTAATAAGTGTCAGAGTACTGTCATTCCATTTTGCGCTGCTTTTTGCGTCAGAACTCGCCGAATCCGTTCCTCTGACAACAAGGCTATTAGCCACCTCTTCTACAATGATATTTGGTGATGTTTCAACATTGCCATAGCCACCATAAATGCCGAGGAAGTTCATGCCGGTTGGAAGCTGCTCAACTATGCGGTAAACACCTGCGCTGATTCCGGTAAAGGTGCAGCTTCCGGATGAGTTTGTTTTCTGCCAGTCTGCTGTCGTGGCAGTCCAGTCAGATGCACTATAATAGGTGTAGGTTCCTGCTGCAATTGCTGCGGCAGCAGTATCATTTGCCTTGAACAGCTTAAACTCAACATTTGCCTGCGCGACTGTTTCTTCAGATGCTATCACTGTACCATTCAATTCGATTGCAGGATATATCGCCTGTTTGGTAACAGTGATGCCAATGTTAGATGCGTTTTTAATTGTGACAGAGTTTACAGATGCGGTCGCTGTTGTATTTGGCGCAACAGTTACAGGTCCAAACGGGGTGGACGGCTTTGAGTAGCCCGTCGGAGCCTTGGTTTCCACTACCATGTATTCTCCTGACGGAACTATTGCACGGTATTCGCCTGTAGGAGTTGTGGTCCATGATGCTACCGTAACTTCCTCGCCCAGTTTATCCTGTGCGGCTGCATCGTACTTGTACAGCTTAAATTCTGCGCCGGCAAGCTTTGTAGCGCCTGTGCTGTTTGTCTTAATAATAAGCAGCTGACCCTTGTCTTCGCTGTTGTAGAAATA
>Ga0153972_1000267_pt1 | contig 15977 bp, 13 predicted proteins | sample TSGA056MetaG_FD_104732 | JGI IMG/M metagenome (GOLD analysis project Ga0153972, IMG submission 104732) | Attine ant fungus gardens microbial communities from Georgia, USA - TSGA056 MetaG | ecosystem: Host-associated > Fungi > Mycelium > Unclassified | place: USA: Georgia, George L Smith State...
CCCTTGACGCCGATGGTCGTCGCCGTCCACGCCGTCCCGGAGGCAAATTGCGGGTAGACACCCGCCGTATGATCCACAAAATATGTATCGAAGCCCTCTTTTTTAATCTCCTCCGGCGTCATCTCTCTCGTGAGCTGGTGGATGATGGAGGCCACAATCTCCATGTGCCCCAGCTCCTCCGTACCTAGATCGTGTACGAAAATGTCGCACATCCTCCTCACTGCCGGGCGTCTCAGTTTCAGACGGAATTTCAATGTCCTGCGCTGTCGCATAGCTCCACTTATACGGCAGCAGATTCAAATATACGTCGATATGGTCTTTGTCGTTTACCACCATACGGTCGAGCAAGCTTCGGTAAAATTCTTCCTCAAGGGTCATTCCCTCGACAATCTCATGAACAGCGGCGGTAATATCCAGGAGCAATTCGTTTTGCTGCTTGACGATGATGTCCTGCTTTTCGATACTGCGAATCAACTCGTTCAAGCTGTCTGTTTCCTCATCGCATTTTCTCCTTGCGGCGATCAATTCGTCGCGGTCAATATCCTTGCTCATATAAAGCTCCAGCAGGCGTGATTTCTTTTCCTCTGCCGCTCCTATCCGCTCACGCAGCTTGTCTGTGTCCGTATTCGCCATATCACAGGAAACAACAGATTCAATGGCTTTTATCATGTTTTTCACGATTGTTTTCTTTTCCATTTTCAGACTGCTTGAAATAAGATACATAATATGCAAAGCGTCCTCATTGCGTATGCTCTCAGAAGCGCAGCCCACCTGGTTCCCGGCCTTGTCAAGGTGCGGTTTTCCATATTGCGATCCTTGCAGGCAACGCCACGCCTTATAGGTACTGCCATTCTTGCGCTTGGTGTACCTTGCGGCGAATATGCCGCCGCATTTCCCGCATTTGATTTTGCCGGAAAAGGCATAACGGTTGGAGTGTTTGGATTTGTTCTCCGGGGATGTGGAACGCTCCTCCAATATGCGATTGGCCTCGTCGAACATCTCACGGCTGACAATCGGCTCGTGATGGTCTTTGCATATCACAAATTCTTCCTCGCCCCTGTTATATTTCTTTTCGTGAGAAAGATAGTCCGGCGTAAAGGTCTTTTTTTGAACAAGGTCGCCGCAGTATTTTTCGTTTCGAAGAACCTTATAAATAACGGTATTCGTCCAAATGGCATTGCCTGTGATCGTTTTATATCCCGCTTCCCGCAGCTCACGGGCAATGGTGTGGGCGCCTTTGCCCTCACGCACAAACTTCTCAAAAATAAACCGAACAACCTTTGCTCCGTCCTCGTTCATAAACATCTGACCGTTTCGCACATCATAACCCAACATATCCCGGCCAAACACCACGCCTTGTTCCATTTGACGCTTCTGTCCCCATTTCACGCGGTCAGAGGTTTTGCGGCTTTCCTCCTGCGCGATAGAGGACATAATGGTTAGCCGCAATTCGGCGTCCGCATCAAGTGTGTTGATATTGTCATTCATGAATATAACGCCTACACCATGCTTTTTTAGCTCACGGGTATAATATACGCTGTCAAGAGTATTTCTCGCAAAACGGGAAATTTCCTTTGTAATAATCAAATCAAAATCGCCGCGCTTGGCACACGAAATCATGCGGTTAAATGCTTTGCGTTTTTTGGTATTCGTACCGGTCATGCCTTCGTCGGCAAATATCTCATAAAGCGCCCAATCCGGATTGCGCTCAATATATTCCTTGAAATATCTTTGCTGGCTTTCAAACGAGTTCGCCTGGTCGTCTTGATCGGTGGAAACACGGCAATAGGCCGCGACCCGTTTTTTTGTTTCTACAAGCAAACGTGTTTCATTTAATCGTTCATATTTATTCAAACGAAGACGCTCCCCCCTCAGCCCCGGCGTAACGTCTTATTCTGCCGGCGTTCCAATTCATCCATGCATCGTTCGCATTGCGATAAAGTGAGCAGCTTCCTTTTTACCAAAGAGAGAAGAACGGATTTTTGGTAATGCAGGATGAAATCAGCGTGTCCCGCTTCATCAATTGTCGGAATCGGATCGCCGACGTATACATATTCGCGCGCTTTCCTCAAATCACACCACCCCTTTGCGGCAGAGCCTCCTTAATGGTATGAATATACAATTTGTCCTCATGTCAAAATACTTGACGATTCTGTACTATTTGTGTACAATTTGAGTAAACGGCAGGTGTTGATTTATAAAAGGCGCAGAAAAAAGAAAGATGTGAATGAATGAAAGTAGCTTTTAAAATAGTCAGATATTTTGTCATAACGCTTTTAGCGCTGTTAATTTTGATAAATGCCGTATTTATCATTCAGAGCCTTGTTTCCGGCCAGGAAATGCCGTTGGTTTTCGGCTATGGCAAAGCGGTCGTTGCGACAGGCAGTATGGAACCGGCAATTGAGCCGGGAGATATGATTATTTTTCATGAACAGGAGAATTACGAAGTCGGCGACATTGTCGTCTTTGAGGCGGAGAATTTTGTGACCCACAGAATTGTCGAAACAACGGAAGACGGCTTTATCACGCAGGGTGATGCCAACAATACGAATGACGGCGAAATCCTGAGAGAGCAAATGATCGGCAAAGTGGTGTTTATTGTGCCCAAAGTGGGTTATGTCGTGGACTTTTTAAAATCGCCATTTGGCATACTGATCCTGGCGATTGGATTACTGGCTTTAATAGAAGTGCCAAACCTCATCAGCAGGAAATCAAGGAGAAGGTGATCGATATGCGTGATCCTCAGCAAAATGAAAATAATAAGAAACAACCCGTGATAAATGGAGGTAACATGCGTAAAATGCGAAAATCCTTTTTAAAGAGATCTCTTACATTCGCTATGGCTGTAATCATATGTTTCACATCTGGTATTTCCTTCCTGCAGAGTTTTGTGTTTGCGAATGAGAGCGAAACAGTCTCCTCTGAAACTGCTTCAACGGAAATCGCTACGCCCTCAGTTGATACATCGACTGAAGAACAAGCGGCATCAGAAAGTGAAACCAATTTACAGACCGGGCAGACGGAGAGTGCAGAGGCCGCAACAGCAGAGGAAGCGGAGACAGTATCTGAATCTGAGGTTACATACCTGGACTATGACAAGCAGCCGACAACACTGGAAGAAGTACAGGCATGGATTGATGCGTATATTGATTCCAATTATAGCTTGGATGCGAAGCCCCATTGGCAGTATGAGGCCGCTTCTTCATTGGTGCCGAGCGGGTGGCGGTGTTCTTATGTTGAGGATAAGAATTACAGCGGGGGAAAGTATTGGACAGTGTTTCCAACGCCGACGTCCAGGACACCAACCTCTGGAGATTTTGATGTTTATGATACGCTTGCAGGTACATTCATTACCGGATTTAATACGCTATCAGATGCGGTTTCCTATGTAAACGGCGGTACTGTTAATGATGCCGGTGGTGCGTCTGAAACTGGGGATTCCGCAACTCCTTACACAATCAAAGTAAAAGCAGATACGACGCTTACTGAAATGTTGTCCATCACCAATACAACTGGCGTTACGATAACAACCGATTCGAGCGCGACATCTGCGGTGACAATAACGCGTACCAACACCACCGCCTTAGCGAATGAAACAAGACATTTTAAGGTGGAAAGTAGCGGTCAACTGATTCTTGAAAACATCATCCTTGAAGGAAATTGGAATGGATCTACAGTTGTTACATCATCCACTGGCGGCGGCGGTGTCTGGGTTGTTGGCGGTGCGCTTGTTCTCAATACAGGCGCCGAGATAACAAATTGTTATAGATCTGATGTCAGTATTTCAGGCGTTAGTACCGGCGGCGTCGGCGGCGCTGTTTATGTGGATCAAGGTACATTTACCATGAACGATGGTAAAATATATGGGAATTTTGCCAGTGCGCTTGGCGGCGGTGTGGCTGTGAAGCGGAGCTATTTTGAAATGAGCGGCGGGTCAATTTCCGGCAACTATGCCAGATTGAGCGGCGGCGGCGTCGGTGTGGCCAGCTCTACATTCTATATGTGCGGTGGGTCGATTGGTGACAACGACACAGCGTACTCAGCGGGCGGCGTCCGGGTGGGATACGACGACGAGGCGTACAGTGATGCGAATGGTACTGCAAACGCAGCGGAACTAGCGACGCTTGCTGCGGCTCGCCTGCTTCACGGGGACACCAGTTCCTTTTACATGACAGGTGGAACGATTGAGGACAATGAGGCTACCTATTGCGGCGGCGGCGTGATCGTACGTGATGGTGCGGAATTCTATATGGGCAGCGGTTCTTATGATCATACGAGCAAGGTGTTCACGCCAGGCGGCAGCGGAACCCCGACAATTTCAGGCAATAAGGCTCATTACGCCGGCGGCGGTGTATTTGTAGGGCTCTTTGAGATGAAAGGTACTGCCACTTATCCCACTTTCTACGAAGATTCCGCCAAGTTTTACATGTATGACGGCGCGGTTATTGATGCCAATCAGACCGAGTGGACGACGGGCGCATACGGCTACTGGCTCTATGGCGGCGGTGTTCATGTAAACTGGGGCTGTGAATTTGAAATGAACGGCGGAGACATTATCAATAATATCGCAGCGTACTGTGGCGGCGGCGTCAGTGTGGCAGGAGCGACCTTCACCATGAATGGCGGTCATATCAGTGGGAATTCCACAGATACAAGTTTTAACAACACTTCAGCTACTGGCTTGGTCGCTTATGGCGGCGGTGTCTGGATCGGTCATGCCTATACCATGGATGAAGATGGAGACGGCGATTATACTGCTGGTGCATCGCATCCGGCGGGCAGTACCTTCACCATGACCGGCGGCCTTATCGGCGGATTAGCCGGTTATTTGGACACGGCGAGCAGCGGCAGCGGCATTTACTACGGGAACCACGCCGAGGATGACGGCGGCGGTGTATATGTGGGCGGCAACAGCCGCTTTATCATGAAAGGCGATGCCCAGATCAATTACAATGATACGGAGAACAGTGGCGGCGGCGTGTACGTGGGTTCGGGAGATTACGGCACAGACAGCGATTCAGACGGTATCGCCGACAGCTCCTTCACCATGGAGAATGGCTATATTCTGAATAATACATCCCTTGATGATGGCGGCGGCGTAGTCGTCGCAGGTGCGACGTTCAACATGTCCAAGGGCTATATCAGCGGCAATACCACCACGAACACTGACGCCACATCCGGTGGTGTATATGTGTGTCAGACCACGAATACGAATGGTACCTATTATGGGAACTTCAATATGACTGGCGGCGTGGTCGGCGGTCTGGCCGGGTATTATTCCACCGCGACACCCAGTCGTGTGGACACCCAAACCTACTACGGCAACTATGCCGTCAGCAGCGGCGGAGGCGTATACGTCACCGACGATGCGGCCTTTAGCATGAGCGGCAGCGCCCAAGTCAACTACAATGGAACGGATGCGTATGGCGGCGGCGTGTACGTTACCGTTGGCGAAAAGGGAACCGGTAAAACCTCGTTTACCATGGCGTCGGGTTATATCCTGAACAACAAGTCACTGAACGATGGCGGCGGTGTATACTTGAGCGGTGTTGACTTTACGCTGAAGGACGGCTGCTACATCAGCGGCAATAAAACCACCTCTTCTGCGAATAATGCGACATCAGGCGGATTATTTGTGGAGGACTATAATAGTGCGGGAACAAATTATGATGGCATATTAAGAATAGCGGGCGGTCTCATCGGCGGCACGGCCAAATACACCGGAAATGCCACTGCTGAGGGTACAGCCAGCGTTGCGGGCGGCGCTTTATACGGTAACTACTCGCGGTATTACGGCGGTGGTGTCTCTGCTGTAAATGCCGAAATTATCATGACGGGCGGCTCGATTGCAAATAATACAGGCCATTATCAGGGCGGCGGCGTGTTTCTGTTCGGCAGCATTTTGACAATGGAAAACGCTGAGATTAGGGAAAATCAGACATTACAAAATTATGGCGGCGGCGTGTGCATGTTTACGACGGGTAGTACGCTTCCAACAGGAGGAGCTATTGGAAGCAGTCCGGCTGGTACTGTAATTGGAGCAAGTAGTATGACGATGAAGGATGGGGCTGTTGTTCAAGGGAATAATGGTAGTGGCTTTGGAGGCGGTATCTATAATACGGGAACGCTGACGATGGAGGCCGGGTCTCTGGTGGATACCAACACGTCGGCTATGGGCGGTGGCGGGATATATACGCCAGTCAATGGCGCCTTAACCATGGAAGCCGGTTCCGTTGTTTCCAATAATAAGACGACCGCTGGAAATGGCGGCGGGGTATCTATCGTTTACGGAACGATAGATATGCAAGCCGGTGCGTTGATTACCGGCAACACATCTGCTGCTGGAGCTGGGGGCATATACCTGCAAGCGTATATATCGCCAGTGAGTCCGAGTGTTACGAATACAATAGCAGGAGATGTCACGAATAATACAGCGGCGACCTACGGCGGCGGAATCGTTATATCTGGTGGAAGTACTCCGACATCTTACAAGATAACCGGAACAATCAGCGGGAATACAGCGGCAACCTACGGCGGCGGGATTTATTATACGTCTACTTCGGCGAATACGACTGTCACTGTCAGCGGAGCAACCGTCACAGCCAATGGCGCAACCAACGGCGGCGGAATTTATACGACAGGAACCGCAGTTCTCACTGTAAGCGGAGCAACCGTCACAGCCAATATGGCCGGCACGAACGGCGGCGGAATTTATACCGCATCCACGAGAGCCTTGACGGTGAGCAATAACACCAAAATCACAAATAACGTTGCACTGGGCAACGGCGGCGGAATCTATACAACAAATACTGCTTATAGTAATCTGAATGTCACGGATACGTCCACCACCTTCAGCGGTAACCGGGCGGCATATGCGACTGAGATAGATTCTGCGCTAGTAAGCAGTTATATCGCCTATGTATCAGCTTCCTTGGCTGCGGTCTCAGTCTATACCTATGCGCTAAACAACTATGATATCAATTACGCCGCTGCGCCGAGCATCTACACCATTATATTAGACCCCAACGGCGGGACGTTCACAGGCTCTGTTGAAAACCTGGGGTATCTGTATGTGGCTGCTGCGAATATAGCAGAGTCTTTGGCGGATCTCGGGTATGTGATTGACAGCAACAATAATATTACGTATGTTTCTGCGAATGATACGACAACGAATGCGGCTGCGGTTAATGCCTCGGTAACGACTGGGGATTTCGTGCAATCCGGCCTGAGTACCCTGACAAAAGACGGCGCTCATGTGAAAGCTTGGACGATTGGTTCAGCGGCGGCGACAGCGTCAATCAACATGACATCCACAGCATACTATGATAGTACGAATACTTATACCAGTCTGGCAACGACGGCGGCTTACGCTTCGGCGACAGCGCCCAGAATCTATGCCCAGTGGAACACATATACGATCACCCTGGCGCTGGACGGCGGCATAACCTGGGCTGATCTGGCGGATAACATGGCGGTGACGTTTACAAATACAAGCAATGCCTCCATGACGCTTCTCTTCACTGACCCGACTATGAACCCGGGGAATTATTACACAATCTACCCGGAAACAGGTGCGCTCAACGGCATTCAAACCCTGGGTAATACAGATACATGGACTGTGACCGCAAACCTGCCGCTGTCGGGACAGTATTATATCAAAGAAATAACCCTGGACGGGGTTACTGTTTCCGGAACGTCTGTGACGCCGGGCGATGCGGACTCCTGTGTGATTGTCATGACCATCGGCAAAACGGCAATCCCCTGGGGACACTGGATTTACAAATCACAGTAAACAGTTTGCGGCTTGCCAATCAATGGAAAGCATATGAAAACGCTTGACTATTTCGCACGATTTATGTATAATTCGGGCAGATGATAAGTACATTTCTAAAATAATATTTGACTATACCATATATGGTATAGAGCGTTCGCGTGGAGACAGACATGAAGAAGCAAAAAAGAATTTTAAAAATCCTGGCGTCAGGCATTGCGATTCTGCTTTGTATAATACTCATTCCGATTTTAGTGATGAACCTGACGATTATTGTCAAGTCTTACCTGAACCCGAATGAGGTTCCGGACTTTTTGGGAATTAAGCCATTTATTGTCGTGACAGGCTCGATGGAGGGAACGATTGACGGCGGGGATTTTATTGTGACCAAGGTAGTTGACCCGGAGACGCTGGAAGTGGGCGATATCATTTCCTATTCCATAGATAGCTCGGTCATTACCCACAGGATCATCGAGAAAACGGAAGTAGACGGACAGCCGGCCTTCATCACAAAGGGGGATGCGAATAACACCGAAGATCAAGAGCCCGTAACCTTTGACCAGGTAGAGAGCATTTATCTCTTTAGAATCGCGGGGATGGGTACCTTGGCGATGTTCATGCAGACGCCTGTCGGAATGCTTGTCTTTATAGGAGTTCCTTTATGCTGCTTCATCCTATACGATCTGATCCGGCGCAGAATGCAGGTAAAAAAGGATTCAAAGAAAGACAATGAGACGCAAGCGGAGCTTGAGAACCTGCGGGCCCAACTGGACGAACAGAAGAACGGAAGTGCGGAGGATACGGAAGATGACGAAGAGGGATCGACATGAATGAACGCGGTTGACGGTAAGATGCCACGATTTTACCGTTAATATAAATGGAGGCCCAAAAGTCCCCTCAGCTGACAAGAGCAGGAGACAACCCACAGGGGGGATTGTCTGTTCTTGTCAGCTGAGGGGAATATCCCGAAGGCGGAACAAAAATAAATATTCATTGTAAAGGGAGAGAATAGTAAATCATGGATAAGCAAAAAAAGAACAAGGTTCTCAGAGTGGCCAGCCTCGCGCTGGTACTCACACTCATCACCACCTGCTTGTCGGCATATACGCTGGCAAAGTACACGAAAACAGTGAGCGGTTATGATTCGGCCCGGGTTGCCAAGTTTGAGTTTGAAGCGTCGATAGAAACTTTTCGTGAGAGCGGTTCGGTAGGGGAGACTGACCTAACTGCTACGGGAATATCTATACCCCTTTTCGGGACTACTTATACCTCCGACGCAGGAACAACTGTAGAGGCAGACTCCAGCTCCGGTAGTGCTGATAAGGTCGTTGCGCCTGGCGTCTACGGCGCTTTTGAGTTTCTTATGACCGGTGAAAGTGAAGTTGCCACAAGGCTGACATTGACAATCAAAGAAACGGATGCCAGCGGTGCTGACACAACCATTCCGCTCTTCTATCAGTATAATAACAAGTTTTATGCGAACAATGCGGCAATCACTCAATACGGAGCGAAGCTTGGGAGTACTGACATATACATCAATATTAGCGATAGTGACGCTAATCCTAATTATTCTTTGATTGACTCATCTAACTATGGCGGTAGTCTGACTGCTTTGGCAGCGGCCGTTGCAGCGGATGCTGCAACGACTTTGACTGGCAGCGCCACCACCACTGTCATTCCACCAAATACAGCCTTGAGTGGCTTCTACCCGGCCGTGGACTGGTATTGGCCTTTCGAGGTGGTTGAGGTGGGTAACGCAACATCCACTGATTATGATGTCACAGATGGCTACGGCGGCTATTACCGCCTTCTCTCTGACACCAACGACACGGCTCTCGGCGTAGCTGCCGTATCCGCCGACAATTGGGTGAAGCTGGATATTGGCGCGACACTGACTCAGGTTGACTAATGCTTCATTACATACACTGTGTCTCCCCCCGTGGCGGGGAGACACAGTGTGCAAGGCAAATTTTCAGGAGGGCTTTCAGCCCTCTTAAAAGAGCATAGTACAAAAATAGGCTGTACAGCTATGCTTTTTTAAGAGTGTTGAAAAATCGTTCAGAAAGGGGCGGGGATGATGTCCTATTGCGATAAAGCGGTTAAAAGCCGAAAATCAACTACAGATACTGTGGTCGGCATCCTGTGTCTGTTTTTCGTCGTTTTGATGACGAGTCTGGTCGTTGCGAACCTGGTGATCCCAAAGAGTCTGGCGGCGCAGGTAACGATGGAGGTTTATCAGCAGGCGGATGGAAAAGCGTTCGGCACGGAAACCAGCCTGGATATTTTCAATAATGAAGCCCTGGGCGGCAAAAAGCTGGTTGCGCCGTATACCACGGGCAGCTACACGTTCGCGGTCTATAACAGCGCAGCCAGCAGTCCTCTGCCCTATAACCTGAGTCTGATTGCCTCCAACCCGGAGGACATCCCCCTGGTTTTCAGCCTGCAAAAAAACGGCGCCTATATATACGGCGGCGCAAGCGACGCAGAAATGGTTCCCCTGACAGAATTTAATTCCAATGATGTAGAGTTAAGCGGCAACCAGACGGATTACTATACCCTTCACTGGCGCTGGAACACCGCCAGCGATGAAACCGATACCGCCCTGGGCGTGCTCGCAACGCAGCGCGACCTGATTTACAAGCTTACGATTAAGGCCACCGGCACGATTTCCGAAGACAGCATCCCGAAAGGACCCATTGACAAAATCATCAGCTGTCTGCCGAAAACAGGGGATAACGCATCGATAGTACCGTGGATCGCGTTGGCGCTTGGGGCATCTTTCTTAATCATTCTGTTGATTTATAAAAAGCGCAGAAAAAAGAAAGATGTGAATGGAGATGAGCGGTATGGGTGATCTTCAAAAAAATGAAAACAAGAAGAAACGGCCTGTGGTCAGGTATCTGCTATATTTACTGGTCGTTGTAACGATCATTGCGGGAGCTGTACCGACGCTCGCGAAATATGCCACAAGCGTTTCCGGAACAGATACGGCCCGGGCGGCAAAGTTTGATTATGAGCTCAATGTCTCCAGAAATGCGCTGGACAAGATTACGAACCCAAGTGATGGACTGATAGCGTTTAACGCAAACACTCTGAATACAACAACAACCAATGATACGAAACAAGTAGAATTCCTTGTCTCTCTCTATGCGACGTCCATGTTGGCGGATGCCGGAAATTGTAAATTTGACGAAGTGGCCAGAGTGATCGACGTGACATTTACCAACACCAGTGAGGTGACGGTAAATGCGATTATCCAGTCTATTGATGATATCGCGACAGGGAACGGTATTGTCTGGTGCCTATTCAATGAGGGTGACAACTATACCGGTTACGGAGATATTTTGACGAAACTTGGTTATACCACTTCAACCGTTCCCACCTACAGTACGCTGATTGCCGACCTTAATACTGCGAATGCTGCAACGTTGGCAGCTTGGAATGCAGCTGCCACGCTTGCCCCCAACGGGAGCAAGACATTGACCATCGTATTTTGGGCGGAGCATGAGGCGGTCGCGGATAGCGGTTGGAATTTTGACGGCAGCAGCCCGCTTGAGCAGAGCATTGACATTGACTATAAGGTTACGCAGGTAGATTAGGGGGCAGTGATGAAAAAGAAAAAGCGACTCAACTCAAAATGGTTACTGCTTCTTGTGTTGAGCATAATCGTGACTGCAACCGGTATGCAGTATGTTATTGCAAAATATACCGGATCTGCCGCAGTAGCGGCTGAAGCCGACCTCCAGGGCTTTGATGTGTCGCCTGTGATCACAACATCTTATGAATCATGGGCTTCGGACACCGGCATTGTTACGATGACAGCGGCTCAATACGCAGCCTTTAAGCTTGATATTGAAAAAACCGGAGACGGATGGGCCTATATCCGGGTTTCGGTCAAGGAGTCCTGGCGTGTTAGGACGACAGCATCCGGAGCGGAAGTGGCAGCCATCACAACAGGTGGCAGCTTAGTTTGGGATAGCGCTCTTCTTACAAATAGCGCTGACACTTTCCACTATGTAGATGGCATCGTTACAGACAACCCGAAGACGATATCAATCATCAATGGAAGCAACACGGCGCCAACCGACATCACTGTGAGTAACGGCCAGGAACTCGTTGTACGCCTCTCCATCAAGGTGGAGGCCATCCAGTACAACCGGCTGAATGCGTTTTGGGGCTTGAGCGGTAATCCGCTTTAATCAACGAATGAATGAATGAATGAAAATAAGGTGGAAATATGCGAAAATTATTTTCGAAGAGAATTTTCATATTAGCGATTGCTTTCATTACATGTTTTTCATCTATTACCGCTTTTTCGCAGAATTTTGTGTTCGCGAATGAGAGCGGAACACTCTCATCTGAAACGGTTTCAGAAGAAATAGCCTCGCCTTCGCCTTCAGACGATACATCGACTGAAGAACAAGCGGAGTCTGCGCTTACCTACCTGGACTATGACGAGCAGCCGACAACGCCGGAAGAGGTACAGGCGTCGATTGATGCGTATGTCAACTCCGGTTATAGCTCGGATGCAAAGCCCCATTGGCAGTATGAGGTCGCTTCTTCATTGATCCCAAGCGGGTGGCGGTGTGATGATGTTGCGGATGAGCATTACAGCGAGGGAAAGTATTGGACGATTGCGTCAGAGGCGGCGACAACATCAATCGATATAGAATCTAGAGTAGCAACAGTGCCGTATACGATCAACCTGGCGCTGGATGGCATAACCTGGGCTGATCTGGCGGATAACGTGGCGGTGACTTTTACAAATCCAAGTAATGGCTCCATGACACTTCTCTTTACTGACCCGACTATGCAACCGGGGAATTATTACATACTCGGCCCAACAACAGGTGCGCTCAATGGCATTCAAGCAGTCTTGACTATAAATACCGAATGGACTGTGACCGCAGACCTGCCGCTGTCGGGACAGTATTATATAAAAGGAATAGCCCTGAACGCAGGTGCTGTTTCCGGAACCTCTGTGACGCCTAACGATTCAACCTATGCAATTACTATTACCATCGGCAAAACGGCAACCCCCTGGGGACACTGGATTTATAAATCACAGTAAATGCAAAACGAAGATGTTCATAAAAGGCAGAAGTCAGGATATTCACCAATCAAAGGTGAATATCCTGACTTCTTTGCAACTGCAACATTTTCGTTCCCGATGTACCTATATCGGTCAAAAGCCCCTTCAGCTCCGGCCAGGGCATGGAATACCGCTGGCTCAGGTAACGCATCGAAGCCCCCAGCTCACCGTCCGGGCCGCCGTACTGGCTCATCACGAATTTTGCGAGCGCGGGATTTGTATTTTTGATCCTGACAGGGTACTGCAATTTTTTTTCATACGAAAACATAGCGGTCAGTCCTTTCTCTCCATATATTCCCACGGCCACGGATCATTCAGCCAATTGTGATGCCCATCTTGCTCCGCATCGGCGATCGTAAGGGGGCCATGGGCCCTGACATACTCCTTCCGACACGCCTCAATCTGCCCTAAGTAGTAGTTGCGGATGTCCAGCGCATCCTTGTCATTGGGGTGTGTATCCAGAAAAAGCTGTAAGTCGAACGCTGCAAAATCCAACGCCGACAGATCCCCTAAAAGCGTATTTTCCGCCGGGTTCGTCTTATTGACCGTGTTCGCCCAGGGCAAGTCCAGCCCCGGGAAAATGGTTCCGCGGTTAAAGCCCTCGATGCTGTTGTACTGCGGCGGGTTGTTGGACTGAAACGGGACAAAGGGAATGGCGAGGGGCGCTTTATGTCCGGGCAAATTTCCAAGCTTATAATCCATCTCATCCCCGGGATGGATTGGCATTCTTTCGTCCAAATCTGTTCTCCTCCTGTTTGTATAATTAGAGATTGTTACTTAAATATCGTATGTACAGGGGGCTTAAAGTGTTAAGACAAAGCCTGTCCTTTTTAGACGAGATATGATATAATAACGCAAAAACAACAAATCTGGAGGTATATATGGCACTCCTCAATCCGTTCAGTACCCTGGATTCCGGCGCAATTGTACAAGCGGCCGCACAATACGGAACACCGGTCTATCTCTATGATGAAGCCATGATTCGCAACCGCTGCCGCAAGACCCGCTCCATGCCGAATCCATACGGCCTAACCGTCCGTTACGCCATGAAAGCCCAGTCAACCCGTGCAATTTTGCAGGTCATCCACAGCGAGGGCCTCTGCATCGACGCAAGCTCTCTGAATGAGGTTCGGCGCGCGGTTCTGGCCGATATCCCCCCGCAAGACATCACCCTGACCACACAGGAGGTTCCGACAGGAGACGACCGCTCAGATCTGGAAGCGCTCATCCGTCAGGGCCTGCACTATAATGTCTGCTCACTCCGCCAGCTCACGTGCATCGCCGATTTTGCCGCCGCGGAGGGGATCCCCCTCTCCATCCGTATCCACCCCGGCGTCGGGGCAGGGGAGACGGCCACGCGCAACACCGGCGACAACTACTCCTGCTTCGGCGTCCACCTGTCCGACCTGGGAGAAGCGCTTCAGCTGGCAGGGGAGAAGGGCCTCACGTTTCGGCAGGTTCATGCCCATATCGGCTCCGGCGGCGACCCCGAAAAGTGGCGTCAGAACATTGACCTCCAGCTCTCCATCGTCGAGGCCCACTTTCCCGAGGCAATTTCCGTCAGCTTCGGCGGCGGTCTGAAAGAGGCGAGAATGCCGGGTGAATCCGCCGCGAACATTGAAGAGCTCGGCGCCTATGCCAAAGCCCGCCTTGAAGAATTTGCCGCGCGGACAGGCCGTCGGCTGAAAATGGAGATTGAACCGGGAACCTATATCATGGCGAACTCCGGATACGCCGTCACAAGCGTTATTGATAAAAAACGCACCGGCCCCGACGGTCTGAACTTTATCCTTGCAGACGGCGGCATGGAGATCAACGCCCGCCCGCTGCTCTATGGTTCAGAGCATCCCTTCTATCTCATTTCACAGGACGGGACACTCATCTCCTCTGAATTCGACCTTCCGTCCGATTCGGACTATGAAGCGGTCATCGTCGGAAAATGCTGTGAGAGCGGCGATGCCCAGAGTCTCGATTTTGACGGTGTCAGCAAGCCGCGCAAAATGGGGGAGCCCCGGATCGGTGACCTGGTCGTCATCGGCGGCACAGGCGCTTATTGCTCCGCCATGACCCCCTTCAATTACAATTCCCATTTGCAGGCCCCCGAAATCCTCATCAATCAGGACGGCGGCCTCCAATGCATCCGGATCCGCCAGAGCATGGAGCAGCTCACCGCAAACGAGCGATCCGTGTTCTTTTAGATGTCCGTATAAAACCAAAACCCCGCTCATAGTTTATTATGAGAGGGGAGTGGACGACTTGGTCGTATTCTTTAAAAACGGGAAAATGAAGCTCTTGATCGCATTTCTGGTGTTCGCCGTGCTGGTCAGTCTCTTCTATGGTTTTGCCATCAAACAGCGGCACGAGGCAGAGATGGTCATGTCCCAATATGTTCAAAACAGCCAATCTACCCTGATTATCGACGCCGGACACGGCGGTGCGGATGGCGGCGCCTCCTCGCCGTCCGGCACGCTGGAGAGCGGGATCAATCTCCAAATTGCCCAAAGGGTAGATGCTCTCACCGGACTCTACGGCATCCCGTCCGAGATGACCAGAACCTCCGAAGACATTGATTATCCGGCCGATGCCACCACGATTCGCGCAAAAAAAGTAGCGGACACCAAGGCCCGCGTAGAGCTCATCAACAGCGTCAATAACGCTGTGCTCGTGAGCATTCACCAAAACATTTACGACTCCGGCTCCGTCAGCGGCCCCCAGGTGCTTTACGCGGGGACGACAGGCAGCGCCGAATTTGCCCAAATCATGCAGGACACTCTGGCCGCCACGCTCAACCCCGGCAAGGTGCGGGCGCCAACCCATGTGTCCTCCGATATCTACATTATGAATCACCTGGACTGCACGGCCATTCTTGTCGAGTGTGGTTTTCTATCAAATGCGGGGGATGAGGCCAATCTCAAAGACAGCGGCTATCAGGTCAAAATTGCCGCCTCTATTCTCTCCGCATACATCGCATCCCAAGACATCTTCTCCGGAGGTAACAATGAAGCCTAAAACCGTCTTCTACTGCACGGATTGCGGCAACGAAACGCCCAAATGGCAGGGCCAGTGTTTAGCCTGCGGCTCCTGGAACACGATCGTGGAGCACAAGGAGACCGC
>Ga0153972_1000268_pt1 | contig 15968 bp, 16 predicted proteins | sample TSGA056MetaG_FD_104732 | JGI IMG/M metagenome (GOLD analysis project Ga0153972, IMG submission 104732) | Attine ant fungus gardens microbial communities from Georgia, USA - TSGA056 MetaG | ecosystem: Host-associated > Fungi > Mycelium > Unclassified | place: USA: Georgia, George L Smith State...
AATTCAGTAAAGCGAACCTTACCCTCCATTGACAATGTACAACACGGTTTTGAAACAACAATTTTTTATTCTGCTTCGTTACTGTCAATGGATGGTATTATTAATACTATCATGTTTGCATGCATTATCCCATGAATTTCCATGAGCTGCGGTTACCCTTAGTTGACGAAGTAACACATAATCCGATTGAATACTGCCGGAATCTAAAAAAATCACCATAAACATGTTGACATATACAAATATACCTTGGTATACTTTAAGTGCTATAGTTAATACTCACTTGTTGATTGACTATACTGATTTTTCGTCATTTTAAGTAAATGACGAAATTTTGCAGAAATAAAAAAGCGCCTTAAATCCGCTGTATCAACGAATTTAAGGCGTTTATTATCTAAAGCCCTTCTGGCAATCACCATATTCCCACAACGAAATACACAAGCAAATTCACTAGTTAATTCTGCCACAACGTTTCGCTTATGATTTCTTTATTGAGGATGGAGAAGGCGAGAGCTATCGTGGAGATAAAAGGGATAGGGGATTATGGACAGGTAAATTTCAGTTTTTCATCTCATAAAAATCGCAACCCCTTGATTTTTACAAAGGATTGCGATATATTTTTGATACTAAATATCAATTACTCAATAATAGAAGCAACACGTCCTGAACCAACGGTACGTCCACCTTCACGGTTGTTATAGGAGATGGCAGGCTGGATTTCCTTGATTTTACGTTGCTTGTCTCTATTCAGACTCACAACTAACCTGATTTCCTATTTTATATTCGCTTATAGATTCTACTTTTATTATTTCCTATTGCTTCAATCTTATTTAGATCTACTAATTCATTTAATAACTTTCTGGTATGTGACTTCTGCAGTTCCAATAGTTCTGCTATCTCAGCCGTTCTATATTCCTTTTCGCTCTCCATAAAACCAAGTATCTTTTCATAATTTTTCTGTGTTTTAGCTGATATTGTTTTATCGCCGCTTTTTATCGCCGCTTTTTTATCGCCGCTTTTTATCGCCGCTTTTTTATTGCTTTTTTTAGAAGATGATTTTACATAATTAAGATTCTTTAATGTCAAAATAAAAGAATTTCGATCAGAGTAAAACTCTGGCTCCATTGCATCAGTATATAGATATTGTTCTCTATAGTCATCTCTAATCTTCCTAAATCCACTTCCCCTACGCTCCATATATTTTAAACGGTTAAATATATCTGCAATAATAGGATTTCTTCGTTTGGAGGGAATCCTGCTTATATCACGCTCTTGAACTACTGAGCCATCATACATACCGCCTGGAGAATAAATTTCTAATCTATCATCAAATATATCAATATGAACTTCACTTCCTAATTCCAGATATTGACGATGTATCAATCCGTTAACCATTCCTTCGAGAACACTTCTCTCCGGATAATCAGGCAGCTCAATTCTTCCATCGCTCACCTTTTTCCATTTCATCTTAGAATTGTTTTTAACAAATTCTGCTCCATTCTGCAAAAGTGAAATAAGACTTCCCGAAAATTCTTTATCATCTAGTGCATCTACGACTCCTGAAGCCTTATTCAATCCATTCCATCTTGTACAAAACAATCTGGATTGCCTTATGGGCGATTCATCCGCTAATAAAGCACCTGCGTTGGTTAGCTTTCCCTCTTCATTTACAATTCCAAATGATTCAAAGTCACTGTCTTCAAATACTTTTCCTGTTCTTTGCTTATATACTGATTTTAATTTTGTAAATGAGAACTCTTCAAACTTGTATTTAGATACCAAACTATCATAGGAAGAATCACTGCCCCTAAGAACCAATTCCTTCAGCTTTATAGCATCAACTGGAACACTCTCATTCCCAATACGGTAATATGCAGTACGATTTCCCTCACCGATATAATAATAGGGTGTTTCATATCCAGATGATACTTCCAAAACTATAAGTTCTTTTCCGTCCTCTGTCTTGTATAAACTCAACCTTGTTTGAGGGATTGGATCTAAGCGTGTTTTTATCTGTTCACTTATAGTCTCGGAATCTCGCTTCGCATTTTGCAATCCCACAATCTGCTCATCATCAGAAATTCCAAAAATTAATGTGCCGCCAATGCCATTGGCAAACGCACTTACACTTTTGCACCAACTCTTTGGTTTCCTTTCTTCTAACATTTTCTTTTTATCATATTCAGTTGCTTCACCGATTAAATCTTTTAATTGCATTGGGACACCTTCCTTCCATAAACTCATAAACCAAACTTTATCTTTTAACGTTGTTATAAGCAGTCCAAAAGCACCATAATCTTTTGCATGACAATTCCCGTAAAAGACAATTGTTCCATCAGGCTTTATTTCTAGCTTCAGCAAAACAAGACCTCCTGCCATTTCTTCTACATAAATAATATCATGTATAATATTCCTTTTCAAGATATATACTTGTCAAAGAACTGAATGATACAGATATACGATAATTTCGAAAACCAGAAAAAATCGCAACCCTTCAATATTACAAAGGATTGCGATATATTTTTGATACTAAATATCAATTACTCAATAATAGAAGCAACACGTCCTGAACCAACCGTACGTCCACCTTCACGGTGAAGGTTGGGAGTGATGATGTGTGTGTTTGTTGGTTTTTCGTCGTTTTATTATCTGGATGCTTTGATTTTGGCAGTCATTTTTGTGTTTTTTAAAATTTCTAGTATCAAAATAGTATCATACTATCCTCGTAATATCTCTGTCCACTCCTGCCTATTATATAAGATTCGAATTATATGTACTATATCGGTTATATCATCATAATAATAGAAAATATTATAATTATCAAATCGTGTCATCCGCAATCCAACGCTTTGCAACAATTCATCATTCACCAATGAATGCTCTGCCGGAAATGTTTCTAACCCTCTTGCTTTGGAAACAATTCCATTAGTTATGCGCTCCGCTGCTTGAGGATTACAAAGATTCACATGAATATAATGTTCAATATCTAACAAGTCATATTCTGCAGGCTCAGTAAATATAACTTTAGCCACGACGTTCAGCTCTCCTCTGCTCAAGCTTTTCAACCACTTCATCTAAAGTGCTCTCTCTGCCTTCTTCCATTGCTTTATAGCCTTCGCCTAATAAACGATATAGTTCAAGTTTCTTAGTTTCCATATCCATTTTTTTATCAACCATTTGTGGCTTTGCTGATAACATATAAATCACAACCTTTCAACGGATAACTTTAGTTACTATTATCATATCATGAACAGAAGATTTTATCCATACATAATATAATTCCAAAATCTATTACCTTTTTAAAAGATGATTTTCTCAGAATGAAATCATCTCGTCGGCTGCTTATAGCCAACCCGCTCCCTTTCTTCATCAATGATTTTAATAGCATCAAGTATTTCGTCCTTACTATACTCAATTGATAGTGTGTTATCATCAATCGCTCCATACATTATCTGTTCCTTTTCTTTCAGACGACTATAAATTCTTTGATCAATATAACCCGGTCTGATACTTGATGCTTCTTCTGATTGTGTTTGCAAATAATAATATCGCGTATACTGATTAGAGTGCAGCCCTAATCGATGAATACGGTCTCTTGATTGTAACATAAAGGTTAAGTTGAAATCATACTCAAAATATACTGCGTCATGAACTGTTTGGTGTAAGGAAATTGACTCGCCTAATGTTTGTGGGTTTGATACAAGAACTTGAACACCCCCATCTCTAAACTCATCAATTAAAGCAACTCGTTCTTTCTTGTCCGTCCCACCATAGACTAAATTAACTTTAAAGCCTCTGGCTTTTAAAGCTTGAGTTATTTTTTGAATTGTATCTACAAAAATCCCCCATACTAGTACTTTTTTTTCTTCGCTAATAAGTTTAGATACTAACTCAATCCCACGGTTAAATTTAGGAGAAATCATATCCATAGTATTCAGACTTGAATAGGTCCTTTCATTTGTTTTCTCTAAATCTTCTCCTAGCAGTTCATTGAATTCTCTTTCTGAAATTCCTCTGGTATCTCCATCGTCATCAAATGACATTAACTCATTATAGTCAATGACTCTATTAACAAGAGCCGGATTTGTTGAAGCTTGAATTAACCGGATCAACTGTGCTAAACTAGATGACTCATTATAGTAAATTGCTTCAGCTAAATTTAATTGCTCCAAACTCGGCAAAATGATCTCCTCTATATCTGGTTCAGCTGGCGGAACCTTCAAATCGTTTTTATTTGTTCTCCAAAAAAAAGGATGGATTTTTCTGTTTATTTCTTCGATTTCTCGAATCTTTGGTCGGTTTAAAGTATGTAGATTCCAACCAAAAAATGAGTTGTACTCATTACCATACAATATATGTAAGAAATTATAAATATCACGGTAAGTATTTGGGATTGGAGTTCCTGTCAACACATACCTAAATTTAGGAATCCGAGAAATCTCTAATGCATTTTTTGCCCTTATGCCTTCGGGATTTTTTATGCGGTGAACTTCATCAAATACTAGCATAGTCCTGCTATCAATAATTCGTTTGAGCTGATTGATATGTGCAGGGAGTGATTCATAATTAACTAAAACAAGATTACCTACGCCCCAATTAATGCTCAATTGATAATTAAAATCTTTGCCACTTTGAGAATCAATAGCTTTCAATTCCTTTTTATCTCCAAAAACAGCCTTGAACTCTCGCCTCCAGCTATCGAAGGCGTTAATTGGAGAAATCACTAATAGTCTATCAATTCGTTCATTCTCAGGAGCGTATTTGCTGTTTAAGTATGCAAAAACACCTAACACCATAGCTGTTTTTCCTGCACCTGGAACCGAAAAATTCGCCGCATGCACCATTTCATATTGGTAATACGCTGCACGCAAATGAAGGTCATATAACGGACGGGAAACTTCAGACTGCACAATCTTTGAAAAGCTTGTAAACGATATTTTCTTATCTATTGGAAACTCTTCTAGTTTACCCTTATATACTTCGCCCAGTATTTTATATTGTTCAATCGAGTATTTATTACGTGCCAAAAATTCACACACAGCATCAGAAATCAGCACCTCAACTTTTCTTCTATTTGCACGTTCTCTCGTCACTTCGATAATACGCTCAATATCTTTATACGTAGCTGTCGACTTGATTGTGCTGTTATCAGGTTCAAAATAGCGTGTCAAGTCGTGCCCGATACGCAATTTACGGTCTGTATCTGTCAATTTTGAAGAAGTATTGTCTAAACGGATAACCGCATTGCCCACCAATTGAAAAACAATCGTATCTTTATCCATTTCTATATCTTCGAAATCATCGCTACTCGTTTCAATATTGCCAATTTTAGATTGCGGTTGATACTTGGCTATTTCTTCATAAGCTAATTCGGAAGCCTCAATCACTGTAACGCCCAGCTCGTTATTATTCCAAAGTCGATTAAATCTTTCTATGCTAGATTGAATACGCGATTGTACATTTTTGCTATCATCCCATGAAACATCTACACTTATGCTTTCGTAGTTTGTACTAATTCCGCCTTTTGTTTCGTTTGCTGATCCACTAAAAAAGACGTGCTCATTTTCTACTGAAATAATCCCAAATTTATCATGAAAAATGCCTTTATCAGTTAATGCAACTTTTACACGAGCACGTCCCATAGCAATCATAAAAGCTAAATTGCCTAATTGCTCTTGGGTCCTAGAGTTCAATTTGTCATTTCTTTCTGACAACCTCAGCGGCTTTAATTCATTTAATAAATCATATCCTGCTTTGATAGTACAATAGTCTTTGTGGCTGACTTCTTTAGAGATAATAAATTGAACCACACCACCATTTTTAGCCAACTCCTCTAAGCCTTCAGCATATAAATCCAAACCTTCGGCACTAAAGTAGCCAGAAACACGCCGATATAAGCTTGCTTCACTTAACAATGGCTCAAAAAATTCTCTGGCCATATTCTTAGTATACTGTGTTTGAATTGACCTTTTTAATTCATCGGTAAATATCATATTCTCAAATCCTTCTTGAGCTTAAACAAAATGTCAGTAATATCTTTTAAGATACCCTTGGCTTCTATATTCTCATCTACTGTTAATTCGGAAAAATCCTCTACTCCTAATTCCTCAAGACTCTCTCTAATACTCTCTAATTCAACAACAGCCTTCCTCCTCTTTGAATCCTTTTCCCCTCTATATATGAACCTATCGGTTTCAATTTTCAATTTCTTAACCGTTTCTTGCATTTTTTCGTCTTGTCTGATAACAGTCTTAAGCTCATTCGAGGATTTAATTGGCGTTGTTTCAAATGCATCAATAATTATATCAACTTTTTCATCAGCCATTTTCACATAATGATTTAATATTTCTGGATTTTTAAGTACACTTTTCTTCACATCACGCATTACTCGTGTGGAGTCTTTCTGCTTCTCGTCGGTTTTTGATACCGCAAGGTATACCAATACCGCTTCTGTAATTGCTTCTCCGTCTTCGTGTTCTGTCTTTAATTTTGTGATTGTAGACTCGATTTCCTCTATTGGGCCATCGAGTTTTAAATCGCGTGCTAAGTAAAATTTATCAACTGGATTTCCTCCTGGTGATACAATTTCTATAAATTTTAAAATCAATTCAGCAAGGCGAATATCGCGATTGATTCCTTTGGTATTTCCAGCACCGGAAGCTTGTTTATATTCCTCTATTGTCATCAGTTCTTCAACTTTGATTGTGTTATAGACATCAAAGATGCGGTCTATTGGATCATAGCTGACACGCTCTTCGCGTCCAAGCTGTAAATCCAACTCGAGCTTTTTAATTATTTTCTCGTCAGTTTTAGTTTTCGTATTTAAGGATAAAATTACAGCATTAAATGTTTTGGGAATGCCGTCCTCTGCTTGATATTTCCTCAAAGCTGTAAAGCGGCGATTTCCATCAATTACACGTCCATCCGCCAAAACCACCCCTGCCTCTTGTTGGGTTCTGTCTTTAATTGATTGTAACGTATCTTTCATTGCCTGAGTGTTTGATTCGTATATAAACTGTTCAAAAATCGTATTATACATCGAATCGCCGATTTCAGGAGTCAATTCACCGTTCTCAGCTTTATACTTCTTATATGCCGTATTAATTCTTCCGTTTTGGTCGTTATAATAAAGATGTTCTAACGGAATTGCATAAACATCATATGTAGTATTTGCTTGCCCTGGTATGGACAGCTTCTTCGTCTCACCGGTTTTCTTAAAAACATTGCCTGCTACCATTTCTAAAAGATTCATACTTTTGTCTCCTTTTCGAAATTCTCTACACGGTATTCCGTACATTTTGCCAATCTCATATGTGAGGTTATTCCATCAAGGATATAATATCCCACTACAATAGCAAAAGGCAATTGTCTATCACATCCGTTAACGCTAATTAATCTTTCACATTCTTTTTTGGGGATTACTCGACATATAAACTTCTTTACTTCATCTAATAGTTCATATGGTCCCATTAGATTCCTCACTTTACGTTGATTTATTGTCAAGCAATATCTATCTTGAAAATCATTACAGTCTGAAATCTTTGTGCACAATGTATCGATAAAATCTGTTGCCCTGTCAATATATATGCTTCCGATATTATCCATGGATATATGAGGTTTTAAAATCTTCGCTCCCTTTCCTTGGCTATAATGTATTTCTGTATCCCATTTGAATTCTTTTTTTTCAAAATTAGAATGATGGTTCGTCAGCTCTACTCTATACGCAGACAATATCAGATAAGGTATGTGATATTTGAATTTAGCGTTATCTTTCTTTGCACTTTCCTTTTTTAGAGGATATTTTATGCCGTTTAAATCAATAAATTCTAATTTATCATCATGGATAATCCTTGGATAGCACTTAGGACTTTCTTCATTTGAATCCAATAAAATCGCTTTTGCAATTGCATAAGACATTTTTGGAGGCACTGCATTTCCCACTAAAGTATGTTTTGTTGCCTTGGATTTTCCATAGAACCTATAATCCATCGGGAAACTCATCATACACGCTGCTTCTCGTACAGTTGGCAATCTATAACCATTAGCTCCGTTTTTTAAAATCATAGCTTCTCTAGAGCTTGTTGACATTGTTGCCATAACTGTACGCGATGGTTTGTCTAAATTCTCGGGGAAAGACATCCTCCCCATATAGCCTTTATCTTGCTTTAGCCTCTTGGCGGTCTTCCATTCAAATGGTGCTAATCTATACACGTATTCGTAATCTGTAATCTCTTTTTTTAACATTGTTAAATCAGGGTTGTTGATATCTCTCACAACTTTTTCTTTATCTTCAAAAGGGTTCCCTAAGCAATCGATAACATCCTTTAATTTCAACACAGTTTCTTCCGTTCTAACCTTCTCCGGCACCGGAAATTCTCCACACAAATAGCGGTTCCGATTTGTCGGTGCCCCATAATATTTAGCATTATATATTCCGCTTGATTCAGAGCGAGGGCGTAGTATAAAATCACCCATTAAGCCTAAATCATTAGCTGTATATTCATCCTTTATGTAGTGCTTAACATTTGGAACGTTTTCCAATACCCAATACTTGAGTTTTGAATTTCTCTTATATTTTTTTCTGGCAACAATTCGCAAATATGCTTCTAAAAGTTCAATTCCTAATGTTTTATCCCCATTTCCTGATTTATTTGACCCAGAAAATGCCTGACATGGGGGAGAGCCAATAATCACTTCAGAATCTGGAATTAATTCTTCAAAGTCCATGTCATTTAGTTTTGATATTCGTATTACATCGTCATTTATAACGTTTACATTGGGTTTATTCCCTCTATAGGTCATTATTGCCGGTTCCCACTTATCTACGGCAAAGACAATTTCAAATCCTGCTTGTCGAAAACCTTCGGAAAATCCCCCAGCACCGCAAAAGAAATCTGCTACACGCATATGATTTATCCCTCCACAATTAGTCAATAGCATAAGTCATTTCTTTAACAGTTACCATATGCATATAACTATGTATATCTCAAATTAAAACAATTATTAATTAGTTTCAATTTACCACATTATCCGTTAAGAACCGAAATTCTTTGATTATAAGAGTCCTGAAAAAACAACATATGTATCAAAAATTAGAATTACAAAACATTCTATTCCTTGTTAGCGACATTTCTCGTAATGGACCCCTTTAACCCCAACAGTGTCTTTCCTTTTTATTTTTTCGCACGTCATTTGACTTTTTCACATCCAGCGGAATAAGCCAAACAATCCCGGCTCTCCATGCATCGAGGATACATCCTTGTTCGCACAACAAAGCAACCCGCCGCTGTGATATTCCCCAGCGTGACAGCCTACTTGGTAGTCAGAAAATCCATCTGAATACTCCTCGACAAAATCTGCACTGTAATAATACTATTATACTCCAGTGGCAGAATAATATCAAGTTGGAAGTTGCCTCATCCCCTAACAGTTTAAAACAATTGAGTGAAATCTACTTTTTCAACTCAGTATCACATATTTACACACAGCTTTTCTAACCATCTTACTTCTCAACTAGATAGTCTCCTTTGAAATGTATATTTCCTCTGCAATTTTCTGCGCTGCCTGTAATTCATCAATCACTTGCGTAACATCCTGAAACAATGAACTATACATCTCCTTGTACTTTATCTCATGCTTTTCATCGTCCCCATTTCTCTCAATCTCCTTCGCCAACCGAAACCCCGCCAGCAGCCCCACCTCCATATACACATGCTCATATTCCGTTATAATATTACTAACCGCACAGTATAATTTTGAGTCTTCACCCTCCTCATCGTATTCCTGAACTACTTCCTTCCACTCATCATACGCCTTTTTAAGACGTGCCTCATAACTTTTTGTCGTATGTTCCTCACCATCAACACCATACAGCAAATATTCTCTAATCGACTGCACACTAGCCCTTTTCATAGTTTCTTTTAAGTATCCCATTACAATCTCCTTTCTGTTTTCTCCATCGCGAAACATTTCGTCATTACGAAACATTATAATTCAACTTAGTAGTAATATCAAGTAAAAGTTTCTTTATAACGAATTATTATCAGAGAGGTAAAACCATATGCAGAAAATCAGACCCGATATGGACATCGGCCACAACATCCAGAACTTGAGACAAAGGGCCAGTTTAACTCAAGACCAAGTCGTTGCTAAAATGAATCTCATGGGACTTGAAATATCCAAAAGCACTTATGCCAAACTTGAAACCAACCGTATGAATATCAAGGTCAGCGAACTCGTTGCATTGACAGTTATTTTTGATGCTGAAATTCAGGAGTTTTTTGACGGCTTAATTTAGGATATGGAAGGGCAGATCTTCATCAATAACAATGATCTGCCTTTCCATCTTATCTTTCTCCTCGATTAAATTTACGTTTCATCATTTGATTTTGCGTCGCCCGCTCCTGCGCTTCTGCTAACGTAACAGCTAACTCTACTTTTTCCGGCCCATAGATTTTTTTCACCCGCTCATAATCAATGGCCGTCTTTACAAGTGACTCATTCTCTTCCTTCAAATCATAAACCCTCATATTAAGGCGCTCATTTTTATCAGTCACATTCTGATAATTCCGCCGTAGCTTATCATACTCATTTTTCAGATTAAGAAATGCTGCATACAGTGACCGCACTATATCAACCAACTTTTTCAATCCTGGTATTGCCTTTTTCTCACGGTATGCCTTCCCACTTTCAAAACTCCCCGCTTCCGGAAGGATTCGCTCTATATTCTCCGAATACTCAATTGCATATTTCTGTACGTCATCAACCATCAGTGCAAGTTCCTGTAACTTCTTTTTGTACTGCCTCGTCTGCTTCTCTGCCTTTTTCTGTTCTTCTTCCAACCTGTTGATCTGCTGATCAGTAATATCGCGCTTATCCTCTAAAGCCATAACTTCCAGTGATTTATCGTGAATCGTATCTTCCATTTCCACCACTTTTTGCAATTTCCCATGAATTGTGTTGTCTAACTCTTTGACCTCTTTTACCCGTTCCTCCCGCTTATAATCCAATACTGACAAATGTTCTTTATGCGTACCAAGCCGATTCCACTCTATACCATGCCGCTGCATTACTTTAGCCAACTGTTGCTTTTCTGCATCAATCCAACGATTATACTCCGTATCTGACCGACCTTTCCCTTTGTACCCCTGATCTGCCAATGCCGATTTCATTGACACTCTGGTCTCCAATCCTCTCTTACTGCCTGTTGTAAAAGGAATATAATCAATATGTAAATGGGGCGTTGCTTCATCCATATGAAGATGGGCTGAAAACACCCGTAAATTCGGATTACGTTCCTGGAACTCCTCCATATACTCACACAATATTTGCTTTGCCAATTCACCATCTTCCGTCCCAACCGGCATATCGTCCTTATTGCCAATTTGAAATATTGCCTCATAAAACAGCTTCTCCTGTTTACTTTTACGAATATGTTCATAATAATCCAGGATAACTCTATCCTTCCGCATCTTCGCATTATAACGTTCCAGAGCCTCTCCAAATAATTCAGCATAAACCACTTTAATGTCCTCACTGACGAACGCTACATTATCTTTTATCCGATCTCGGTTTACATTTTCCGCTGCGAATTTACGTTCATTATGATTGATCGAGCCTTTCCCCATCATTCCACTTATCGTTCTTTTCAAGTAATTATCACCTCTCTTCCATTCTCGTATAGCAGCGCCGGATACGGCGCAAGTTTTGTTACTTTTTCCAAAAGTAACGCAAAAGCACTTTTGACAGCAGAGCCATCAAAAATGCAACCTGATAAATCAGGTTTTGCGCCCTGCCGGGGGCTATTGCGGCTTTTACAGCCGCTCTAATCCCGCTGCCTTATCGGCTTTTGCAAAAGCTGAAATGACATTTTTCACTGTACCTTCCTCCCACCCAGCAAGCCATATCAGCGTTACCTCTTCGGCCTTGCTAAGCTCTATATTTCCTAATGCCTGATTTAATAATGCTATTCTTCTTGCTTCACTTTCATAAAATAAATCATTTACATTTCGTGTTCCTCGTTTTGGCTGTCTAATCATTTCCTACCCCTTCCTTTAAACTATCAAAGTCACCTATTTGCAAAACCGGAACAAATAATATCTTCCCTGTTCACCATATACCAGAGCGTGACACGCTCCGGTTATAATTATCAAGGAAAATCACCATCTGAATCCACTTGTAATTCCTTGCCTGTCCAGATACTCCTGGCGAGCCTTTTCTTTCTGTTCTTCCGTGGGTGCTGTTTTATATTCAGTATATAATTGCCGCCTGACCATTGCTTCCACCTTATCTTCCAACCCTTTCTTTATCTCTGTTTCAGCCTTCTCATTATCAAGTAAATGATAATGGATAAGCGCCAAAAACAATTCATATGAAATCTGTACGTTCTTCACCATCTTCTCCATTCCATGATAGTTATGACGATAGTGACGGTATTTTACATACCTATATATACCGTCACTATCGTCACACATCGTCATTCCTTACACGCTACCAAAGTTAGCTTAATTATTCTGGCATGGCTCCCTCGGATACACTCATACTGTATTCCAAAATCACGAATCAGCTTTTCTACACTAACATTCAACTTCCTCGTTAATCCATTTGGCCTCATATCCAGTCCCGGTAGTAGTTCCAACAACTCTGTCGCTGTGCCGCTCCACTCCTTTTGATGTTCTGAGAGCACTCCGGCGATTGCTTCCAATGTTGCGTCAGGTGGTTCTTTCCATAATTCTGTTTCTGATTTGACCAACTCCCATACACACTGCTCCCGATTAAAACTAAGCTGCAATCTCTGATCCTGTTGATCTCTCCCAACAATCTCCATAACTGCTTTATTTTCCGTACGCTTATCCTTTTGGATAACGATTGCACCATCCGCCGCCCCTAACAATCCATTTGTACCGAAGATCATTTCAAAGCTATCCGCCGCTTCCATCTTTCTGGTATGATGCACTATCAGCAGACAAATATTGTGCTTGTCACTAAATGACTTAAGCTTCCCCACAACATCATAATCGCTGGAATAACTTGACTTATCCCCGGTACTCTCCCGAACTTTTTGTAAGGTATCAATAATGACAAGTCTAGTATCCCCATGTGTCTCCACAAACTGATTTAGTTGCCATTCCAATCCTTCATTCATTGCCCGCGATTGTATTGCAAAATGGAACTGATCGTCACTTTCCATTCCAAACATCCGGGATACTCGCCTTTGAATCCTTGCCTTGTCATCTTCCAATGCTAAATACAATACTGTTCCCTGCCTGACCTCATGTTCCCATAGAGGCAATCCGGTACTGACATGATAACCTAACTGCGCCATAAAAAATGATTTCCCTATTTTCGGTGCTCCTACAAAAAGGTATGTGCCATTATACAACAGGTCATCCACAATTGGTTCTTTAGGTGGATAGGCCGTATCGTAAAGGTCTGTCAGGGTAAAAGTCTGCAAAATCTCTTGCAGACTTCCTGATGAGTATTCATTATTCAATTCACTTCCTCCTCATTTTGACTATTTACTTAATGCAGAGCCTTTGCTATACTTAATTTGCTAGATTGAGTGATAAAGGCTCTGCTTTTATTACCCGAGAATGCTCTTGTTTAGCGCAAGGGCATTTTCTCTTTTCTGATGATCCAACATTGAAGCAATTTTCTTCTGTTCACTCGGGTATAGATGTCCATATGTATTCATCGTTATTTGAATGTCCCGATGACCCAACCGCTCTTTTATAATTAGGGGCTGAACCCCTGATGGATCAGATAAGCCACATGGCTATGTCGCAAATCATGCACACGAATCTTTTTTATCCCTGCTTTCTCCACATTTCGCTTCAACTTATGCTGCACTGCCTCCGGAACTATGGGAAATAGTCTCTTATTCGGTGGATATTCGTAGAGTCTATTATAATACTCTTCAATTTCCTCTTTTAAAAATGTCGGAATTTCAATGATTCTGATCGACTGCTCCGTTTTAGGTGTTGTAATAACATCTTGCCTGTCAGAACGGTAATATGTCTTTGAAATACTCATTTGATTGCTTCCAAAGTTAATATCATTTCTTGTTAAAGCTAACAGTTCTCCAATCCGGCAACCAGTCCAAAACAATATTTCAAATATTACATAGTGGTTGCTGTCTTTATCTATGGTATTTATAAACTTCTCGTACTCCTCATATGTCTAGAACTCCAACTTATCGGCATCAGCTTTCCCCATCTTTTTGACCTTCTTACAAGGATTGTTCGTCAGGTTGTAAATCCGTTGTGCGTGAGTGAACAATGCTGTCATCTGGTTCTGTAGCATTCTCATATAAGTTGGTGCATACTGTTTTTCCCGAATGATATTTTGCCAATTAATAATGTCCGCTGCCGAGATTTCATTCAGACTCTTATTTCCGAAATAAGGCAGTATATGAGCTTCCATCATATATCTCTTGTTCTTTATCGACCGTTCCTTTAATTCCCCTTCCTTATCGCGAAAATAGGTTTCAACAAACGATTTCATTTTCATATCCACTTCACCGGCAGCGGTTCGTTTAAATTCTGCTTCAAACTCATTTGCCTCTCGCTTTGTCTTGAATCCTCTTTTGTGTTTCTTTTTCCTTTGTCCTGTCCAATCTACATAGTAGAAAGCTACATACCACGTTCCCTTGTTTTTATCTTTGTATGCTGGCATTTTCTCTCCCTTCTAAGCTGATACAATTTCATGCCTAAAACCAAAAATCTTTGTTTCTAAAAATCTTTTGGGTACTTTCCCTGCGATAATAATATATCCCTCTTTTGTAAGCTCTTCATTCATTTGCCGAATTAGCTTGTAGGCATGCCCTCTTGATACCCCTAATTCTGCAGCAACCTGATCTGCACTCATCATATAATTGGTATTATCCATATATTATCTCCTTTCATCTTTATTTCAAATAATTATTTGATATATCCATATAATATCTCAAAATATTTGTTTTGTCAATATTTTATTAAAAATATTTATGTTGTCGATATTTATTGCATATGGTATACTCTAATCAAGATAGCTAAAGGAGAGATAAACAATGGATAATAATATTTTAGGAGATCGGTTAAAAACGCTTAGAACAACAAACAATCTAAATCAGAAGGCTTTTGCTGAAAGCATTGGAATTACCCAATCCACGCTGTCAAGTTACGAGAATGGAAACGCGGCCCCCTCTAACGATGTATTAGTAGAAATTGCAACTATATATGGCATCTCGTTAGATTGGCTCTTTGGGCTAACCGAATCAACCTTCTCAATCTCTTCAGTTGGTGACGTTGCAAAAGTTTTTTTCCAAATTGATGATTGTAAAGAAGTACGATTTGAACTGGAAATAAACGATCATTTGCCCAATGACATCGAAACGGCTGAAAACAAATGGTATGCTGCAGTAAAGTTTTATGGAAATGATACGGATCATCCTCATAATGCTGCTGTATGTCAGTTATTAGGTTCAATAGAGGAAAACAGAAGTTCCTTTGAAACATATTGGACAAGCAAAGAACTGTACGATGTTTGGAAGAAAGATAGAATTGAACATTTTTCTAAATGTGGTTTATCAAAAAAAGTAATCCCGGAATTAGACTCCACTACTCGCTTAAAATTACGCAACGAACTAATGGAAGAACAATTTAAATCGAAGAAAGAATAATATAAATAGTACCAAAATAGAACCGAAAGCCTTTGCTGCATCGAAATGTAGTCAAAGGCTTTCCTCATTTTACTCAATATTTATCCGCAAGAAAAAACCGCAACCCTTTGTCACCAAAGGATTGCGGTAAAATTATTACTTTTAAGTTATCGATTACTCAATGATCGTAGCAACACGTCCTGAACCAACGGTACGTCCACCTTCACGGATAGCAAAAGTTAAACCTTGCTCCATAGCGATTGGATGGATAAGTTCGATAGTCATTTCTACGTTGTCACCAGGCATACACATTTCAACACCTTCTGGAAGGTTG
>Ga0153972_1000270_pt1 | contig 15937 bp, 15 predicted proteins | sample TSGA056MetaG_FD_104732 | JGI IMG/M metagenome (GOLD analysis project Ga0153972, IMG submission 104732) | Attine ant fungus gardens microbial communities from Georgia, USA - TSGA056 MetaG | ecosystem: Host-associated > Fungi > Mycelium > Unclassified | place: USA: Georgia, George L Smith State...
AGAAAAGAAAGAGAGGTATAGAATATGAAATATATACTAGAAACAGAAGATTTAACAAAGAAATTTAAAAAACAAACAGCAGTTTCAGGGCTGTCGATGCAGATTAAAGAAAATTCAGTTTATGGTCTGCTGGGGCCGAATGGAGCCGGAAAGTCTACACTCCTTAAAATGATAACAAAGATGATTGAACCTACAAGCGGAAAGATTATTTTTAATGGTCATGAAATAAAAAGGGAGGACCTTAATGATATTGGTATGCTGATAGAATATCCGCCGTTATATGCCAATCTGACAGCCAGAGAAAATCTGAGAGTGCGTGCAACGAGCCTTCAATTGCCAGAGAACAGAATTGATGAGGTGTTACAGATAGTTGACCTTAAAGATACCGGGAAAAAGAAAGCAGTAAACTTTTCTCTGGGCATGAAACAGAGACTTGGAATTGCTTTGGCATTGCTGAATAATCCAAAGCTTCTTATTCTTGATGAGCCAATGAACGGGCTTGACCCGATAGGGATTGAAGATCTGAGAGAATTGATTAAAGGTTTTCCTAAGCAGGGGATGACAGTGATTGTATCCAGTCATATTTTGAGTGAAGTAGAGCAAGTTGCCGATACAATCGGCATTATCCATAATGGAAAATTACAATATCAGAGCGAAGTAGATAGGAATGAAGATTTGGAAGCGTTGTTTATGAATGTTGTTAAAAATAGTAAGGAGATAAATAATGGATGCAGTTTGCAGATCTGAGATAATTAAAATGAAACGGTCATCAGCGTACCTGTTTGCTGTTGCTGGGCCAGTTTTTACAATGATACTCTGTATTCTTTTAGGAGTAGGAGACTTATTTCAGTATGGCGCAATGAATTGGTGGTACACGGGGATATTACCTGGTGTTTTGGCAATTATCTGTGCCAGCTCCATACAGAGAGATTCTAAAATAAATTATTATGGTGTTTTGTCACTTCCTATTCGCAAAGAAAAAATATGGCTTGCAAAAATTATTATCTGTTGTGCCATTTATTTAGGGGCAACGGTGACTATGGTAATCGGTACCATAATTGGCGGAAGTATATTAGGGAGCAGGGTAAGTTCTGGTGAAATGATTATAGCAGGAATTGTATTGTTCATAACATTTATATGGCAGATACCATTCGTGCTGCTGCTTGTTCGGAAGACTTCCATGTTTATTGCAGTAATAGTAAATATGTTTATGAATATTTTAGGGGTGGTTGCATTTGCCCCGGAATCAAATTGGTATGTATTTCCGTTTGCGATTGCCTCCAGATTGATGTGCCCTATTATTGGCGTGCTGCCAAATGGGTTACCTGTGGAGGAGGGTAGTCTATTGTTAAATACAAATGTTATTCTGCCGGGAATTGCTATATCAATTGTGTTATTCATAGTATTGACATTCATTACTATGAAAATGTTTTCTAAACAGGAGGTGCGTTAAAATGGGAGCTTTGTTGAAAAGTGAGATGATAAAAGCGAAGAAGACCGCATTTACGAAAATGCATATATTTATACCGATTATTGGCATTCTTGTATTTTGTGGATTCTATTTTATAACAGATTATGATGAAGGGAGCAGAGTTGTTGGCTTTTTTCAGCTGCTGAGTATTGGTTTCACGTTACTAATCAGTGTGGTTTGTTCGATGAATTCCAATACAGAGATGCAGGCAGGAAATTATTTTCATTTACTTACAGTGGCAGGCAGGAAAGAAAAGGGGATTTATGCAAAAGCCTTATTTCTACTGTTATGTGGGTTATATGCAGTGCTTGCTGTTTCAACTGGATTTGGAATCGCAAATAGATTTTTATTAAGTGATTATTCTACGGGACTTAGTGTATTTATAATTGGAGGATTATTATTGTTTTTTAGTAATATCTTTCTGTATTTATTTAATGTTTTTTTATCACTGCGGTTTGGGGGAAATATTGCTATTGGAACTGGAATAATCGGGTGTCTGATTACGACTTTGATGCTTACAAGCCTTGGAGATGGCATTTGGATATTCATTCCATATGCGTGGGCGACCAGATTTACGAATATTTATGTGAGATACGTTTATGGTTATGATAGTATAGGAAGCGGGGAATTTATGGCTGCCATGGGTATTTGCATATTATTTACTGTAATACTATTTTATTTGATCAAAAAATGGTTTGCCAAATGGGAAGGAAGAGTATCTGGTGAATAAAATTACTGTAATTTACCTGAAATTGTGTTAGGATATTCTATAATGTATAAAGGTAAGGTGGCATAATGGCAAATATATTGGCAGTAGATGATGAAAAAGCTGTATTGGCGTTAATAAAAAATGTTCTTAACAGAGACGGGCATTGGGTGGATATGATATCCGGTGGAAGTGAAATAGATACTAATAAACTTAATCACTATGACTTAATTCTTCTGGATGTAATGATGCCAGGAGAAAATGGAGTTCAGTTGTGTGAAAGAATAAGAGGCCTGGCTGATTGTCCAATACTTTTTCTGACAGCAAAAGTGTTGGAAGAAGATGCAATGCAGGGATTCAGTGTCGGAGCGGATGATTATATCATGAAGCCCTTTCGTCCCGGAGAATTACGAGCAAGAATAAATGCCCATTTGCGGAGGGAGAAGCGTGAGAAGAATAACGTGCTGCATATTGATCAGGCGGTTTTCTATTTAGATAAAAAGCAGTTAACAATCAATGAAAATACAATATATTTGACAAAAAGCGAATATGAAATATGTGAGTTTTTGGCCCGTCACAAAGGAAATGTATTTACGAAAGATAAAATATATGATTGCATTTCAGATTATCAGGGAGAAAGCGACAGCTCAGCAATAGTGGAGCATGTAAAAAATATCCGCGCAAAGCTGAAAATGTATGGTTATATGCCTATTGAGACTGTTTGGGGGTTAGGATACAAGTGGAGGTAGATTGATCTGAAAAAACAAGGATTGACCCGTTTTTTTGTAAATCATATAATAAAATTCTCAATTATTATATTCCTGTGGGGAGTTCTTTTAGTTGGAAGTTTTTTTATCTTGATGATGGATGGTCAGATATTGCAAGCAAATTATGTGGAGAATCAGCTTAATGAAATGCAGGAAAATGAAGTAGATAAGGTTGAGGTTATGACGATTACTCCATATACTAAGGGGTATGCGATTTATAACAGTGCTGGCCATTTTAAGGAAGGAAATATCAGCAGCAAGAAAGCACAGAAATGGTGGAATCAATGTATAAATGAAGGAGATCTGTTTCAGAAGAAAATTTTTGAATGGGACGATGAAATTTGTATAATAAGTTATGGTGTAATTACTAAATTTTCCAATCAGTCATTGAATCGATACCTTCCGGATCCGGGAATTATAGCTATTTTGCTGCTTATCGCAGGTTTTATTGCTGACATTATATGGATTGCATGGAACTTAAAGAGAAAGCTTGTAAATGAATTTGATAGTATTAAGGAGATAACAGTTAAAATTGAAAACCAGGCATTAGATTTTGATATATACGATAGTGGGATAGTGGAGATTAGCGGACTGCTGGATTCTATTCATAGTATGCAAATGGCATTGATGAAGTCACTTGAAAATCAATGGAGTCAGGCTCACGAGCTGAAAGAACAGGTTGCATCCTTAGCTCACGATATAAAGACTCCCCTGACTATAATTAGAGGAAATCTGGAACTGTTGAAAGAGACAGAAAAAGATGAATTGAATCTGGAGTTATTGAATTATATTGATGAAGGCACATCACAATTAGAGGATTATACGAATATTCTTGTTGAAATAAATACATCCGGTAAAGGTTATAAATTAAATTTATCAAATTACATGCTAGTTGATTTAGTTGCGGATATAGAGAGGGAGAAGAACTCACTTATGTCGGCAAGGGGAATAGAGATTTCTCTGGAGAATAATGCTGGAATCAGGGAGATTAGGTGTGATTCCATGCTTTTAATGAGGGCAATCGCAAATATAATTAATAATGCCGCTGACTTTGCAAAGAGTTATGTGCTTATAAAAGTGGACGATGATGGCGATCATTTATATGTTCATATTATTGATGATGGTTCTGGGTTTTCGGAAGAAGACATAAAGAAATCAAAGAAACAGCTTTATATGGGTGACATAAGCAGGCATGGCAGCAGACATTTTGGGATGGGGTTATATATTGCCGATACCATATTAGAACAGCATCATGGATCAGTAGCGGTGAAGAATAATGTGGATGGCGGCGGACACGTAGAGATTTGTATTCCATGTAAATAACTGATTAGGAACTTCGGGAGAAGTTCCTTTTTTGGTGTGATGGGCATCTATTTCCAGGGAAAGCAGGTTAGTTTAGTTATTGGGGATTACCGGATGTGTATTCATATTGTTTTACTGGTGCTGTGAATATTACATATAACGCAAGGATTTTGACATCCATTATTAAGAGAATAGCAAATACATTTTTGATTTTGACATGGTATAAGAATTGTATTTTTGATGTGGTATAACCTATATATGCAATGCATAAAGCAACAACATACTAAAAAAGGAGGGCAACAGAAATGGCAAAATACGATGACTTTGATCTGAACTTACAGGTAGAAGGAAACGAAACTGGAATCCAACCAATGGTAGGCAGCAGATATGCATGCACACCGGGAACCTGCTGGAAATGGATCTGCTTCACAACAACATACTAAAAAAGGAGGGCAACAGAAATGGCAAAATACGATGACTTTGATCTGAACTTACAGGTAGAAGGAAACGAAACTGGAATTCAGCCAATGGTAGGCAGCAGATATGCATGCACACCAGGAACCTGCTGGAAATGGATCTGCTTTACAACAACATACTAGAAATAGTAGCAGTTACATAGAAAATATGAAGTGAAAGAAATAGATGCGGCATAGGCAAATAAATTATATGGTAGCTTATATTTGCCTATGCGTCTATTCTTCAGGAGAGAAAGCAAAATGAAAGAGAGATATGAATTACAAAAAAAGTATATGGTCAGGATGCCGGTGCATACGACATCTTTGATAAGTAGATATCGGAATATCGAAGAAGAATATGAGAATATCAAGAATGATAATATTTTTATGGAGCAGCTTTTAGTTGCGAGTAGGAGTTTATACGATATGGTGAGAACCAATAATATAAATGATTTAACCAATAAGAAGAAACAACAGCTTATTTTTTCGATGTCAAGTTATCTGAACCGTGCCTCATACAGACCTACTCCTTTCGGATTGTTTTCAGGTGTAACAATTAAAAATGTAGATGAAGATATGGTATCTGGTGTGAAGAAGTTCAAGAAGCATTGCCGGATTGATCTGGAGTGGCTCCTTGAACTGCAGAAAAAGATCGAATGTGAGGCTTATACTCTGTTAGATTTTAAGTTGAATAATGCTTTCTATACTTCAGGGGATCGCGCATATTTATTGTATAATACCGGCAGTAATGAAGGAAAAGTGAGTATTCATTTAAGTAGGCCTTTTGATTTACTGCGGGAGTTTTGCAGTCAGAAAGTAGTGCCATTTACCGAAATTATTGATTTTTTTACAAGCAATTATCCGAACCGGGATAAAGACACCTTTTTTTTGTATATCGCGAATCTTGTGAAAAAAGAGTTTTTAATTTCTGATTTACGAGCTTCAATATGCAATACGGATGAATTAGGGTATATGATACAGAAATTGGAGAAACATACAGAGTTATTTGAAATGACAAATAAACTGGTAAGATTGAAAGCTATGATTGCTTTTTATGAACGAACAGAGATAGGGCGAGGAAGTGATCTATATATAGATATATGCAAATTAATGGACGAAATTCTGGGTAGTAAGAAGGCCAATTATTTGCAGATTGATACTGAGGTTCATAATGTTCCTAATATTATGGGGAATGTAAAGCGGAAAAGTATAGAAGAATTCGTTCAGATGCTTTTTAAGCTGACAGCATTAGAGAACCAGAATAATGAACTGGAAGAGTATGGTATTAAGTTCATCGAAAAATATGGAGAATATTTAGAGGTGCCGATTACTGAACTGATGGATGAGACACTCGGAATAGGTGCACCAAAGAGTTATAAAAATCCAGCAAATAAAAGTTATAGCAGCCTTCTGGAGACGGGGGATAATTTAAAGGTTAAGGGAAAATTTCTCGATTTATATGCAAAAGCGGTTAAAACGGGGGAGGTAATTGAACTGGATGAGGAAATAGTGGAATCAATAGCTGGCGATTCTGTGGCAATGGGATTATATCCGGATTCTGCTGAAATTAGTTTTATTGTGAAAGAGAACGCTGGAAAGCAAACGCTATATCTGGGTCCCAATTTGGGGTCAGTCAGTGCAGGAAAAATGTTCGGCAGATTCGGGCATATGAGTGATGAATATGATGTCCTATTGGATGAGTTGGGCGATTCCGAACCGGATATTTGCGAGATAAGTATGATTCCAAAGAATATTCGAATTGGAAATGTGATAAGAAACAAAACTAAATATAAAATGAATATGTGTCTGTATACAAATTCGTTTGATGAAAAGAACGAAGTAGCGCTAAATAATATTCTTGTTGGATATCATGAGAACAGATTTTATTTTAGAAATGCTCAAGACAATAAAATCCTTTGTTTTACCATGACGAATATGTTAAACGTAACGACCTTGCCGAATGTTGTTCGATTCATGGTTGATGCGTCGAGAAATACCAATACAACATTTATGAGCTTACCGTGGGTCAAGTATTATCAAGATTTTTCTTTTATACCGGAAATACGCTTCAAAGATATCATTATTTCAAATGCCAAGTGGAGGATATCTTTAGAAACGTTAGGAGTCAGTAAGAAGTGTAAGTACGAAGAGTTTAAAGAGCGATTTGCACAGTACAAGGAAAAGATGGCGGTGGTTGATGCAGTTTATTATACGTTGGCAGATAATCGGTTGCTGTTCGAATTATCCCAGGATGGTGATTTGAAACTACTCTTTGATTATCTGAAGAAGCGTGGTTTCGTAGAACTAGAAGCGGTTGAAAGAGGAGAAAATGTATTCTGGGATGAGGATGAGAGCCGTGTGGCTGAAGTCGTTTTTCCGTTAAAATTCATCCGGAATCAGGACGAAAAATCTGTACCTGAGGAGCTGCTAAGAACGCCCGTTTCGAAGCAAATTAGGTATGAACCATTCGATAAGTGGCTCTACTTGAAATTCTATTGTTCGTCGGAGAGACAGGATGAATTAATAAAATGTCTGGGATATTTTCTAAAAGAACAAGGTGTGCTCTCGTTCTATTTTATGAGGTATGTTGATCCAAAGCCGCATATAAGGCTCAGAATAAAAGGGAGCAGTGAATTACTGTTTTGTTTGTTATCAGATTTAAAGGTGTTTTGCAAGCAGCTTCAGGAAATGAAGCTGTATGATAGATATTATATTGATACTTATATTCCAGAGGTCGAACGGTATGGCGGCCTGAAGTTGATGGAACTGGCAGAAGAAATATTCTGTGCAGACAGTAAGGTAGTCATAGAAATCCTTGACAAATATTCTCTTCGTGATAGTGAAAAAGAAATTCTGGGAATTGCATCCATCCTTCATTACATAAAAAGTTTTGGTCTTACTTTCGAAGAGCAATTAGGCTTCCTAGAGGCAACGTTCGTCAACAGTAAGTACCAGAAAGAATTTAATGAGAAAAAGGCGGAATATTCAAAGTTATTAGATTCTTATGCAAACTGGAATGAGTTCACCAGGAAAGCGGAATATGCACAATTTTTAAGTATTTGTGATAGTCGAATTCCGGCAATTCAGAAATATTGCAAGAAACTGCGAACCAGTCCAAGTAAGACAAATACCGTTTTAGATATGGTAGGGAGTATAATTCACCTGCATTGTAACCGTTTATATGGTACTGATCGTGTATTTGAAGAACGGTTGAATAATTTGGCATATAGAATTTTGAAATCTCAAAAATTTTATGCGGAAAGGGTGGAATCGATTGGAGGAAAAGCAAAAAAGGAAAGACAAATGGCGTATTAGGGCTACTTTAAAAATCATATTTGATTCCGATTGTAGATTGGCATATTTGTTAATTGCTCTTTCAGTGTTGACAGGGGTAACACCAATGGCATCCGCACTGATTTCGCAGCAATTAATCAATGCTTTGCAGCTGAGCGAAAAATTAGACACAATTGTTTTTATATTAATTGTTTATATAATTTTCTCCCTGGTTTCAACTGCTGTATCATCTTTATACAGTTATGTGGATGAGCGGATGCAATTGTCACTGAGCTACCAATTGAGATATATGCTGATGAAAAAATGCGGGGAACTATCACTAGAGCATTTTGAAGATTCTAATGTATACAATATGATTACTCGATTAGAGAATGAAATTGGTTACAGGCCGTACCAAACAATGCAATCTATCATGACCCTCATATCGGCAGTTATTTCCTTTATATCGGCTTGCGCTATATTGTTTGTATGGAAGCCAAGTGTGATAGTTTTAATACTGCTAATTTCCGCGGTCGGATTAGTATATTACCTTAAAATTGGAAAACATGAATTTCAGACCTTTAATGCTATGAGCGGTAAAGAACGGGAGGCATGGTATCTGGGATATTTAATGACACACGATTTCGCTTTTAAAGAAATTAAGTTATTTAACCTGAAAGATTATTTTTTAAGAAAGTATTGGGATATAAAGGAAGTTTTTATCAAAGAGAGAAATGCCATCAATAAGAAAAAAGGCATTATTGGTTATCTCATAGAGGCAGTTCAGCAATGTGTAATTGGCGGTGTTATATTTGTTGCAGTGTTAGCAGCATATTCCGGAACATTACTGTTGGGAAATGTTATTACATATATAAATGCCGTCGGTCTAATCAGATCCAATACGAATACCGTAATAAACTCCGTTTATGCGATGTATAACAATAGTTTTTATATGAAGCTGTTTGAAGAATTCGTATCGCTGAGACTTGAAAAGAGTGAAGTGGCAAAGGATGAGGGAATTTATATCAAAGAGGTCAATACAATTGAATTTAAAAATGTGTCCTTCAGCTATGGAAATAATGCGAAGGTACTGGATAACGTAAGTTTTGAAATAAACGCAAGTGAGACGATAGCGATAATTGGCAAAAATGGATCAGGAAAATCAACATTACTAAAGCTACTATGTGGTTTATATAGTAATTATTCTGGTCAGATTCTTGTCAATGGCATTGATTTGAAACGGATAAATATGAAACAGTACCGGAATTGTCTGTCTGTTATGTTTCAGGACTTTTTAAAATTTGAGATGACATTAGGTGAGAATATTTCAATAAGCGATACAGACTTCTGCGAGGACACAGAGAATGCAAGGAAGGCAATGTCTATGGCTGATATAGATTTTTTTGACTCGGCGGATGATACAGTACTTGACAAACAATTGGGGAATTGGTTTGATGATGGAATGCAGTTATCAGGTGGTCAATGGCAAAAAATAGCATTGGCGCGAACTTACTATAGGGATCGCGGAGTATATTTGCTCGATGAACCAAGCTCATCTCTGGATGCAGATGCTGAACTGAATATATTTGATAAATTTTATCGCCTGGCAGAGAACAAAATCGGGGTGTTTATTACCCATAAAATAAGTGCTGCAAAAAAAGCAGAAAAAATTATTGTTCTTAATAGAGGAAAGGTTGAAGGGATAGGAGACGATCAATTTCTATCCAGGAGTTGTGATGAATATATAGATTTAAAGCAAAAAGAGCAACATCAATATGCATAAGGAGTAGAACATGAATAGAGTTGAAATTATTAAAGACATTGCAAAGCGTCTAAGTGATGAGGAATTTGTTGAACGGATTTCAAATGAAGGGCATAATTTTTTAGAGATTGCCGGGGAGCATAGTCCTCCGCTATCTCCGACATCTTTAAGCCATGGGTATCCGGGGCTCGTCCTGCTGTATAGCGAACTAAATAAGCTATTTCCGGAGGAACAGTGGGGTATGGTGTGTAATGATTATATAGGAAAAATACTGGAATTGGTTACAGAATCTGGAATTAAATCATTCTCATTGTTTTCGGGAGTAGCGGGAATTGCATTTTCCATAGCATGCGCTTCTGATAATGGAAAAAGGTATGGAAGATTATTGGAACAATTTAATAAAGTGCTGATACAGCAGTTCCCAAAAGCATTGAAGGAAATCCGTTCAAAAGATGTTGAAATGTTCGGTTATGATGTTATAGAAGGTGTAACCGGAGTTGGTATATATCTATTAGCAGTGGAGCGATCAGATGAGATGGACAAACTATTAGGTGATATATTGGAGTACCTGGTGAGTATGACCTCAATAGTTGAGTATGATAGCAGACAGGTGCCGAACTGGCATGTGAAAAATGAACATTTATTTTCGGAGGCTGAGAAGCAGATATATCCTGATGGTATCTTTAACTTAGGGCTGTCTCATGGAATAGTAGGACCATTGATTCTGCTCAGTGCTGCCGGGAATGCTGGGATAGAGGTGTCAGACCAGAGGGAGGCAGTAAAAGCTGTTGCAGATGACCTTATTAGATTGCGTATAAAAGAAACAAATGAATGGAATTGTATGTTGGGAGTAGAGGAATACTTTGCTGGAACCCAGGATACACAAAATACCAGAGATGCCTGGTGTTATGGAACTCCGGGTGTATCAATTGGGCTGTTGAATGCAGCAGAATATCTTAATGATACTGAATATAAGCAGATAGCATGTGACGCAATGCTGGAAGGTATTGGGCGCGAGAAGGGCGTTTTCTCACCAACATTCTGTCATGGTTATTCTTGTCTGGCTCTGATATATCATAAATTCTATTTAAAAGCTGAAAATGAGAATTTCAGAGAATACAGAGATTATTTGGTAGACAGAATATACGAATACTACGATGCTAAAAATCCATTTGGTTTTCAAAACATTGAATTTAATAGTGGGCAAACGAAAAAAATTAACAGTATAGCGTTGCTTGATGGTACGACTGGTATTTTACTATCGCTACTGGATATTATAAATGAAAGTAAAGTCAGCTACTGGAGCCAGGCGTTTATGCTGTATTAGGAAGAATCAATGAAAAAGAAATTATTTTTGAGAAATTTATGTATTGCTTTATTATCTTTTGTGATTGCAGCTTACGGCCAGTGAGAAGAAATTGCTGCCTAAATATCCGTTTGATGCCATAAAGGTTAATTTGGCTCGGAACATAGCATTGGAATATACAAATGATTATTTTGGTTACAATGGTCTGAGTGATCAAAGTGATGCATTCCGGCATGATATTTAGAACGCGGAAATGACTTATAAGATTGGTACGTGAAAGCGGAATTATTTGCTACTGTTCGTGATAGATACAGACGTGTGTTGATACGAAAGTGATGGGTTTTAAAGAGAGAACATATAGATCTGGATCTATATAATAATGAAATCGACTGGGAGTCTGGACAATAATGATATAGATATCAATCAGCTGGCTGATATAATTTATGAGGATATAACCAGAAAATTCGTCATTTATATGGCTCCATAAAATACTCCGTATTAGGTTAAAAATACGCAATAAGGAGTGTAATCTGACCTATATTCATATAAAATATATTATATGATGAAAGGGAATAATTGGATGAAAAATAGATTGCTTGAATTGCGCGAGAGTAAAGAGATAACGCAGGTTCATCTGGCTATAGAGGTCGGATCAACGCAACAAACAATTAGTAAAATAGAATCTGGAGAATACGTTCCGAAGCTTGACCTGACGTATTCTCTGGCTTCTTATTTTAATGTATCCGTCGATTATTTGTTTTGTAAGACGGATATCAGAGATTATAAAAGCGTTATAATTTCATCAAATAAAGGGAGCCAGAAAGTGTCAGATGTGTTGGCAATTTATAATAAACTTGATGCTATAGATCAACGTATAATGGTAGGTATGTGTACTTTATTAGCCGAGGCAAAGGAACAAAGGGAAGGAAAGGACTCTAATGTTAAAGATCGGGGTGTGCGACGATAATAAGGAGATTGCAGCGGTTTTAGAAGATGTTTTATATGAAATAGGCGAGTATCGGAACATTAAAATTGATATGGAAGTATTCTACGATGGCTCAGAATTAATAAACTACTGTGAAGCAGAAAACAGATTCGATATTCTTTTTCTCGACATAGAAATGGAAAATGTTGATGGGATAGAAGCGGCGGAAAAAATTCGTGAAAAAGATAATGATGTGTTGATAATTTTCGTGTCAAGCTTTGAGACCTATTTTATGAAACTTTTTGAGGTAGAACCATATAGGTTTTTGAAAAAGCCGGTAAGCAGAAAAGAAATATTAGAAGTCTTTGATAAGGCTTATGATAAGTTGGTAAAGAGAGGGATTTTCTTTGAATATACATTCAACAAAGTCTTTGTTAGAGTTCCGATTAAGGACATTGTGATGTTTGAAAGTAAGGGGCGTGTTATCAATATTTATACGACTAATGGTGTTGATAAGTTTTATGGAAAACTCAATCAAATTGAAAAAGATCTGCAATCCTCAAGTGTATCTTTTTTGAGGATACATCAATCCTACCATGTTAACTTTCAGTTTATTAAGGCGGTGAGCTATACAAAAGTTGAATTATATAATGGTGATGAACTTGCAATTGCAATAGAACGGCAGAATAATGTTCGAAAGCAATATATAAAGCTGATTGGAGGTGGATTTGTTGGATAGTATATGCGTGATATTAGAATGGCTTGTTCCTCTGATTTACATATCCATACTAATCGAGTTTTTAAATATATACTTAGAAGTAAGAGAACGGATATCCAGGACAGCGTTTTATTGCATTTGGTTCGGATATTTTCTTTTGAATAGTTTTGTATCGGTTTATAATGAGGACATATCTGTTTTTATCAGTATTGCAGGTATTATACTTATTACAGTTTTAGCCTATCAAGGATCGATTAAACTTAGATTGTTGGTTGCAATGTCACAGGTGGCATTTAGTACGCTCGCAGAAGTGATTGTTGGATTGATTTTTCTGGTATTTAATATCGATTCGGGTTCAGATGAATTTTTTGGATCTGTTATTTCAAAGATAATTATCCTGCTGGGGGTAAAGGCACTGAAATCCTATTATACTGTAAAGGATAAAAAAGGTTACACTGCACAATATTGGTATCTGCTGATTAGTATTATTGTAATATCTATCCTGTTGGTTCAAAATATATATTGGCTAAGCCTTGAGGCGCCGGAAGTATATGTTATATCTTCTTTGGTTTTTATATTATTGCTAGATTACTTGATTTTTAGAGCAGCAGACATATTTTCGGAATTCGGGAATATTAGACAGAAGAATATGGCTCTGCAGCAACAATTAATCTCTTATGAACGGGAGCAGACGAATATCCAAGTCAGTGAAAAAATTGCGAAAGAATTGCATCATGATATGAAAAATCACTTGATCAGCATTCGGGAGATAGCATTCAGCGGGGGTACGGCAAAAGTAAAAGACTATGTCAATGATTTATTAGAAGGGCTAAGTGATGCAGAGCGTGGCCGAATTGCCCGGTCCGGTAATATTATTGTGGATGGGTTGATAAACAGTAAAGGTGCTATATTCAGAGATAATGATATTGATATACGGCTAGTTTTAGAGATTCCGGATAAACTGCCATTTACAGATGTGGATGTCAGCATTATTTTGGGGAACACACTGGATAATGCGATAGAAGCTGCGAAAAAGTCTGCTGATGCTAATAAATATATTGAAATTACTATGTGGTATAGGCAAAAGAATCTATTGATGCAGGTGGAAAATAGCTTTAATGGTGTGGTACTGAAAAATATAAATAAAGAGTTTATCACTACAAAAGATGATAATGCCAATCATGGAATGGGAATCAGTATAATTAAGACGGTTGCAGAAAAATATAATGGATTAGCCGAATTTAAATATGAAAGGAATGTATTCACAACGAGAGTATTGCTGTATTCAATATAGGGCGATTTTACATTTACCTATTTGATTTTGACATGCTTCAAAATTTGACCGTATCCTATGGTATTATCTATTTAGGTTAAAAGGAAGACGAGGAATAGAACATGAAAAGAAATTTTAATTTTCAAAAAGTAATGAAGCTTTCAAATGTGATAGCATCGTTGGCACTTGTTGTTACAACAGTAGCGTGTAAACATATTTGCTATTTTATTTTTCACCAACCGGAACCCCCAATAAGTGACAAGGATCTGTAGTATGAGAGCTGGAAAGCCGATTGATATAGCTTGGAATTATGTGAATTTGAATGCGGATGAAAAGTTTAAGGATAATGCATGCGTAAAATATGGCTTACAGATGGGGATTGAATTATTGATAAACTTTATTACCATTTGTGTCGTAGCGCTATTACTAGATGCTGTTAAGGAGTGTGTTATTTTTATTTTGTTATTTTTCCCGGTACGTGCATTTACAGGAGGACTTCATCTTGAACGATTTCTTACTTGTTATATGTTTTCAACGTTTTCATTATCTATGAACTTGCTGCTACTAAAAAATGGTTACTGGGAATTTGGCAGGAACACGTTGATTATAGCAGTTTTTATTGTTCTGATAGTTACTTGTGTAATTGACCTGGTCGAACCATATAAAAATGCTTTTAATAAAGATTTGGTTATGAGACGTGGAAGAATAAACCGTATCATCATCTTGTTATTAGTTGCTATAGTAGTGTTTGCGACTTGCTATCGGGCAGACAGGATTATTTACTCCATGTTGATAATACTTAGTTTCAATTGTATGTCAGTTGTTTTGGGAAAAGTTAAGGGTTATAAAAAGCATCAGAACATAACGGGATAATATATAGAGTTTTGCTGGAAATAATGCCAAATACAGATTATCTAAGAAATCCGAAGTTACTGGATGCATATCTTCCATGGTCTGATTAGCTACCGGAAGAATGTAGAATCAAAGAATTATAAATGAGAAGGAATCCCGATGAGCTAATGATAGCAAATCCGGATTCCTTTTTCTATACGCTATGTTTTGTACCACTTACTATATGAATTGAGCAATTGATTTTTCATGACATATTAATTGACAAAAAAGCCCATTGTCCAGATGCGCTTGAAAGAACCACAATTCTATTGAACACCTGCGGATAAGAGCTCGAAATCGATAAATTTGCTTCTCTAAGCAGATTTACGATCTTCCATATCGCTATCATCCGGTACTTGTAGGCTGAAAATAAAACGACTTATCTCTGAAGTGGGATTCAGACACAAAAGTCGAAAAAAAGTTTTTTCTCAAATATTCCAGAACAGTAGCTTCGGATACCATATGTTTCGATGAGGTTCGCAGGTATCGATGTTCCGCACGGTTTTCGCTATCTGCCTGCTCCTCAAATATTGGTATCCACTGTTTCATGCGGAATTTCATAACCTCTGCATCCGTAATTAAAACCTCCTGAAATTTATAGTGCTTTTGTATAATACTATCAATTTCAGGAGGCTAGGTCTAGACGCCGATTATTTGCCGCTTACGTTTTACCTTTAGCATGGATAAATTAATCTCTGACAACACCGCCATCCAGATTCATCGATTCACCATTAATGTTTCTGGCATAATCAGAAGCCAGGAAACAAACTAAATCAGCGACATCCTCTGGTTGTTGGAAACGTTTCAGAGCAATACCTGATTCCATCGAGCGGCGGACTTCTCTTCTGTCAAGACCACTATTTGCAGAAATGGTATCAATGACAGATTCTATCATTGGCGTCGCAACAGATCCTGGGCAGATAGCATTAACAGTAATGCCATATTGACCTAATTCTGCAGCTAAAGCTCTAGTGAATCCGATAACTGCTGCCTTAGATGCACAGTAACCAGAGGAATTAGGAAAGCCATTTTTACCGGCAATAGAAGCGATATTGATAACACGACCTTCTATTTTGCGGGCAACCATG
>Ga0153972_1000273_pt1 | contig 15892 bp, 13 predicted proteins | sample TSGA056MetaG_FD_104732 | JGI IMG/M metagenome (GOLD analysis project Ga0153972, IMG submission 104732) | Attine ant fungus gardens microbial communities from Georgia, USA - TSGA056 MetaG | ecosystem: Host-associated > Fungi > Mycelium > Unclassified | place: USA: Georgia, George L Smith State...
CTAAGCAGATTTTTCACACACTCCCAAATTTTCCCATGCTTACTTTTTTCCTATTTTTATTTTCTCACACTAAATTTTCCCACACTTTCAACTACTTTCAAAAACTGTTGTAGAAAAGCAGTACACTATCTGCTGTTATGCAGACAATACTACTAGACACTATTGGAGGAAGGAAGTATAGTGAACTGGAAACTATTGGAGAAAATAGTATAACAGACTGGAGACAAGACTACTGGATACTATTGGAGGAAGTATAGTGAACTGCTAAGTATTGGAGGAAAGGAGTATAACAGACTGCAGACAAGCTACTTACTGTACACATTGTAGACAAACTGTTGGAGGAAGGGAGTATAGCACACACTATCCCCTGTGCACACATAACACTACTTACTATTATGCAAACTGTTGGAGAAAGGGAGTACAGCAACCTGACAGACAATACTATATACTATTATACAGACTGTTGGAGGTAGGGAGCATAGTGACCTGCTAGACAATACAATGTCAACTCTGCTCAGAATTAGTAGAGGGTTCAAGTTGGGCTGGAGGCCCAGACGAAAACTTCATCTAGTCTAGTATGTATGTGAGAAGGAACGTAGGATAATGGGCTTAGTCAAATTTTTGGCCAATCATTCCTATAGCCTCTCTTTTACTCAAAAATTCCAATAAATTGATTAAAAATTGGAAAAAATTATAATAAATTACACAATAAAATTGGAGCAGACAGTGAGCAAAGTGAGCTGACTGTGACCTTGCAAACTGTTGGAGGAAGGGAGCACAGTGACCTGATAAGCAATACTATCTGCTGTTACACAGACTGTTGTAGAAAGGGAGCACAGCAAACTAACAGACAACATTACCTGCTATTATACAGACTGTTGTAGGAAGAGAGTGCAACAAGCTGATAGACAATACTGCATGCTGTCATACAAACTGTTGTAGGAAGAGAGTACAGCAAACTAACAGACAACACTATACACTGTCATATAGACCATTGTAGAAAGGGAGCACAGTAACCTGATAGACAACACAATGTCAGCTCTACTTAGAATTAGTAGAGAGTTTAGGTTGGACCAGAGGCCCAGATAAAAATCTTGTTTAGTAGATATATGAAAAGGAGGTGGAAAGATAGTGCTTAGTCAAATTTTTAGGTAATCAGTCCCACAGCCTCTCTTTTCACTCAAAAATACAATAAATTAATTAAAAATTAGAAAAAATTCAGGAAAAATTAGAAAAAAGAGCAGAAAATTAGGCAAGGTATTGAAGAAAGGAAGTATAGCATACTGCAGACTATTGGAGGAAAGGAGTGTAGTATACTGCAGACAAGACTACTGGAAGTTATTGGAGGAAGAAAGTATAGTAAACTGGAAACTGTTGGAGGAAAATAGTATAATGGACTGTAGACAATACTACTGGACACTATTGGAGGGAGGAAGTATAGCTATCAGAGACAAAATACACATTAATCATTGATTATAATATTACATAATCTATTATATATGCAAGACTGAATGTGGGATGATGCCTGCTTAGCCAATGCTTAGTCAATGCTTTACAAGCATTTGTCAGTATACATTCTCTTTTTTCCTCTAAATTCAACAAAATTCATTAAAAATTGAAATAAATTTAGGAAAAATCAGAAAAAACTGCAAATTATTGGAGGAAGGCAGTATAGCAAACTGGAAACTGTTGGAGGAAAATAGTATAGTGGACTATAGACAAGACTACTGGTAGTTATTGGAGGAAGGAAGTATAGCAAACTGCAAACTATTGGAGAAAAGGAGTATAATGGACTATAGACAGCCTATAACCTACTCACTATGTATATTGTAGACAAACTGTTGGAGGAAGAAAGTATAGTGCACTGTAGACAATACTAAAACTGTTGAAGAAAAGAAGCACAGCAACCTGACAGACAATACTATACACTATTACATAGACTGTTGGAGATAGGGAGCATAGTAACCTGCCAGACAATATAATATCAACTAAACTCAGAATTAGTAGAGGGTTCAAGTTGGACTAGAGGCTTAGATAAAAACCTCATCTATTAAGTATGTGAGACTGAATGTAGGAATGATGCCTGCTAATTAATTGTATCTAATTGTTCCTATACACTCTCTTTCACTCAAAAATACAATAAATTCATTAAAAATTAGAAAAAAATCAGGAAAAATTGGAAAAAAACAATAGAAAATTAAACAAAGTATTGGAGGAAGGAAGTATAGTGTACTGTAGACTATTGGAGAAAATAAGTATAGTGGACTAGAGACAATACTACTAGAAGTTATTGAAGAAAGGCAATATAGTGAGCTAGAAACTGTTGGAGGAAAATAGTATAGCAAATTGCAGACAAGACTACTGGTAGTTATTGAAGGAAAGAAGTATAGCAAACTGCAAACTATTGGAAGAAAGGAATATAACAGACTGTATACAGTACTACTTACTTTGCATACTACAGACAACACTACTGGAGAAAGAGAGTATAGCATACTGTAGTGCATATACAAGACTACTCATTGTTATGCTTATATAGTGTTATGACTTGGCAAAATGGCTAAGTAATTATTTTATTTTATTTTTATTTTTATTCTTATTTAGACTTACTACATAAGGAAGGAGTGTGGGAAAGTAACACATAACAATATTACATATTACAGTCATATGTTAGGATGTCACAAGGTCATGTCACATGATGATATCACATGATAAGTGTAGGAAAGTAGTACATAGACCATGTAGTAGTTGTATAAGTAGTATATAGAATCAAAAGAGAACTCTATTGAGTTTTCCTTGTCAACTTGGACTTGGAGTGTGATTAAGTCATCTCAGGCTAAGTCACTACACACAGACTATTGGAGAAAAGGAGCCCTGCTCACTATATATATTGTAGACAAACTGTTGGAGAAAGGGAGTATAGCATACTGTAGACAATACTAAAACTGTTGGAGAAAGGGAGTATAGCAACCTGACAGACAACATTACACACTATTACACAGACTATTGGAGGCAGAGAGTATAGTGACCTACCAGACAACACAATATCAACTTGACTCAGAATTAGTAGAGAGTTTAAGTTAGGCTAGAGGTCCAGATGAAAACCTTATACTCTCTTATAATACTTGCTTAGATAATTCATTCCTTAGTCTCAAATTTACAATATTGACAAACTACCCTTAAGTTCAGTTTCATTCCTAGACATTTTGAGACTCATACTACTCAACTGTGGTTATTAATTCTAGTCTTGTCTTGTTTTGTTCTGCTCTATTTTCCCCAACTCTTGATTTAACATAGTCTACCCATTAACTTGTTTCCAGTCTAGTTTCCTGAATGATAAACCTGATATTATTAATAATCTCCTAATACCCCTTCCTGAGCCTCAAGAAGAAGAAGATACTAGCATAGAGATAGCCAGATTCTAGACTTAGCTTTCTTAGATCCAACTCTAGCTTTCTATACTCAAGAAGAAAAACATCCTAGAGATTCACATATCTGACTCTGATCCCCTCAATGATGAACATTTCCCTTTAGAAATGGCCACTAGTGACCATCATTCAATCACCCCTTTTGATGTCAATATCAAAGACAAGAAGAGCTCTCACATCTAACTATTCTATGGAGAATTCTATAACTTTGACCAGTTCTTTGCAAAAATAAATGGAATATTTCTATTGGTCCCCCAAAAGTTTACTAATGATATATGTTATGTAGTGTTCATCTATCAATACTTGAAAAGAAATACAGTATTGTGGGCTGAACTAATACTGAAAAAGAAGAACTTAGAACTCCAAGTGTCATGACACAGCCAAAAATGGCTAAGTCATTATTTTCTTTTTCTTTTCTTTTCTTTTAATTAGGAAATCAGTGGATGCATAAGATAAAACAACTAAGAAGAGATGCATGGGAGTTTATAAATAAAAGTAAACACAAGAGATATATAAGCAGTGTACCATAATCAAATAAGAACTCCATCAAGTTTTCCTTGTCAACTTGGACTAGAAGTAGTTCTAAGACATCTTAGTCTAAGTTCTTACACTAGAACTCGATCTCCACTTCTGGAGCACTGTTCACCTTGGACCTTGCTCACTCTTACTCTCATATAAACCAACCCTTGGCCGGTGGTCACCACAATCACTAGCCACCTCTATATATAGCTGGACCCTTGGCTTAAGGGGACTTTGCAGTCAGTTAGGGACTGCAGGTGGAGACGTGGTACCAAACCCAGGCATTGTGTTCTAGACCTGACCTTGTAATTGGGTGGTGTTATTAGTTACTGTTTTCTTAGTAGAAACCTTGTGCTGTACTCTATTGTGAGTAGTACATGCAGAGGAGTGATAGTTACTTCTAGGAGGCCGTCTAGAGTAGAGATCCTCTCTGTGAGGTGATAGTTTAACCCTATTATTAAGACAGTAGTTAGTAGGGCAGTAGGCACCTGGTTGGGTGAAGATCTTGCACCCCAGCAGACATAGTTGTAATTAGCAAGAATCAACACTACTTCCATACCCTTGCAAAGACATAGCACCATGTCTTTGCAATAATACAATTCATCAATGAGTGACCTGCTCAAACAAAAGCATACCCTTATTTCATTAAGGGCAAAATTAGAAGAAAAGAAAGAACAAGAATGTTGGAGTTGCAAAGGGTTTGGGCACTTGGCCCAAAATTGCAGGAACAAGGGAGGAAAGGAAAAGAGAGGAACTGCTCCCTAAAACAAATTTGAAGTGTTGTCAAGTAGGGTGGTGCAGTGTGATGTGAAGGAGAGAATGATAAGAAAGCAGGAGACAGTAAAAGTAGAATGTTTTAAGTGTAGAGAGGAGGGACACAAGTGCAGAGAATATCCTCTTTGGAAAGAAGAAAAGAAGTTACAAGTGGTAGAAGAGGCAGCGCATGTGGCCATGCCACAAAAGGCACAGCAAAAGGAGTGGAGGAGGAGTCTGGTACATGTCCTATGACAAAAAGCACAGGAGCACTGTGGAGAGGACATTCTAGATGAGGCATGCCTGTTAGAGCTGGGGTAGTATACAAAGGAGATAATAGTATTGTATATAGAGTGTAAAAGGTGTAGACAGAAAGGATGCCACGTAGAGGAGAATAGAGAACAGGGAGTGATTTTGAACAGGCAGAAGTGGTGTGGATATCAGAAAAGAAAGGTACAGCAGAGCAGTGCATGGGCAAAAGCCCTGGAAGGTGCAGCAAAAGAGAAGGGTAGGCAAAGGGAGGTCAGATGAACCTTTAAAATGCTGAGAGAAGTATGGTTGAATATTGGGATGGAGAAGATAGATACTCATAAGAGGGTTACAGTAAAAGTACTCTTAGACAGTAGTGCAATGGGGATGTTCATGGATAAGAGGACAGCAATGAAACATAGGTTTATGCTGCAGAAACTAGAGAGGCCTATAATAGTCAGAAATGTAGATGGGACAAACAACAGTGGAGGAGCCATTACACATCAAGTAGAAGCAAATATGTACTACAAAGGTTACATAGAAAGGATGAGGATAGATGTATGTGACTTAGGAAAAACAAAAGTAATACTGGGAATGCCGTGGTTACAGACACATAACCTGGAAATCAATTGAGAAACTGGAGAAGTAAAAATGATGAGATGCCCTCCTTTATGTAGTAGAACAAGACCAAGGGGAGTCAAGAAAGAAAAAAGAGTGGCAACCCTAGAGGAAGAAAAGATGGTGAGATGGGCAGTAGATGATAAAGAAGATTGGGGAAGAGAGAAGAAACTCGAGGTCAATCACAGAAAGATTGATGAGATGGTCCTCAAGAAATTCCTAAAGTGGAGAAAAGTGTTTGGGAAAATTGAGTCAAAGAGAATGCCAACAAGGAAAATCTGGGATTATGCTATAGATTTCAAAGAGATGTTCAAACCATGAAAGAGAAGAATCTACTCTCTTTCCAAAGATGAGAGGGAGGAGGTTCAGAAATTTGTGGATGACCAGTTAAGAAAGGGGTATATTAGACCATTAAAATCCCCTCAGACATCGCCAGTTTTCTTTGTGGGTAAGAAAGATAGAAAGAAGAGGATGGTTATGGACTATTGTAGTCTAAATAAACAAACTGTGAAGAATAATTATCCCCTGCCACTAATTACAAATCTAATCGACAACATGGGGAGTAAGAAAGTATTCACCAAAATAGACTTACAATAGGGCTTTAACAATATGAGAATAAAGGAGGGGGACGAGTGGAAGGGAGCATTCACCATATATGTTAGATCCTTTGAACCAACTGTTATATTTTTTAGAATGATGAATTCACCAGCTATGTTCCAAGCGATGATGAATGAAATTCTGAGGGATATGATTAATAAAGGAAAAGTAGCAGCATTTGTGGACGATGTGCTAGTCAGGACAGAAACAGAAGAGGGACATGATGAGATAGTAGAAGAGGTCCTGAGAAGGTTAGAAGAGAATGACTTATATATCAAGCCAGAGAAGTGTGCATGGAAAGTAAGGAAGATTGGATTCCTGGGTGTAGTCATAGAACCCGGTGGAATAGAGATGGAGAAAGAGAAGGTGGACGGGGTGCTGAGTTGGCCAGAGCCAAGAAACGTAAAAGACATTAGGAAGTTTTTGGGCCTCGCAAATTATTATAGGAGGTTTATTAGGGACTTTGCTCGAGTAGCCAGGCCAATAAATATGCTGACAAGGAAAGACATGAAGTGGAGGTGGAAGGGAGAAGAACAGGCTGCATTTGATGAGCTCGAGAAGACCTTTACAACAAAACCAGTACTAGTAGTTCCAGACTTAGACAAAGAGTTCAGGGTAGAGGCAGATGCCTCAAACTACGCAACTGGAGGGGTGCTCTCAATAAAGTACTCTGATGACTTATGGAGACCAGTAGCTTTCATTTCAAAATCTCTAAGTAATACAGAAAGGAACTACGATATACATGACAAGGAAATGTTAGCAGTAATCAGATGTCTAGAGTCATGGAGACATTTCCTAGAAGGAACAGCAGTAAAATTTGAGATTTGGATAGATCATAAAAATCTTGAATATTTTATAAAAGCACAAAAGTTGAATAGATGACAAGCTAGATGGACACTATATCTATCAAGATTTGACTTTGTATTAAAACACATTCCTGGAACAAAGATGGGAAAGGTAGACAGCCTGAGCAGGAGGCCAGACTGGAAGGTTGGAGTGGAAAGAGACAATGAGGATGAAATATTGGTAAAGAAGGAGTGGTTAGAGAACAGAAAGACAGAAAAGGTAGAAGTAATAGTGGAGGGAGTAGACCTATTGGAGAAAATAAAACAGTCGAAAGTAAGAGATGATAAAGTAGTTAAAGCAGTGGAAAAGATGAAATGAGCAGAAGTAAAAATCCTAAGGGATGAAGAGTAGAGAGACATAGATGGTGTAATGTATAGAGAAGGGAAGGTGTATATACCCAAGGATGAGGTGCTCAGAGCAGAAATAATCAGGCTATATCATGATATGCCTGTAGGAGGACATGGAGAACAGTGGAAGATGGTGGAGCTAGTCACGAGAAATTTCTGGTAGCCAGGAGTAACAAAGAAAGTAAAGCAATATGTGGAAGGTTGTGACTCTTGCCAGAGGAATAAAAACTACACAGAGCAACTGGCAGGCAAATTAATGCCAAACTCAATCCCAGAAAAACTGTAGACGCATATATCAGCAGACTTTATCACTAAGTTGCCTTTGGCGCAGGGATATGATAGCATTCTAGTAGTAGTGGATTGGTTAACTAAGATGGTCTATTTTATACCAACTACAGAGAGAACATCAGCAGAGGGATTAGCAAGGTTGTTTAGAGATAACATGTAGAAATTGCATGGTCTACCAGAAAGCATCATATCAGATAGGGGACCCCAATTTGTGGCAGGGTTAATGAGAGAATTGAATAGAATGTTGGAGATCGAGAGTAAATTGTCGACGGCATTCCACCCTCAAACTAATGGATAGATGGAGAGGGTTAATCAGGAACTGGAACAGTACTTAAGGATGTTTATTGACCACAGGCAGGAGCAGTGGCCTGACTGGTTAGGAATGGCAGAGTTTGCCTATAATAATAAAATACACTCAAGTACCAAGGTGTCGCCTTTCAAGGCAAATTATGGACAAAATCCTAGAATGGGGTTTGAAATGAGAAGGAAAGGGAAATACCAAGGAGCAGAGAAATTCGTGATAAAAATAAAAGAGATCCAGAAAGAAGCAAAAGTAGTGCTGGAAAAAGTACAAGAGGAGATGAAGAAATACACAAATAGGAAGAGAGAAAAAGATGACAAGTATAAAGTAGGAGACTTGGTAATGCTAAGCACCAAGGATCTGAAATATCAGATGGCTGGTAGAAGAACAGAAAAGTTGACAGAGAGGTTCGTTGGCCCTTATAAAGTAAAAAAAATTGTATCAGCAAATGCAGTTGAATTGGAACTACCTAATACAATCAGGATACATCCAGTAGTAAATGTTAGCAGGATATGTAGATACATAGAGCAAGTTAAGGGGCAAAAGAAGGAACAACCAGCTCTAGTCATAATTGAGGGAGAAGAGGAATAGGAAGTTGAGAGAATACTAAATAAACAGCGGATTAGAGGAAAGGATAAGTACCTGGTATGGTGAAAGGGATTTACAGCAGAATCAGATACCTGGGAAGGAAGAGAGAACCTGAAGAACACAAAGGAAGCAATAAAGAAGTATGAAAAGGAATACAGAAGAGATATGGAAAATGTCAGAAGACAGAAAAAGGAAGAAGAAACATTCAGAAGAGGAAAACTACCAGGACGATTTATAGCAAAAAGGTTATTTGGATGGTCAGATAAAAGATATGACGAAGAATACTGGGCAAGGTTGGAAAGGAATTGGAGATGATGGAAAGGAGGAAGGATGAGAGGGTGAAGAACCATAGAAACAATAAAAGAGGAGGAAGAAGAAATTGAACAGGGAAGCTTAGGACTTAAGAAGTGGACAGAAGACAACAATGAAATGGGGAACATCTGTGACCCCTACTATGAGCTGTAAAAATCCTCGGGACAAGGAATCTTGAGAGGGGGATGGTGTCATAACATAGCCAAAAATGGCTAAGTCATTATTTTCTTTTTCTTTTCTTTTCTTTTCTTTTAATTAGGAAATCAGTGGATACATGAGATAAAACAACTAAGAAGAGATGTGTGGGAGTTTATAAATAAAAGTAAATACAAGAGGTGTATAAGTAGTGTACCATAATCAAATGAGAACTCCATCGAGTTCTCTTTGTCAACTTAGACTAGGAGTAGTTCTAAGACATCTCAGTCTAAGTTCTTACACCAAGGAAACTGGTAGAAATTTTTTGTAGCATTTAGGAAACAATTCCAAGATCCAAATATCCAGGATTACCTAACTAAGCAACTCTACTCTTTAAAACAAACCAAATCTATCTGAGAATAAGCATCAGATTTCAAGGGGCTAGCACAAAAAGCAGACCAACCTTGTATGATATAGAGAAATATTTTTTATAGAAGTCTAAAGGAGAATATTAAGGATTTGTTAGTGGGAATCCTATACAAAAAAAGTGACTACAACTAACTCAAATATACTGCATTAGAAGTAGATGAATGGTAGGCTTTTTGCCACTCAGAAAACTCCTACTATGCCCTTGTCCCTTGTTCTCCAGCCCCATTTACTTCTTGTCCCCCTACTACCACCTCTACTACCCCAACACACCTCTCAATTAGGCTTTTCCCCTGTTGCACAGGACCTCTAGCCTCCAAAGAAAAGAATCAATATCAAGCATTGTACCTGTGCCTGTACTATAGTAGATCAGGTTATATTGCTGTAAACTGTCCAGCAAAGGTTCCTTGACCCCAACTAAATGCCATTGAAATTCTCCCTGCTGGAGAATCAAATCTGAGTACAAGCATTAAATCAGTTAAGGAAAAAGACTGAGCTCAATACAGCAAATAGCTCCTGTACTGAGCTCTTGACCAAATCAGACTTGTAGTAATCATGATGATTCTTTCAACCTTACCAGTGTAGTTACTGTACCCCTCCTAACTATAGAAGGGAAAACAATATATCAGATTATCTGTTGTCTTCTTGATTGTAGTGTAACTGCTAACTTTATATTAGAAAACTTTGCAAAAAAACTTGAATTAGAACCAATTTCACAAATAAAAGAACCTATATAAGGTCTAGATGGCTGGTCTATGACCAGTACACTCTATTCTCTATATTACCTCCAGTTTACCATCTGAAACATCATACAGAAAGAATACTTCATAGAAGCCTCTATAGGAAACTATAGCATTGTTCTAGAAATGCCATAGTTTAGACAAGTAAACCCTAGTGTTGATTGGTCAAATTACCAGATCTGTTTCAAAGGGAAATCTAAAATGAACCTAAGACTTCAAGAAAAGAAACCTCATTTAAGCTGGCCAGGAATAAGAAGAAATGCTCCAGCCAAAATCCCTAAGGTCAAAGGAAGTATATACCTGAGTCAGCTGTACTGTCAACAGTATAGACACACTTGCCGAGGAAACAAAAGGAATAATCTACCATTGTCCTTGAAAGCCACAAAACTTAATGCTGGATACAGGGCTCCCAAACCTAATCTACAATTTCCAGAGTAGTATAATGAGTACTCTGATATGTTTGATTCAAATGCTACTCAAACCTTACCCCTATACTGAGGCCCCTTAGACCATGCCATAGAGCTAATAGAAGACAAAACCTCCCCTTATAGACCTGCATATCAACACTTGGAAAAAGAGCTACAGGTATTAAAGGAGTTTATCCAAGACATGATGGCTCGATAGTTTATCTAACAAAGTAAATTCTCTACTGTATTACTAATCCTATTTGTTACAAAAAAAGATACTATAGACCTTTGCCTTTGTGTAGACTATTGTGTTCTCAACAAGATCACCCTAAAAAACAGATATTCTGTTCCCTCTATAGACTCACTCCTAGATCACTTGCAAGGCATCTGATTCTTTACAAAGATTAACCTACATGAAGCCTTCTATTTACTATGGATTTGCAAAGGAAATGAATAGAAGATAGCCTTCTGAACCTCCTTTGGTCTGTTTGAGTTTTTAGTCATGCCTTTTGGATTGTGTAATATATCTATCTCATTTCAAGGTTATATTGACTAGGCTCTTGAAGGAATGGAAGACAAGCTCATAGTATACCTAGATAATATCCTGATTCATAGATCAATACTTGAGAAACTTTGTGACCAAACAAAATGATATCTGTAATAGCTCCAAGAGAATAAACTATTTGCTAAACTTAAGAAATGTGAATTTGAGGTGACAGAAACTAGAATATTGGGATTCATTGTCAATGAAAAAGGACTCACTATGGAACCAGAACACATTAAAACCATAACCAATTGGCCTGTGTCTACTACACTTATACAAGTCCAGGAATTTATAGGCTTTGTAAATTTTTACTATAGATTCATCTTCAACATATCGGAGATTATGAAACCTATTACTAATCTGACTTGAAGAAAGACCACATCATAGTTTCAATAGACCCCAATGGCCACTGAAGCCCTAGAAAAAATAAAAAGATGCTTTACCTCAGAATTGTTACTCCAACATTTTAACTTCTTCAAACCTATACATATCTTCACTGATACATCTGGCTATACTGCCATAGCAATCCTTATACAACAACATGGGAACTCACTGTATCCAGTAGTATTCTGGTCAAGGAAGTTTACAAGCCCTGAGCAAAATTACACTATAATGGAGCAAGAGTTGTTACCTATAGTTAAAGCAATAAACTACTGGTGATACTACTGTAAAGGGGCTCAGCATACAATCCAGATATATACTGACCACCACAACTTATGCTACTTCAATACCCTAGAACACATTAGTGGTAGATTGGCCAGGTGGTCTATCCAGCTATAGTATTTTGACTTCAAAATCCAATATCAACCAGAGAAACAAAACCCTACTGATGCCCTTTCAAGATGCCCTGACTATCAAATTGATCCCAAAAACCCAATATAACCAGCTCAGTTCAATTTGAAATTTTACATCACATATCCAAAGACTACAGAAATGCAGGAGTGTGAAGTCAAGTTAAGACTAAATACTGCTATGTATCTAAAAGACCTTAGTCAGAGATTCCAAGAAGTATATACCATAGATCCATACCTGGAAAGAATACAACCAATATAGGATATTACAAATGGCCATTTACTGATTTGTGAGTTGATAATTTAATAATTAAAAGGCTCAAAAAAGCAAAGTTTAGATAGTAGCAAAAGATGTTGTTAAGTCTAAGATTTATCCTCAGACATAGGGTTCTTAAATATATAATTGTAGTAGTCTGTGCACCAGAACAGCCTACCACATGATCACTATCTATTTCTCTATATATAAGAGTGCTATTGTTCTTGAAATAGAGATAACCTAACCATCTTAGAGCAGTCCTTTGTTCTATTCAAGGACAGATAATAATCTATAGGTAAAGATCAGTGTTATGTACAAACATTGAGGACCTTGTATCTCTATGGAATCTTATTGCCTCAGGGTCTATTTATAGCCAAAAGAAGTGTATTAAAGAGAGCTTCATGTTGATTATTGAAGCAAATGATTATGTCAAGTAGTTTCCAAGATATCAGTGATTTAGTGTCTGGTAACTTAGTGAATACTGATTGCTTTAAGACATTTTTGGTATTGTTTGAAAGGTCTTCTTAAGGGCTTTTGGTGGCCATTTAGATCATTGAAATTGGTTGAGTATCCCTGGAGTTATGGTCCAAATGAAGTTTGTGACATAAGAACTTAGTAACTGGAAAGAAGAGAAACATATGCTATACTGCAAAGACAAGATATATGTCCCTGAAGCATTGTACATGAAAGTAACTCACTTACACCATGATACATCTCTAGCCAGCCACTTTTGCAGAGACTGAACAATGGAATCACTCTATAGAAACTTCTGGTGGCTAAACTTAGTAAGGAATGTTACCAATTATATGAAAGCTTGTTAATTCTATACTATGAATAAACTAATAACATATGCTATGTATAGACACCTACTTCCACTTCTATAAGGGGACACTCCAGTGACACACTTAGTTTTTAGGTAAGCTTAGTATCTATGGGCTAAGTATATCTTCTATATCATACTCTTACTCTCTCCTATGCTTTTTCTGTCTTGTGTTGTTATAGTAATGCCTGTTTAACTAGATAAGAACATTGTGGTATTATTGGTTAGTGTTTATGTAATTGTGCACAGACCACCTGTTATAGTATATATAACAGCTTGTATGGGTAGATCTATCTTTACTCAAATATCACACTAGCTTCTGGAACCTTCTCCTAGTTTATTGAGTGACTGCCTCTGAGTGTTCCTCTTACAACTTCCCTCTCTAGGTGACCCATGGCAAAGGATTGGTATGAACATGATCACTGACCTCCTGAAGACATCAAAAATAAGCTATGACTGTATATTAGTAGTGATTGATCACTTCACAAAAATAAGCTACTTTGTACCTTGTAAGAAAAGCTTGAATACTAAACAGGCTACCAACCTGCTGATAGACATAGTTATAAGATACCATAGACTATCTTCAACAATAGTATTAGACAGGGACAAATACTAGATAAATGAGTTTTGGAAGTGCTTGTGCAACTATTTAAAGATAAAACAAGTATCTACCATAGCACACCATGCCCAGGCTGATAGACAAACTAAAAGGATGAACACAATCCTAGAGTCCTACCTGAGAGTGTACTACAACCAGGAGCAGAACAACTGGGACTAGTACTTGGCTTTAGCAAAATTTGCATATAATAACTCAAGACACATGGCTACTGGAGTTATATTTTTTTTTGCAAACCAAGGATACTACCCTTGAGCTGTAGTATTAGAAGAGTTGAAATAATCACCACTAGACAAGCCATCAGCAATGATGCATGCAGAGAAAATGCAAACCTTATTTACAACATTACAGAATATACTCAAATGTATATAGACTGCCAATACCAAGTTCTACAATAAACACCAGAAGACAATTAAATTCAATATAAGCAACCAAGTCTGGTTATGCACAATGGATATTTGTACATGTCAACTGAGCAAAAAATTAAGCCAAAAAAAATTAGGACCTTTCATAGTTAGTAGAGTGGTAAATTATAATGCTTACAAGCTAAACTTACTAGCATATCTTCAAATCTGGCCTATATTTAATGTTGATTGACTTGAACTATATACCCCTCCACTCCTAGACTAATCTATACCAACATTATCAGACCCAGATATCATTGACAACAACCTAGAATAGGAAGTTGATGCAATTGTTAATGCAAAAAGACAAAACAACACTTACTACTATTATATTCACTAGATGGGATTACCCCATAAGAAAGACATCTGGGAACCAGCATACTATCTCCTTCATGCAAAAGAAGCAGTTAGCGAGTTCCACTACACACATCCAGATGCTTCCAAGCTCTAAGTATCAGATATATGAGAATCTAGTAAAAAGAAGCAATAGCTGTAAGGACATGGTATAGAAAGAGAAGGATATTAGAAACAAAATACACATTAATTATTGATTATAATATTATATAATACTCCCTTATGATACTTGCTTAGATAATTCCTTCCTTAGTCTCAAATTTACAATATTGACAAACTGCTCTTGAGTTCAGTCTCATTCCCAGACAAAAGCAAACTGTAAACTGTTGGAGGAAAGGAGTATAATAGACTGCATACAATACTACTGACTGTACACACTGCAGACAAGACTACTACAAAGTATTGGAGGAAGGGAGTATAGCACACTGTAGACAATACTAAAACTGTTAGAGAAAGGGAGTGTAGCAACCTGACAGACAACTCTGTACACTATTATACAGACTGTTGGAGGAAGGGAGTGTAGCAACCTACTAGACAACACAATGTCAACTAGACTCAGAATTAGTAGAGGGTTCAAGTTGGGCTGAAGACTCAGTTGAAAATCTTGTTAATTAGTATATAAGAACAGGTGGGAATTGATGAGGATTATGATGAATTGTATAACTGCTGAGTTTCAAAACTTTTCCCATCTTTTACACTCCTGTGAAGACTGACTAAGCAGTTATTGTAACATCACACTTACAACATACTTTAATTCTACAAAATTCAAATAAATTCATTAAAAATTAGAAAAAACTGCAGAAAAATAAAATAAAATTGGAAGAAACTGCACCTGTCCCCAAGTTTTTTTCAGCACACTTTCTTTTACTCAATTACTCAAAAATTCAAATCAATTCATTAAAAATGGAAAAAAACTGCAGAAAAGACTACTGCACACTATTGGAGAAAGGAAGCATAGTAGACTAGAAACTGTTGGAGAAAAGGAGTATAATGTACTGTAGACAATACTACTAACTGTGCACACTGCAGACAACACTACTACAAACTATTAGAGAAAAGGTACATAGCATACTGCAGTGTATATACAATACTACTCACTGCCATGCAAATTGTTGGAGAAAGGGAGCACAGCAACCTGACAGACAACACTGTACACTGTTACACAGACTATTGAAGGAAGGGAGTGTAGTGACCTTGATGTGTAATGGAGAGAATACCTATATATGGTATAGTACTCTAATATCTCTAACTGAAAAAGAAAAATTGGTATCTGGAGAAGTCTAAGAGAGGGTTTTGCATTCTTCTCAGATGGCAACATCTAGGAAAGTCTGGGATACCTTGAAATTTGAAATTCATGCTCACATCTTGGCATGGAGCAGTCTGAGAAAATCTGAGGTCACAGATTTTCTCAGACTGCTTACAGGAAGTCACCTAGTGATGTAGATTGCTGCATGTTGGCAGAGTATTCTAATTACAGTTTGCCTTTCTCTCAAGTCCAATCACAGGGTCTGATGTCTTTTCTTTACATCTATGTTTTGTCTCTGATTTTCCCAATA
>Ga0153972_1000274_pt1 | contig 15856 bp, 22 predicted proteins | sample TSGA056MetaG_FD_104732 | JGI IMG/M metagenome (GOLD analysis project Ga0153972, IMG submission 104732) | Attine ant fungus gardens microbial communities from Georgia, USA - TSGA056 MetaG | ecosystem: Host-associated > Fungi > Mycelium > Unclassified | place: USA: Georgia, George L Smith State...
AATCACCTATGGACTTCGCACGAATTCCATCAATAGTCAAGTACGAACCATTCATGTAGCAGTGTAGACAATAATCTTGTCAAGATCAGCGGCATAAGCTAGGGTCACAGTGAGATTTTAAATCCATCGATAAATTCATGACATACAATTTTGGTTTGCCGAGAATGTGATGGAGTTGGCCCCGTTCTGTAGGTTCAATTTTACCGGAACTGAGAGGATGACATGCCCACCGCCAGTGTTTGGCTGATCAACGACAGCGAAAGGGCCACCATTGACACTGTAGGACCGACTCAGCTATCAACGGCGCGTCAAAAATCGAACGTACCTGATCGTAGTATTCCTCCACGTTGAGTCACCTGTGCATGACATGAGCGTAGATCTTGGATTATAGAAACTGTCTGTACCATTGGCGTAGTACAACGAGACCCATTGATCCCTTCCTACACCCTCGACACCATTGATAGTGAGAGATCCGCCATTGCCTTGATTCATGGTTCGTCATTTTTAAATGAGCTTGCTTCTCTTGGATAGCTTACCAAGCCAGCCAACAGCAATCCCGCCGGAGAAGGACGTATCAGTCAATAATTGAGCTGCTCCACTAAGAGTACCAGATTCGGCCTCATAACTCGTGCCAATAGCAGCATTGAACGTATCTGCAGACAAATCAACGCTCCATACATCGGCAGCTACGATTTGAGGATTTCCAGTATCCCAGGTCATGGGGAACCAGATGTATCTGCTACTACCTAGCAAGGATGGTCTCCAGCGGTCACCCATGTAAATTGCAAAATTTGAGCTCAACAACATGTCAAATGCGTTCTGGGAGAAGTAAGTACGAGTTGCAGCTGGGGCTATATCTGCTTGTGCCGACCAGGGACCTGAGAGTGACTGAATATAGTAATAAGCACACCTCAGTTACTTTGTACTTCAGGAAACTCACAGAAGCAGAGAAAAATTTGTTCGGGTTCGGGTCCCATCCCGTTGTGTGCGACGCAAAGAGATAATAAACCTGTCAATTCATGAAAATGTAATATAGAAGGCCAAAGAAATTCTCCACTAACCCCATTGCGCTTTATAACTCCAGGAGATTCCAATGTTGACCCTGCATCAGTAAATAAGCAACCTCTAACACAACGAAAGGTATAGACTTACCAGATAAGACGCTGACCTGAGATACAACATTCAAATAACCTGAGTCGAGCCTGGAGATCTTGAAGTTTTGATTATTATCAGAGGCGTACAGGAGGTATACAGTCTGTGCAGCTATGCAGATGATAAGCTGTGGTTTTCTCAATGGAATAAATGAGATTCTACCGTCATCTAAAATCGGACATTGGTAATCAATGGATACCGAGCTCGGTAGATTACTAACCGTCTTGATACAGTCCCATGTCTCGTGAGTCTGCGCCAAGTGGCTTGAAGCTAGACCTGTAGGTGTAGGGGCCACACGGACTTGATGCAGTAGCCACCCCAACTTGGGCAGCTCCGTAACTGATCACGGTTCATCGCATGCTTCTTATCAGCAGAAGAGATTGCACGTACTTCGAGGAGTCGGAATGAAACCACATCACATACTGGTTGGTCTGAGTGCGGATATGAGACAGACAATCATGAAATAAAAATCCTTAGGCTGAGATCTCACCGACTTGTTGAAGACAACTAAAGGGGACGAAAACATGAGCAAACGATCATTTGAAAGTCGTCGTACAGACCTTTGGGACGTTCTACAACGTTCGAGGTAGATATGTTGGTGCCAGGGATGGGTGTTAATGCATCATTTTGGCGTGTCCACGAAACTAGATCGAAAGACTGAAGATGTATTAGATACGGATAATTTGACGAGAATTGCATACCGAGTAACAGGAAACTGCTTTAAACAGCGCACTGTTGTGTGACTTATCTTCACCGAACCAATAGAACATAGACCCAACCTGACTGCTTGAGTGCCACAGAAGGAAGCTGCCAGTGAATATGCTCACTTTGAGAAACCCACCACCATGGGCCTGAATAACATTTCCACTAGTATCGGTCCATGTCGCACCAGGAACAATGACGGTTCCGAGGGAGCAAGTGACATAAATAGCTGCAGTGATCAAGGAGGCCTGTAGCTGCATTGATTGTTGTCTTTTCTTTCTCAAAGGGTTTATATATTACACGCTCACTCTGAGCGCGAGAATCAACGGGCCAGCCCCGGCCCAGAATACTCATGTGGTATGGTCAGGGGCTCACCTTCTTCCTAGACGACTTCAGGTCTGCCCGAGCATCCTCCGAAATGGTACGAGTCCACAGCATTACTAAAAGCAAGGCAGATTCACATCGTTCAAAGATTCAATGGATTCAAAATCGGTGGAAAGCGACGCCCAAAGAAAAAACTGTCTGAATCATGTCGGAATTTGACGGTCCGCTGGAGCGTTCCGTACGAAGGATAGCTAAGGATAGCTCTGACGTGAGGCAAGCACTAGAAGGTTGTATCTTGTAGATCGTAGCAATTGCATGATAGAAGACAGCTACGGACCCCGAGGTCGGTGATTACTCGGAAGTTGCATGATTGCTCAGGACATGTCTGAATTTGGTCCAAAACATTTCTATGAAGCTCAAGGTCTCGCTTGTGTCCACTCAGCATCGAGAGAATCATCCCAGGATATTTTTACTCATTCCATATAGTACTGAACTAGATCGCAGCTGCATGAAAGCAGTTGGGTCGCCTACTTGTTACCTAAGCAGAAAAGAGTACATCGTCAACCTTCATCCTCATGGAGACATTTCAACTTTTATCCAGCGGGGGAGTTCGTTTCAACAAAATTAAGTATGGAAAGGATGCCAGCTTATTCACAGTATGTCTCATTTGACAGGAGTGCTCTTAGTAATTAACCTCCCTCGACTTCAGAAAGTAAAACGCGTGACTAGTCAAGTTGACACACCAAATGCGTTGCCAGCAGAGCTAGACTTCTTCAAGTATGCTCGCACTGGCACAGGTAAACGTAAACAGAAGAGTTTATTGTCTGAACAGCCTTTGGAAAAGAGGAGGAGAGTCGATGGGGAGGATGAGGCAGCCAAGAATATTATAGAAGACGATGCAAAGGAACTCACGGATACGGAAAGGCCGCAGGAAAGACACAAGGTTATTTCAAAAGGTAGCCACATTCCTGAAGCTGTCGATACTTTCGAAGCTCTCTATAAAGAGCATTACATACCGTCCCACGTCTACCAAAACCTTTCAAAAAGTGGATACAATTACCCGACGAGTATCCAATCCCATGCAGTCCCGGTGTTATTGAAAGTGCGTTTCTCTTCTGATCATCATCTGAGCTTTGTCGACTAAGGTCAAGTTAATTAGTCCCGCGATCTTGCCGCCATCTCACCCACAGGTACTGGGAAAACTCTTTCCTATTTGCTCCCGCTGGTGGCAGCTCTGCAAGCACCTATAACAAGCATTAAGGATAGGACAGACTCAGGGCTACGTGCAGTGGTGATTGCACCAACACGGGAGCTTGCACATCAGATCCACAACGAATGCTTGAGGCTGACCCATGGTCGGAAGTGGCGGATCATATTGTTGAGTAAAGCCACAGCTGCCACTCTAGCAGATAAGAATGTGAGGGATAAAATTGGTAAGTTGACTGCCTTTGTCATATGTCCGTTTAGTTCTTTGAGCTGCGCAGACATTATCATCAGTACTCCTCTACGATTAGTTGCATCGTTGCAAGCAGGTACTCTTGATTTGAAAAAGTAAGTCGCTGCGAAAAGCTTTGCAATATCAGGTGATGTATCCTTGTCCAGTGTTCGCCATCTGATACTGGACGAGGCCGATCGTCTCCTGGATGCCGAATTCCTGTTGCAAACGCAAGAAATCATGGCAGCTTGTTCTCATCCCAATATCCAGAAGGCCGTATTCAGTGCTACTCTGCCGGCTGCCGTGGAGAAGACTGCAATGGAGATGATGCGAGATCCTGTTCGCATTGTTGTTGGTCTCAAGTAAGTTATCAGCCCCAACTCGAAGCATTTTTCTGAATTTTTCCAAGGGATGCTCCACTGCCTCTCATTCAACAGAACCTGACCTATGTTGCTGACGACCAATCCAAGCTGCCCAGTCTGCTCACTTATTTGGCTAGACCTTACAATCCTCCCGTCCTCGTCTTCACATCTACACAAACACGTGCATCTTCGTTAGCAGAGGAATTAACATTTAGCGGAGTATCCAACGTTGATTGTCTACACGCTGGTATGACGAAAAAAGAACGAGATGACGCAGTGAGTCGCATGCGCCAGGGACAAAGCTGGATCCTCGTAAGTACAGAGGTCATGGCTCGTGGTATGGATTTTAAGGGAGTCCGAGAAGTCATCAATTATGATTTCCCGGCCAGTGTACAGAGTTATGTGCATCGTATCGGTGCGTAATTTTTTCATTGGTTGAGTAGTATACTCATAGTCGAGAAGGTCGTACGGGCAGAGCTGGTCGAGAAGGCAAGGCGGTCACATTCTTCACTGATGAGGATGCTCCATTCCTCAAATCGTAAGCAGTAACTTGGAATATCACCATACTCGTCTCATGATCTTTGCAGCATCGCTAATGTTATGCTGCAAGCCGGTCAGACTGTACCAGACTGGATCACGAAGCTACCAAAACCTTCCAAAATGAAACGGAAAACGATGGGCAAGATGAAACGCCCAGAATCCGTTAATGAAGTCCGAAAGATCGGCCGTCAAGGTGTAATTAAAAAGTGGTATGATTAATTACGACATACTCTTCTCCCTACTGACCAGATCTAGGGATATGATTACTGGCTCCAAGCGCCAGAAGGTCAAAGCACCTGCTGAGGCCACCCAGTTGAGTCTCGAGGGGGGAAAGGGGACAAGAAGTAGATGAGGATAATCTTTTGTAGCCACTCCAACAAGCATCCGGGCTTCGACTATTTCTTTACCTTCACTATTTAGTCCGAGCTCGTTTGTTGGAAGATTTTTTGACCTCATCTATTCGTATGTGTCCTCGCCGTAGTTGGTCCCTCAACCATTGAATACAATCGCTCTTGGTACCTTCGGGGTGCTCAAGTTGCCATTTAATGATCTTGTCACGAATTTCAGCCAGCCATGGACCGGGTGTTGTTGCGTCAAGAGCTACCAGAGTTTCATGTCCCTTTCGTAGATGCTAGAACAGGATGTATCGGCTTAAAAACTGCCACTTACATTCAGTATATGTGCCATTTCAGCCACCTCCTGGAGTTTCATATCTTGCACTTTTCGAGCGAAATCATTATATCGCTCAATAATGCGAGCTGCTTGCTCATCTATCATAAACGAAGATTAACGAGTGATACAAGCATACAATGCGAGAAGAACTGACAATTAAGGTCATCATTTTCTGCATTGTAGAACGCCATTAACTCTTGCACAAGTGAGAACAAAAACGAGCTTGTCCAGTGAGACCCAGTTGCCGAGTTATGCACGGATTTTTCTCGCAGTAATAAACCTATGTTCTGTCAAAATTGAAAGAACCGTTAGTTCAAGAGCATGCATACCTATCCCAACTCGCTCTGAGGTAGGATGTAATTTGGTTGTTTCATTGATAGAGCGACTTATATTGTCTATCGCAGTAAATAATAAAGGTATGCCATCTAGAAAATGGGACTGTGTGCCCAGTTTCAACGAATCACGGATGATGAGACCGACGAGTAGTCGATCCTTTTTCTTGTCACGGTACGTAAGACCCTTGTATGGAGTCAATGAAGCAGCGAGGTAAAGGCGAGGAAGACATGTTGTGTCCTCGTCTAGTGCTTGATAAAACAAAGGATGCAGATCAGGCAAGTTGATGTTGGAGGCCTGGTTCCGGCTTTTGAGAAGATAGTTTAGGATTGAAGCAGCAGACAGGGCAATACAAGGGGCAGTTGGTTGAACGGATACAACTGTTGGAAAATGTTCGGGTATGACAGAATATATGGAATCGTATAGGGAGAAGCTGCAAATAAGCTCAATGGAACGAAGAGGATCGCGACCTGAGGAATTGTCAGAACAAGAGTTTAAATCGCTGATGACAAAAAACCTTTCAACATTTTTGACAACTCATCGCCCACTCGTTCTCGAGCCACTTTGTTTACAATAGCTTCCTAGAAAACAAATGAATTCCCTGATTCAGCTACATAGATTAATCTTACCTGGATTGCAGGATCTTTTGCGGCTTTTTCAATTTCTGGAACAATGTCAAAGCCAAGGCGACTGGCGAATCTTATGCAACGAAGGACACGTAAGGGATCATCAAGAAAGGTTTCGCGAGGAGGTAATGGTGTTCGGATGACACCGTTGCGAATATCTTCCAGACCCTGAAAACCCCTTTGAGCAATGTATATCTCCGCGTCCGCTCAAAAGCTTACCTGACCTGTGAAATCCTCAACCTCGCGTGAATGGACATTATAGAACAGTGCATTTATAGTCAGATCTCTCCTGAGAGCGTCCTGAAGAGGTGTACCGAAGGACTGAATTTTGTGTATTAGATGAACTACCAAAAAAGATTGGTCTCACTCACAACTTCCGTCGGAATGCGACTGTCACTTGCATACTCTTCGCTCCTCAGGTTTACCAGATCAATACCAAGCCCGAAAACTTTGAAAGTGGCTGTCTCGAGGTGCTTTGATTGTTCTGGATTCTGAGCAATCTTGCCGATTGTACCAGTCTCCACACCTTTCTCGTTTGCATAAGCAGCCAAACCCTCGGCAAAAGTAAGGCCCATCACATTATCGAGTGCGATGTCGATATCGTTGCTTTGAGAGCCAAGTAGCTATTGTGACAAAATTCAGACAGCTGGGGATGCATTTTGGCTAGGTATCTTACCTTATCACGAGGCCAACCTCCTGCTATTCTACAAACAGTCCTTAGCGACGAGTTCTTCGAGTTCTCCTGCGCATCCGTTACGTAGTTGTCGAGTAGGCTGCAGATCTGATCCTCTGCATCGGTGAGCTGGATGTTCATCTGTGAAGGAATGGGGATCCTATCAACAGGAAACTTAGGAAGAGACATTGTTGCTTGGTGTCTGGAAAAGTGCCAAAGTGTTTTGTTGCCCTTGAGAGTGTAGCGGAGGCCGAACATTCAACGATGTAAAAAGGTGTCCGAAGATAATCCAGCCCTTTATCACCGAGCGCTTTACTTCTCCGCGTCGAGATCGCAGGGCTCGAGTTAAACTTATGCTAGTCTGTTCAGAATAATCTTATTGAGAGCTTTGTCGAGTGGTCTGGTCAATAAAACCATATCCAACGTGAATCATGCGGTACTACACCTGACAAAAACCAGAAGACACAAACCAGCCGTTGACAACATTCATTCTCCCAGTTACCATTAATCTTGATCTTCCAGAATCTCCCACATATCTTACTGGAGTAGATCAATCCTTTTAAAAATCATCTGGAGTAGATTCTCGCACATGTTAAATACGGGAATTGCCGCTACTTTCCCGCAATCCCAGGAAGTCGGACTTCTGGCTAAGTGCGTCCGACTTAATTTCAAGAACGTCAGTTCTTTCCCCTCTGCTGCCCTTAACTCCCAGATTTTCCCTTCCCTCGCTTGACTGCTGTACTAATGGGAAATATCTCGAGTTGTTGTGAATCTTGCTGTGAGTCTCTAAAATCCATTATGATCCAATAGTTTATGTCGTTCAGTCCAGGGGCGCAGATCTCAACAGTATGAACCACTTCTCTTAGAGAACGAGCGCGAGGCAGTAGCAGACTTACTGCAATACCTCGAAAGCATGTTCTACATTATTTCTGACTAAACTTTGTAACTCATCCTAGTCGTCAGACCGTGCTACCACCAACTTCTTCTCCGGCGATCCTCTCTCAGCACTCACTACACTCTCTTTCTCTGACAATGTTGACCTTCAACGGAGTGCAGCCCTTGCATTCGCCGAGATAACAGAGAAAGAAGTTCGCCCTGTCGGCAGGGATACACTAGATCCCATTTTGTTTCTTCTCAGCAGCCACGATGCCGAAGTCCAGAGGGCAGCAAGCGCCGCGTTGGGTAATCTGGCAGTCAACAGTAAGTTGAGACGGTTTCTCCTTTAGATATCTCTACTTAATTTTGGCAGCCGATAACAAGCTTCTCATTGTCAAACTTGGTGGTCTGGAACCATTGATACGTCAAATGTTGAGCCCCAATGTCGAAGTCCAGTGTAACGCCGTTGGTTGTGTGACCAACTTGGCAACTCACGGTGATTCTATTTACGCAATGGACCTGCAAATGCTTGTTGACTTCATTTCCAGACGACAACAAGTCCAAGATTGCCAAGTCTGGTGCTTTGGTACCCCTTACTCGCTTGGCACGTTCGAAAGACATGCGTGTGCAGAGAAATGCGACAGGCGCGCTACTGAACATGACACACTCAGGTCGGTTCTTCTGACGATTTTGCTGTACGGAGTTAATCAGCACCTGTGGCATCAGATGAGAATCGGCAGCAGCTAGTTAATGCAGGCGCCATTCCTGTCTTAGTGAATCTTCTGAACTCTCCCGACACCGACGTTCAATACTATTGCACCACAGCTCTTAGTAACATTGCCGTAGATGGTAGGTCAGATGTCATTTCCATTATGACAGATTAATTGTTGGTATTGTAGCTAGCAACCGGAAGAAGCTAGCTCAGAGCGAGCCTAAGCTCATCAGCAGCCTCGTTCAGCTTATGGACAGCCCCAGCCTTAAGGTTCAGTGTCAAGCGGCGCTCGCTCTTCGTAACTTGGCTAGCGATGGTAAGAAGCTACTATTTTTTTCGAGGAAGATAAGCTAAGAATGACTGATTTAGAGAAGTACCAGCTTGAAATCGTGAAGTGTGAGGGCTTACAGGCCCTCTTACGTTTGCTGCAGTCTACTTATTTGCCTTTGATTCTCTCCTCGGCTGCTTGTGTTCGCAATGTCTCCATTCATCCACAGAACGAGTCGCCTATCATTGAATCCGGCTTCCTCCAGCCTCTGATCAATCTTCTATCTTTTAAAGAAAATGAAGAAGTTCAATGTCACGCCATTTCGACTTTGCGTAACTTGGCTGCGAGCTCTGAAAAGAATAAAGGAGCAATCGTCAAGGCTGGAGCAATACAGACCATCAAAGAACTGGTTCTGGATGTCCCTGTAGGAGTTCAGAGCGAAATGACGGCTTGCGTTGCTGTTTTAGCACTCAGTGGTGAGTTTGCACTCGAGACATCACGCTGTTACGCCTCATGCAACTATTAGACGAACTCAAGAGCCAACTCCTGGAGATGGGTGTTTTGGAATTTCTGATTCCTCTAACTAATTCTCCTAGCGGAGAGGTTCAAGGCAATGCCGCCGCCGCAATCGGCAATTTATCATCGAAAGACAACCGTATTGCTAATGACGATTATTCTCACTTCAACGACGTCTGGGAGAAGCCTGACGGTGGCATGCATGACTATCTCCATCGATTCCTTATAAACCCTGACGGAACCTTTCAGCATATAGCTGTATGGACAATTGTTCAGTTACTGGAATCCGGAGGTAAGTGCTCTTCGTGTCGTCCGCAACTCTATGATGTGTCCTGAACTCGTCAAGATCCTCAGCTAATTAGCAGTATACGAAATTCTGCGAAAGTCATTCCTTTTGTTCGTGCACTATCCCATTCACGAACGTCCACACCTGCTTCGTCAGTAGGCACGCCTCATTCTCACCATTCAGCTACCCAATCACAAGATGATGATGCTCTGCTGGGACAGCAAGAAATAGTCGTTCTTGCTCGTCGCATCTTGGAATACGTGGAGGGTGACGAAGGTTTTGCTTCTTCCAGTGTTGGCGGGTCTCATGTACAGCCTGGGTCGTCAATAGGTAGCTCCCAACGTGACCACGAGGAGCTCAGACGCAGCGTACGAGAGGCATTTACTCCAGGTTCTCATCGTTGAATCGATTTCCTCTGTCCCTTGCTACTTCTCTTGATTTAATGGACGATTCTTTTCTGTTATGTCTCTGGTTCTCCATTCGTCTCTTGTTCTCCAAAAGAGCAATGTGCTCTTTTCCCATTGTTGTTCTTCCTTTGGCCCTGAGTATAGTTATTGGTTTTGTTTTGGATGTTGATCAATTTTTGTATGGGCTTGCGAGTATGCGTTTCCTGGTAATCTTTGTATGACCTCAGAATGACCTATCGTAATATCAACGCAGTACGAGCGCTAATTCCAGTACTGTGACTTCCAAATGTCCTCGAGGCTGAATGACTGGGGACGATTACAATGTGCTGCAACTATTTTCGATCAAGGTCAAGAGCTTGACCATCGGTCAGCCTGCAGTACTTTCAAAACGTGTCTATCGGAAGATCCGACGCAAACCCAGATCGGCTCAGCCAAGAGTAGACGGCTGAGCGTTGAATATCTCGAGCCATCGGATTAGCAACCCGATATAGAAGTGAATCCGTGCCGGAGACTGTCATCCGAGGAAGAGCTCCCACGTGGATCTAAGTTTGCCTCGCGTTGTTTGTCCCACTACCTCACGCTGTTTTGTATTCATCCCCTTTTTCGCAACACCTGTTTTGACAAGGCTGAGCCTTGTTGATTCTCTTCTTAGCTTTTTCCAGCTCTCTTGCCTAACGACTATACTCAGCCGTTTGCTTGACGCACGCTGCTGTTCTCGCTGTACGGACCGCCCTAGATTTGTTTTCTTTTGCATATCTATTCGTTTCTCCAAGGATCATACGACTTGCGAAGTCCAATAACTATGCACCTAATCAAAGTGCTTCCATTATCCCTTCTCCTTGGTATAGTGGACTACACAGCTCCAGCTAAAGCCGATTTCATCCCAAGTGCCTTGCAAAAGGCGCAACGTTTTGCCGTAGAGCATACTCATAACTTCGCGAGAGACCTCCGAATCGCCTTTGGCCGAGTTTCTGTGTCTAGGATTGGCACTTACCCCAGTACGACATCACAGCGTGTGGTGTATTGCAAGCCCAAGCAGGTCCCGTTTGGCATGAATCCAGGGGTTGGAGGCAATAACAAGACGACTACCAGTGCGGGTGGTTCAAGTGGTTACCCAATGGCCTCGGCAACCACCAGCTCGAACCCTTCCACCCCTACTTCGACAACTCCCTTACCAGATTCGCCTTGGAAACTTTTACAGTCTTATGTGCGTTCTTTTTTTTGGTTTTTTGTGCTCGAGGTGGTGTAATTTCTAATGAATGGCCTTAGTCTGGTAATAGCTTCTTTGATGGATGGGACTTCTTTCAAGGTAGCGATCCGACAAATGGTGCGTTTTCGCAATGGTTTGCCCCCATGCATCGTTCGACATCATTTGACATGTACAGGAATTGTGAACTATATTGACCAGAATACTGCCGTGAGTCAATCAATTTGTGCGTCGCGAGTTTACCAAACGATGCTGCACAGCAATCCAGTGGCCTCCTTGAAGTGAATAGTAATGGAAATGCTGTCATGAGGGTCGAGACTACGCCGAAGGTATCTAATACTCGGAATAGTGTACGTATCACGACCAAATATCAATACAATGGTGGGTTGGTCATCATGGATTCCATTCACATGCCGACTGGGTGTGGCACTTGGCCGTGAGTTCTTGAGCTTGCATAAGTTATCAGTAAAATTGATGTTGAATGCAGTGCTTTGTGGTCCAACGGGCCGAATTGGCCCGCTGGGGGGGAAATCGACATCGTGGAAGGAGTGAATGATTACACGAATAACCAGGCTACGATACACACTACCCCTGGTTGCTCAATTCCAACTACAAACAAGAATGTGTTGTCAATATCAGGCAATGTAATTGGTCTTACGGACTGTGCTGCTGCGAACACCGGGAATCAAGGGTGCGGTATCCGCGCATCGCAGTCCAACTCTTTTGGGGCGGCATTTAATGCCAATGGCGGGGGGACTTATGCTAGTGTGTATTCCTGCATGGTTGGTGCTCTCAGGCTGAATCAGCACTAGTGAGATGGGACACGACCGGGATAGCAATTTATTTCTTCTCTCGAGGATCTGAACCAATGGATATTGTCGTCCAGAAACCACAGCCGGACTCTTGGGGCCTCGCGATGGCACGATGGCCGGCGACTTCCTGTGATCCTTTCCAGTTTTTTAAGAATCATAGCACTATTTTTGATACTACATTATGGTATGTAATTGCTGCTGCTCTTTTCGATTCCACCAACAATATTACACTAGTGGTGACTGGGCTTCTGGTGTCTGGGCTTCGCCTGGTGTGCCTGGACAAGAACAGAGTTGTGCCCAGAGGACTGGTTTTGCCAGTTGTGAAGACTTTGTGAGAGCCAGTGGGTCCTCATTTAAAGAAGCATGTAAGTTGCTCATACTCTTTTCCATGTTAACTGTGACCGATCATTGTCTTAAGACTGGGAGGTGAAGAGTGTTGAGATATACCAGCTCCAGAATTAGATATCGATGGTAATAAATTATTGATCTGCTACAAGGTATCACGTTTTACAATGACTAATTGATGAATTATGTTGTATGGCTAATTGATGTGGAGATGCATTGACAAAATATAAGTCACCTGGAAGCATTTTTGAGGTCAGGCTGACACATTTGCGTAAATTTCTAATGTCATCAGTACACTTGTCTGTCACTTCGAGGCTTATCTCTGTCATGTTCACTGTTGCGTCTGGCACCTGTTCTGGAGCTATGGCTTCTCAATCTTTACACCCCGTCAACTGATGGGAGAACTATCATAATGTTTTCGCAGAAGGTCGCGCTACTCAGGAATACAGCTGCAGAAGCTTCGGCGACCCCGCGCCACAGTACAACCTTGCTCCCACGGTATTGTTTTGATCAGGGGGGTCTTGATGGTTTGTATTACCCGTCATATATCCTTTCAGAGGCCCTTCAAATGGCAGCAGAAGAACATTGCGCAACTAGAGATTTTACGCTAGAGGCACCGGAAACTTGAGGCGGAAAGGATGTTAAGGTCGAGGACCTTGATTGCGCAAGCTTGCTATCACTGAGGAAGAGGACATAAGATACTTGATTCAAGGGAAATTTTTTGAGAGATGTGTATTTCCTTGACTGAAAAGCTTCAGACACATTTATAACGATGAATTACCTCAGGTGACATATGCAGACACGTACATGATACATATTGTAGGGTGAGCTCAAGGTTTGCGTCTCATGGGTATTCTGTACGTTGATTCTGGTGACCTCAGAATGCCCTAGGGGTGGTTGTAGAATTTCCTGTCTCTGCTAAGCTACTGGAGAAGGAAGGCGTCTTGAATCCTTCTTCACCTCGGTCTGGTGATGATAGTACCATCAGTCACAAAGAAGGGAGAAAAACGAATAGCTCAGCGACTGATGTTTTTAGCTCGTGTACGTTCATTCCTCGTTGTCGTGTCTTCGTGGGTCCCTAAGCCAAATATAGTTAGGGTAACGTAGCGCAAGCGGAAGGAATACCACTTTTGAATCAATCACTAACCGAGACAAGAAAAAAAGCTCATGGATTGATCGAGAACAAGGTTCTGAGACTCGCGTCGTGATGGACTCGCCCTGTGGATTTTGACTGCAGTTGGTCTAGACGCTCGTCGTTCTGAGCCACGCAGCTGTCTGCTGGCGGTGACATCTCAACATGCAATCATGTCACCTGCTTCTCCACCTAAAAAGACTGCGCTTGACTGAAAACCCCCACCATGCCTCCTTCAATCCATCCACCTCTTTCGACTCTACGCCTCGCAGCTCTTACTATCGCCTGCGCATGGTCTATCATTGCCTTTGCTTTTGGTTCTTCCTTGCTCTCCTCGCTCACTTGACCATGCACTGACGTCAATTTAGCCATAGATGCCTATGCCAAGTCTCGCCGCGATCAGCATCTAGTCGGTGCTCTAGCACCACAAGGTGCAGTAGCAAACCTTGGGGATAGCGGTGCGTTTATTTCACCCATACACAGTCATCACCTACAACAATCATCCAGATGTTTTCAGTACTGGCGTGGTCATTCTCGCAGTTTGCCTCGTCATCTTCATCATCACTTGCCTGTATATAGTCATGCTTCTCACTCGCCCTATGTCATTCAGCAGCTCCCGCTTTATCACCTATCAGGCTGTTATTCTTGCCTTTCTCGCTGCCTGGCTCTTTGCCGTTCTCGTTCCATATACCTACTTCTTCAGCACGCGCAGTGTCATCGTGACCGTATCTATTGGCGGACAACCTCTTCCGCAACCCATCGTTGACGCCTTGATTCAGACTCTAGGAAAACAAAATGGTCTTAGTACCAGATACAGGGATTATGCGTATTGTGAGTTTATATGCTATTCTTGGTACACGTACTGATAAAAATGGGATGTAGTACGTCTTGTGGCAATTCTTCCGTGGTTCACGCTCCTGTTCACTATCATTGCCTCTGCCATCCTTTACGCTGCTGCTTCCTGTGCCAAGATGCCTCAATCAAATGTCACTCAAGACATTTCCGAAGAGAAAATGAACGATAAAACTGAAATTTCGGTTACCGAAAAAAGTCCTTAGTTTTGGAGAAGAGTCTGCCCTTTTAATTTAAATACCGACCCGTCTTAACATTGTTACCAAGTAAAATGCACTAGATGATTGCCCTTACTGAGCGCCTGATTGTGAATACTGGAGCAATTCTCAAGTCTTCCATTTCGAAATCGTGGGTCAAGAAGCAAGACGCTGTCTTTGATTGAGTATGATCGAATCGGAATAGAAGAACATTTGCGCTTTCTGTTTTTAGATCTAGAGCTCCAAAAAATGTAGGTTATTACCTCTCAGGATTATTTTACTTGTGAGAAGATCAAAGAAAGGCATTGTACACAGTTCAGAATAGCATGTGACCTTGATCTGAAGAAGAGGATAGGTATCTAGGGAAGACTGAGGATCTGGAACACCATGAAAGAAATTCATGCTCGGCATCTTGGCACGGACTGAGTTATGGAGAAATAGCCCCAATAGAGCACCCCAATGAGTAGAACCTACCAGGGGAAAAAAATTGCGCCATCCTCGACGAAATGATAGGGCACGGAGTTGTTGCAAACATGCACGAATAGATGTGTGGAGCCATCTTCGTTGGGCAAAAGCCAAGTGGAGATCTTACAAAGGAGCGTTTTGTAATTAGATTGAACCTCTTCGTTCGAAAAATCGCGTTGTTTGGTCACACAGGCGATGTTCTTTTCTGATTTGTCGAATTTGAGAGCCCAGTGATTTTCGAGTTCGAATATCGTGTTGATACAAAAAATAGGCCATTGCACCGCTTCGAGTTCGAGCCGATGACTAGTTTGTTACATATGGCGTTTTTCAGTCATCTCCGCCTCCCAAGGCTTTAGTCTTGACATCTCATGTAAAGGAACAATTGGGGGACTGCAGGGAGAGTATTCCACCGAAGTCCGCGATACAGGCGCTCTTGAGCGTCCTCAGTGGTATCACTTCTGGCGCTTCCCGTTCTTCCGATCTCCTGAAAAGCGGAAGAGGCCAAAGCATCTGAACCTGACATAAAGTCCATATCACTAATGATAGTGAACGTGAAGAACGCCACGCAACGTATCTAGGAGAGTGAGTCCCGTTTTCACACGAATTCGAGTTACTCAATAAGCTTGAAATCCCTGAATATTTACTCCTACCACCCAGATCCCGTAGCCTCCCAGCTTGCATACGCTGCTATGACTATCCATTACTATGAGCAGGTCTGAGTGATCTTATGCAGCTGGACTTGTTGAGAGTTCTGGGAGTTCAGAGTAAAACAAGAGGAAGTACGCTTTTAGGAGAGTGGAAACTGCACTGGAAGACCCAGAGCAACGAGTGGGAAACGAATAAGAGGTCTAATGTACCATCGGGGATGTGACCACACCCGACGACTCCAGAACACGCTGCGATTTCCCTGCTTTCTGGGAATATCCAGGCCGTTGAGGGTACACCTGAGTCAGTCGCATTCT
>Ga0153972_1000275_pt1 | contig 15759 bp, 15 predicted proteins | sample TSGA056MetaG_FD_104732 | JGI IMG/M metagenome (GOLD analysis project Ga0153972, IMG submission 104732) | Attine ant fungus gardens microbial communities from Georgia, USA - TSGA056 MetaG | ecosystem: Host-associated > Fungi > Mycelium > Unclassified | place: USA: Georgia, George L Smith State...
AAAAGGAGACGAGTGGCAGGATAAAATGGCGGCGTATCTGACAACAGGTGCGCCGCTTTTGGCATTTTTTCAAAAACACAAATGCATTAATAACCGCGGCTGATTGTGGAATGGGGACAAATCCTTGTGGAATAGAGTAGTAGAGAGACAAAAAACGGGTGGTGCGAATATGATTTCCACGATGCTGATGCTGCTTATGGGCAGCGCGATTTTGACCCTGCGGCTTGGCGGTCCCGGCGGTTCCTTTCCGCGGCCCCTGGATCCCGAGGAAGAAAAACAGTACATTGAACGCTCCGTAGCCGGGGACTTGGAGGCGCGAAATAAGCTGGTCGAGCATAACCTGCGGCTGGTTGCCCACATTATAAAAAAATATTACACCCAGGCCGGGGATCAGGGAGACTTGATTTCCATCGGCACCATTGGCCTGATCAAGGGCATTTCTACCTATAAGCCGGAAAAAGGCGCCAGGCTCGCAACCTACGCCTCCAGGTGTATTGAAAATGAAATCCTCATGCATTTCCGCAGTATGAAGAAGACGGCGGGGGATTTGTCGCTGAATGAGTCAATTGACGGCGGCGGGGACGGGGACAGCCTGGCCCTGATCGACGTGATCGCCTCCCCGGACGACATGCTGGAAGATCTGAGCTCCAAGGAGACCTATGCGCGAATCCGGCAGTATGTGCGGGAAAGACTGACCAAGCGAGAGGCGAACATCATCACAATGCGCTATGGGCTGGACAATACTCCGCCGAAAACCCAGCGGGAAATTGCCGTTGTTTGCGGCATCAGCCGGTCCTATGTCAGCAGAATCGAAAAACGAGCCCTGCATAAGCTGGAGGAGGCGCTGAAGGAGGACGGAGGCTGATCCTGTGTATACTGGTTCCAGGAATGGGCCGATGTTTGCCGACGATTGTGGAAGTTTCGCCTGTCTGCCGTGCGTCCATGAAAAACATGAGCGCATGGTCTTGAAAGCGGCGGTAAATTGGGGTATAATAGCCTCGATTATAACTTCAAGAAAGCGAGGCGATTTCACATGCCGGCTCCAACGCCCCATATCGGGGCCTCAAAAGGCGACATCGCAAAAACCGTGATTATGCCCGGCGATCCCCTGCGGGCCAAATTTATCGCGGAGACCTTTTTAAAAGATCCTCGGTTGGTAAACAACATTCGCAATATCCAGGGCTATACCGGCACATATCAGGGCGTGCCGGTCACCGCAATGGCCAGCGGGATGGGAATCCCATCCATCGGCATCTACAGCTATGAGCTATTCAATTTCTATGAGGTGGACAATATTATCCGGGTGGGAACGGCAGGCGGCATCAGCGACAAGGTGAAGCTGCGGGACGTAGTTGCCGGAATCGGGGCCTGTACGAATTCCGCCTTCGCCGACCAGTATAACCTTCCGGGCCGCTTCGCCCCCACCGCCAGCTACAGGCTGCTCAAATTGGCCGACGAAATCGCGGCGCGGCTGGGCATTGGACTTGCAGTGGGCAGCCTGCTCTCCAGCGACAATTTCTATAATGATGACGCTGCGGCAACAGAGAAATGGGCAAAAATGGGTGTTCTGGCCGTGGAAATGGAGGCCGCCGGGCTATATGCCACCGCCGCACGGGCAGGGAAAAATGCCCTGGCCCTGTGTACGATTTCAGATATGATCTTTACCGGCGAAGAATGCTCGCCGGAGGAGCGGCAGACCACCTTTACCGCCATGATGGAAATCGCACTGGGCATCGCCGTGGAAATGGATAGATCCCTTGCCTGACCGGGAAAAGCATGTAGGCCAAACGCACTTGTTCGTTTTTTGAAGCCTTGCCGATTTATTTCCGACTGAAAGAGTACAAGCACCAACGCGAAAGGCGGCTGCCGTTTGAGCGCAAGCCCGTCAATAGGCGGATGGCTTTCACATATGAAATTGTGGAGGCCATTCGATTTTTCATGTTGCCGTCCGGGGTCGCCCCGGAATATTTCCGCCGCTTCCGGTAAAAGCTATTTCCAACTGCATACAAAGAAGGAGGCGCCTTATGCTTGAAAAGCGAACGGATCTGGCCCTGGAGGCAAAGGAGCTCTGGGCTGAAAGCGCGGCGGAGCAGACTCGGCTGGAGGGGGTTGAGGCCCGGGAGGGCGACGTAAGCGGCTATCCAACGACGGTGGTGCGGATTCTGGATCAGCGAGGCGAAACGGCCCTCGGGAAGCCGGTTGGAACCTATGTCACTGTGGAACTGGACACCCTGGCCCGGCGGGAGGAGGATGCCTTCGGCCGGGGCGTGGAGGCGATCAGCGGGCAATTAGCGCCGCTGCTGGAGCTACGCCCTCAAGACTCCGTTTTGGTCGTCGGCCTGGGCAACGCGGACATTACACCGGACGGCATCGGCCCCATCTCGGCCCGGCACACCATGGCTACGCGCCATCTGGTGGATGCGATTCCGGTCCATTTCGGCGCATTCCGCAGGATATCCGTATTGGAGCCCGGCGTTCTCGGCTCCACAGGGATTGAAAGCGCGGAGGTGCTGCGGGCTGTTGTGGCGGAAATCCGTCCCGACAAGGTCGTCGTGATAGATGCCTTGGCCTCCCGGAAGCTTTCGCGGGTTTGCAGGACGGTGCAGATCAGTGATACTGGAATTGTGCCGGGCTCCGGTGTGGGGAACAGCCGCGCGGCCATCAATCGGGAAACGCTGGGTGTGCCGGTGATTGCGGTTGGCGTACCCACCGTGGTGGACGCGGCCACCCTTGCCGCCGACCTGCTGGAGCAGCGGGGCGGCAATTTGACCCCGGAGGATTTTTCAGGGGCAGACGGCGGCAGCATGATCGTTACGCCCAAGGAAATTGACACAAAGGTAGCAGATATTTCCAAGCTAGTAGGCTACAGTTTGAATTACGCCTTTCACGATGGCATCTCCATCGGAGATATCGACCTGTTTCTAAGCTGACCCGGCCCGCCTGGGGCTCCGGATGTTTCACGTGAAACATCCGAGGCAAGTCAATGTTTCACGTGAAACAGTCCTTGTTTTCAGGAATCAGGTTGCGCCGGGCAAAAAAGCGTGCTATAATAAACGGAAGATCACGCTTAAAGATGGGAAAATGAAATGGGTAAAATCATTGCGGTAGCAAATCAAAAGGGCGGTGTTGGGAAAACAACGACCTGCATCAACGTCGTCTGTGCGCTGCACAATTTAGGGAAGCGGGTGCTGCTCTGTGACACGGATCCACAGGGCAACAGCACCTCCGGAATGGGGCTGGATAAGTCCAGCGTCTCCCCCGGTACATATGACGTTCTGATCGGCAATACGAGACCGGAAAACGCAATCGTTAAGACGGCATACGGGGACGTGCTTCCATCCAACAAGGTGCTTTCCGGCGCCGGAATTGAACTGGTCACGGTAGCGGATCGGGAATTTGTGCTAAAACGTGCGCTGGAGACGGTTCGGAACAGCTATGACTATATCCTGATCGACTGCCCGCCGTCTCTGGAGATGCTGACGCTGAACGCGCTGTGCGCCGCCGAGGGGATTATTGTGCCAATTCAGTGCGAATACTTTGCATTGGAAGGACTCAGCGATTTGGTATCGTCCCTGCGAATGATCAAGCGGCGGCTGAATCCTCAACTGGAAATCGACGGCGTCCTGCTAACGATGTACGACGGTCGGACGAACCTCTCCATGCAGGTGGCCGCCGAAGTGAAGAAGTTTTTCAAGCGAAAGGTATACCAAGTGGTCATTCCTCGGAACGTGCGCCTTAGCGAAGCGCCCAGCCACGGAATGCCTGTAATCAGCTATGACCCCGGCTCAAGAGGCGCGCGGGCCTACATGGAGCTGGCCGCCGAAATTGACTGCCGCGCAAGCGGAAAGGAGGGATAACGCCCTATGTCAAGGCAGAAGGGGCTGGGCGCCGGACTCGGCGCGCTATTCGGCGACGCCGTTTTGGAGGAAGAGGGGGAACGGGATTTCGTTTTCCTGCCCATCGCCAAGGTGGAGCCCAGCGCGGCCCAGCCCAGAAAATACTTTGATGAAATTGCTCTGGCGGAGCTGGCCGCCTCCATTGCGGAGCACGGCGTCATACAGCCGCTGACGGTGCGGAAGCAGGACAACGGCTATTACCAGATTATCGCCGGGGAGCGGCGCTGGCGGGCCTCCAGACAGGCGGGACTCACTGAGCTTCCGTGCAGGATCATGGAGGCGGACGACCGGCTGGCGACGGAGCTGGCCCTCATTGAAAATCTCCAGCGGGAGGATTTAAATCCGATCGAGGAAGCGGACGGGTTTCGCAGCTTAATTGAGGAATACGGCCTGACCCAGGAGGAGGCGGCAAGCCGGGTGGGCCGTTCCCGTTCCGCCGTGGCCAACGCGCTGCGGCTGCTGGCGCTTCCCCGGGAGGTACAGGATTTTCTGGAGCAGGGCGTTTTGTCGGCGGGACATGCCCGCGCAGTTTTACAATTGAAAGACGGGTCGGCGCAATTGGATATGGCCCGGCGGATTATTGCGGACGGGCTGTCCGTGCGGCAGGCCGAGAGCATAGCGGCCAAGCTGAAGCGGGAGGACGCAAAGCCCCTGGCGCAAGCCTCGCCTTACGACGGCATCGATTATGTCGGCGAGGTGGAGCGTCGGCTGACGGAAAGCATGGGCCGGCGGGTTCGCATCGTCGCGGGGAAAAAGAAGGGCCGCTTTGAAATCGACTACTATGACAGCGAGGATATGGAGCTGATCATTCAGGCGCTGGAATCCCTCCGGCTCAGCCGGGGAAAGCTGAAATAGGCAAACCCTTTGCAACAGCGCTTTATCCGGCTTTCATGATCAAAAGCAAAAGAGGGAGAAACGTACATGCTTGACATCAAAGAAATTCGCATGAATCCCGAGGGGATCAAGGCGCGCCTGGCTCGGAAACAGGCCGGCTGCGATGAGGTAATCGACAGGATTTTGACGCTGGACGTCCGGCGCCGGGAACTGATCCAACAAACCGAGCAGGCAAAGGCGGAGCAAAACGCGGCCTCCAAGGAGATTCCCGCCCTGAAAAAGCGGGGAGCGGACGCGTCCGGACTGCTGGAAAAAATGAAATCCCTGTCTCAGTCCATCAAGGAGGCGGAGGTGGCGCTGCGGGAAACGGAAAACGTCCACAGGTCGCTCCTGCTCGGCCTGCCGAATTTGCCGGACGAGGATCTGGAACCCGGAGGCAAGGAGAACAACGCGCCTCTACGATATTATGGCGAGCCAAAGTCCTTTGCGTTTGAACCGAAAAACCATGTGACGCTTTGCACCGACCTGGGCCTCATCGACTACGAGCGGGGGGCAAAAATTAGCGGGAACGGATTTTGGGTGTACAAGGGGATGGGGGCGCGGTTGGAGTGGGCGCTGCTGAATTACTTTGTTGATACGCACACCGCCGACGGCTACGAGCTGCTGCTGCTGCCCCATATGCTGGGTTACGAGGCAGGGCTGGTCGCGGGCCAGTTCCCAAAATTCGAGGAGGACGTCTATTGGCTGAACACGCCTGAGGGCGAATCCCGCCGATTCATGCTGCCCACGGCGGAAACGGCCCTGGTGGCCCTTCACCGGGACGAAATCCTGCCGGAATCGTCATTGCCCAGGAAATATTTCGCCTACACCCCCTGCTTCCGCCGGGAAGCGGGCAGCTACCGGTCGGACGAGCGGGGCATGATCCGGGGCCATCAGTTTAACAAGGTGGAAATGTTCCAATACACAAAACCGGAGGACTCCGATGCTGCCTTCGACGAACTGGTGGGAAAGGCGGAGCGGCTGGTCAAGGATTTAGGCTTTCACTTCCGCACGGTAAAGCTGGCCGCAGGGGATTGCAGCGCCTCTATGGCCCGCACCTATGACATTGAAATCCACATCCCGTCCATGGAGGGATATAAGGAGGTGTCTTCCGTGTCCAATGCCCGGGATTATCAGGCGCGGCGCGGTTTGATCCGGTTCCGGCGGGAGGAAACGGGGAAACCCGAGCTGGTGCATACCCTGAACGGCTCCGGCCTCGCCACGTCCCGGATTCTGCCTGCGATTGTGGAGCAGAATCAGCAAAAGGACGGCAGTGTCGTCGTTCCGGAGGTGTTAAGAAAATATCTGGGCGGTATGGAAGTCATTGAAAAGACGGGCGTATAAATGAGGGAGCTTTTAAGCGCGGGCGCGCGGGCCATGGGTGTACAGCTGAACGGGGCGGCCATTGACCGGTTGAGCCAATACTGGGATTATTTGGTTGACCAGAACCAATACATGAACTTAACCGCCATTACTGAGGCACGGGAAGGAGCGGTCCGGCATTTTCTGGACAGCCTGGCCCTGCTTTTGGCCGGGGATCTGGACGGAAAGCGGGTCATTGACGTGGGAAGCGGCGCGGGGTTCCCGGGCCTGCCCCTGAAGCTGGCCCGGCCCACGATTTCCCTGACCCTGCTGGACAGTCAGAAAAAGCGTGTGGATTTTCTGCTTCGGCTCAGGGAGCGACTGGACGCGGCGGACGTTTCCTGCGTTCACGGGCGGGCGGAGGAGCTGGCCCACCAGCCGGAATATCGGGAGGCCTTTGACTGCGCCGTCTCCCGGGCGGTGGCGCGGCTGAATGTCCTCTGTGAGCTTTGTTTGCCCTATGTGAAGGTAGGCGGACGGTTTCTGGCCATGAAAACGCCCCACAGCGAAGAAGAAACGGCGGAGGCAAGGCATGCCGTTGAAGTCCTGGGCGGCGCGCTGCGGGCGCCGGTAGACTACACCCTGTACGGAACGGAGATTCAAAACAGGGTCATCGTGATTGAAAAGGTAACGCCTACCCCGGCGGCCTACCCCCGACGCTTTGCCAGGATACAAAAAACACCCCTTTGAGGAAATATATCGCAGCCCGGGAAGCGGCGACGCCGCTTCCCGGGCTGCTTTTCCGAAATAGACCTGTCCTCGCCAATCCGCCGTGCGCGATTTATTCAGTGGCTCCTAGGACAGGTCTTATGCTTCGGTGTTATGTACGCAAGGCGCTTAAAAAAGAAGATGCTCCACTAAAATCTTCAGTCCGATCCCGATCAGGATCAGGCCGCCCAGCAGCTCCACTCGCTTCCCGGCCAAAGCGCCCATTTGCTTCCCCAGCAAAACACCGCAAAAGGAGAAGCCAAAGGCCACAACGCCGATCACCGAGGCGGCGGAACAGATATTGGCGCCGGTGACGGCAATGCCGATCCCGGCGGCCAGCGCGTCGATGCTGGTGGCCAGCGCCAGCAGGAGCATATTGCCGGCGGAAAGCAGCTGCGCCTCCTCCATGGGTTCCTCCTCGCTCCGCCTTGCCGACAGCAGCATTTTTCCGCCGATAAAGGCCAGGAGCACAAAGGCGATCCAGTGGTCGAAGGCTGCGATCTCCTTCGCGAAATTGACGCTCAAAAGCCAGCCAAGTAAGGGCATCAGAAGCTGAAAACCGCCGAAAAGCACGCCGAATTTCAATGCGTGGGAAATCCGTGCCTCCCGTATGACGATCCCGCTGGCGATGGAGACGGCAAAGGCGTCCATGGCCAGACCGACGGCGATCAATAAAACATCCCAAAAGCCCATACCGGTTACGCCTCCAATAACGTCCTGTAATGCGCCGTGTCCGCCACCTGCCCAACAGCGGAAAAAGACAGGCGGGTAAGATCCAGATGGCGGCGGGCCAGGGCCAGGATGTCGTCCCTGCTCACCGCGTCATAGGCCGCCACAACCTCCTCAACGGAGGGAACCATGTCCAGAAACAGGGTGTTTTTTCCGATCCGGTTCATCCGGGCATTGGTGGATTCCAGGCTCATCAGCACATTGGACTTTACCTGCTCTCGGGCGCGGTGCAGCTCATCCTGGCTGACGCCGTCGGCCAGGGCGGTACGCAAAACCTCCAGAATCAGCGATAGGGCCTTCGCCTCCGTGTCGGCGTTCAGCGCGGCGTAAATCCCCAAAAGGCCTGTATCCTGATAGGCGGTGCCGAAGGAATACACGCTGTAGCAAAGCCCGTGCCGCTCCCGAACCGTCTGAAACAGCCGGGAGGACATACCGCCGCCTAATATGGTGGAAAGCAACTGCATGGCGTACCGGTCGCCACTGCCCATAGGAAGGCCGGGGAAGGCCAGGCAGAGATGGTTTTGCTCGATCGGCTTCCGTTTTTGCGTAAAGGCAGGGGTGTAGTCCGCCGGGGCCGGGGCCGGGCATTCCGCAGCGGGCAGGCTTGCAAGCGCCCCCTTCATGTAGTCGATATCGGCATCGGAAAAGCTTCCGGAGACGGCCACGACGATCCGCCCCGGCACATAATGCCGCGTCTTGAAATCCCGCAGGAATGCGCCGTCCATCCGGGCCAGGGTCTCCCGGCTCCCCAAAATCGGCCTGGAAAGGGCGGAGCCCCGGTAAACCTCCGTTAGCAACCGTTCGGTCACCAGATCGTCGGGGGAGTCCTCGTACATGTCGATTTCTTCATAAATAATGCCCTGCTCGGATTGAATATCCCCATCGTCAAAGGAGGAGTGAAAAAACATGTCGAACAAAATATCCAGGGCGGCCTTGAAATGGACGTCCAGCACACGGCCGTAGTAGCAGGTACATTCCTTAGTGGTAAAGGCGTTCATTTGCCCGCCGATGCCGTCCATCAGCGCCGCCAGCTCGGCGGCGGAGCGGGTGGCGGTGCCCTTGAACAGCATATGCTCGATAAAATGAGACGCGCCGCTTTCCGCTTCCTGCTCCAGCCGGGAGCCGCACCCGACCCAGAGGCCGACGGAAACGGAGCGGACATGGGGGATCCGTTCAAATACGATCCTGACACCGTTTTTCAGCGTGATTTTTTCATACATAAGCCTCATCCTTTTATAATGCAAAGTGCAAAGTTATCCGGCTGGCAGCGGGCCAATCGGAACCTTGCACTTTGCATATATTTTCCTGCGGAGCCGGGGACCGTTAGTCCAGCATGCCCAGCCGGTTCCGTTCCTTGATGGCGTCTTTTCTGGAGAGGTTGACCCGGCCCCGGTCATCGATTTCAATTACCTTGACCCAGACCATGTCTCCCACATTCACTACATCCTCTACCTTGTCTACCCGGTAGTTTTCCAGCTTGGAGATGTGGACCATGCCGTCCTTCCCGGGAACCAGTTCCACAAAGGCCCCAATGGGGATGATGCGGACGACCTTCCCGAAATACAGCTTGCCCACCTCTGGAACAAAGACAATGTTGTCGATCATTTGCTTCGCGGCGCGGCAGGCCTCAATATCCATGCTGGAGATATATATGTTGCCGTCGTCTTCAATATCCACCTTCGCGCCTGACTCGGCCACGATTTTCTGGATCACCTTCCCACCGGAGCCGATGACCTCTCGAATCTTGTCCACGTCGATCTTCATCTGCAGCATCTTTGGCGCGGTGGGGGCCAGCTCTTTCCTGGGCTCCGGAATGCAGGGCAGCATAATCTCGTCCAGAATTCGAATTCTTGCCTCCCGGGTCAGGTCGAAGGCGGACCGAATGATCTCGTAGGTCAGCCCGTCATTTTTCAGATCCATTTGGATGGCAGTGATGCCCGCCTTTGTTCCGGCCACCTTAAAGTCCATCTCGCCATGGAAATCCTCTACGCCCTGGATGTCGATGAAGGTGGTCCAGCGATCCCCGTCGCTGATCAAGCCGCTGGAGATCCCGGCGACGGGGGCCTTGATCGGGACGCCCGCGTCCATAAGGGCCAGCGTACTGCCGCAGATGGAGCCTTGGGAGGTGGAGCCGTTAGAGGAGAGCACCTCGGAGACGACGCGGATCGCGTATGGAAATTCCTCAATGGGCGGAATCACGGGCTCAAGTGCCTTTTCCACCAGCGCGCCGTGGCCGTATTCCCGGCGGCTTGTGGAACGGCTGCCCCGGGCCTCTCCGACGGAGAAGGAGGGAAAATTGTAGTGGTGCATGAACCGCTTGGATTCCTCCTCGAAGATCGTGTCCAGCTTCTGGGAGGCGGCCAGGGTGTTGAGGGTGGCGACGGAGAGCACCTGGGTCTGGCCCCTGGTAAACAGGCCGGAGCCGTGAACCCGGGGCAAGATACCTACCTCGGCCGCCAGGGCCCGGATCTCGTCCATAGCCCGGCCGTCCACACGCTTCCCGTCCAGGAGCCAGTGCTTTACCACGTTCTTCTGCATACGGTAGGAAATTTCTTCCCACTGGGCGGAAAACTCGGGATACTCCGACTCATATTGGGCCGACAGCGCGTCATAAACGGCGTTCAGCCGGTCCTCGCGGACGTTTTTGTCGTCGGTATCCATGGCGTGCTCTATAGCGGACAGGTGGCTGGTGCAAATCTTTTCATACAGCGCATGGTTAAAGGCGGCCTGTTCGTAGGTGAACTTTTCCTTGCCGATTTCACTGACCATTTGGTTGATCAGGGCGATAACGGGCTTGATGGCTTTATGGGCCTCAATGATGCCCGCCAGCATCACATCGTCCGGAATTTCCTGGGCCGCGGCCTCAATCATGACGATTTTTTCCGCAGTCGCCGCCACGGTGACGTACATTTTAGAGCTTGCCCGTTCCTCGCTTGTGGGGTTCATCAGAAACCGCTCCCCATCGTAGCCCAGGCCGACGCTGGCGATGGGGCCGTGAAAGGGAATGTCGGAAATGGAAACGGCTGCGGCGGCGCCGACCATGGCCGCGATTTCGGGACTGCAATCGTGATCGACAGACAGGATGGTGCAGGTGATCGCCACGTCATTGCGAAGATCCGACGGGAACAGGGGGCGCATGGGCCGGTCGATCATCCGGCTGGCGAGAACCGCCCGCTCGGAGGGACGTCCTTCCCGGCGAAGGTAGGCGCCGGGGATCCGCCCCACGGCATAGAGCTTTTCTTCAAAGTCAACGGAGAGGGGGAAATAGTCGATCCCCTCCCTGGGGCGGGCGGATGCAGTAGCGGTTACCAAAACGGAAGTCTCTCCGTAGCGCACCAGAACGGCGGCGTTTGCCAGCTCAGCCAGCTTCCCTGTTTCCAGGGTAAGAGGCCGACCGGCAAAGTCGATGGTGTAGGATTTTTCCTGGGGAAACGCTCTCTTTTGAATGATCATAAATTCTCCTTTCATAGTCGGGCGGCGCACATGGCCGTCCCGCTTCCGTCAGGAGCGCGAAATACCGGTTTAGCACTTGAACACACATCCGCCATGGAACGCGCCGGACGCATGTTCAACTGCTAAATGGATTCCGTATGCTCCCGATTTTTAATAGTATATCCAGAAAAGTCTGAAGCATTTGCAAAAATGGGCGGACTTCTTGCCCGCCCATCGCAATCTTATTTCCGGATCCCCAGCTTTGCGATACAGGCCCGGTATCGCTCGACGTCTTTTTTCGCCAGATAATCCAACAGGTTCCGGCGCTTACCGATCATCTTGTACATGCCGCGCCGGCTGTGATTGTCCTTTTTGTGAACCTTCAAATGCTCCGTCAGCTGTGCGATCCGGGTTGTCAGGATCGCGATTTGAACCTCCGGCGAACCGGTGTCGGTCTCATGGGTGCGGTTGTCCATAATGACGCCGGTCTTTTGTTCCTTTGTGATCATAAAAATCGCCCTTTCTTTTACAAATTGTCTTCCGGGCTGAGATTTAGGCGGAAAAGAAACCGGACAAAAAAACGCACGGCAAACCCCCAAATCCAAGCGAGGAGACCCGGGGACTTCGGAAAGTCCCTATAACCATGACATACTATCATATTTTTCAGTGGATGTAAAGAAAAATAATTTCGCTGCGACGTAATTGAGTATAATGCGCTGTTTGAAAACGAAAGCGGCATAAAGCTCACAATTACGGGTATTTTGCGCATTAAGGAAGCTGTGTCCGGCAGCTATTTATCAAGCGGCCTCGCCTATACGGCCGCACTGAGTGACCTTATCGTGGAAAATGCGGAACATTCCGAGATAGCAATCGCCCAAAATGCTTGGGGTTTGTATTGTCAAGGACTGTTCTCGAGAATGTTCTAAAGGGGCTAAACAACAAGCAAATATCAGCCTTTGAAAAATCCATACATTCCTTAAAGCAAAAAACCACCGTTAAGTTACACAAAAACTTAACGGTGGAATAGGATTTTTCCCTTTTCAGCGTTACGGCGCAATGGGAATAATCGCGCTTTGTCATGATTTTCTATGTGCAGTTTGACGGTATTCGCCTTCATGGCGATTTGTGATGCCAGTTATGCGGTAGTGGTGCTATCCGCGAAACTGGGCGGCTGTACACCGCTTTTCTATCTCCGTGCTAAAGGCCCACCCACTAAGATTTCTTGTCTGCACTTTGGACAGTACAAAGGGTGCATAACGTTAGAATCAAGCGTATGGTATTTTCTTCACATCAAAAGTTTCATTTCGGTATTCTTCGTTATAATAAGGAAATCTGGCGATCTTAGCGCGAATCTCTTTCTGCGGTGTTCCAGGCGCCCCCCAAATAACTATCAGTTCCGAGCCTTCGACTGCATATTCCTTCTTTATGAATGCCAGTGATAGCATTTTGCGATAATAGTAATCGCGTGTTCTTCCGGAAGTCATCCCGATCATCTTACCATCAGCAATCACTTTGCTCATGACAAATGGTGCATCACCGCCATCACCTATAGTAATAATTTCATCTGCCGGCTCCACATCTGTTCCAAGGAACTGAGAAGCAAATACAGTACCGATATCCTCGGCGTTCCATTCCAGCGTGACAACCTTACGCGGCGGATTTTTTTTGATCTCCAATAGTGCTTCTTTGCCGACAAAGTCATGGTTATAATCGATTCTGGAAGCCCAGTCTACATCATACGGTGTTAAGAATGCATTTTGAGGGTCATCACTCGCACTACCAAAAAACGGGTATGGGTAAGTGTTCAGCGCAGCCAGTATATTATTATTCATGCACTGGTTAACGTGCTGAGATAACCCTTCTCCGCTGGAGTGCCATGGATACCAGTAATGAATCCACTGATTCGGATAACCGCCCTGCGTATGGTTCCGACAATACTGTGGGCTTCCCAACTTTCGCAGACCCAATTCCCTGCCCGCTTCAACAATTGCATCAAATACCGTTTCCGCATCCTTTCTATCACCATGCATTTCATAAGCAAGGCATCCAGACATGCCAAGTCTATGTATTCTCGTATCAATTCCTGCAACCTTTATCATCTTATTCTGAGCAAATTTCAAATCATGAAGATTGCATTGACTGACTTTTTCCATTATTTCCAATGACTTTGGACCATCAATTTGGAAAAAGAAATCGTCCGTGATCCAGTTGCCCTGTACGTCCATGCCAAGGGTATCTACATAATAAGACAGCACTGGAGCCAGCCAATATGTGCGATACGTCTTTTCGTCAACACGGAATAAAACACCATCAGCCAACATCTGGCCCTTGTCGTTACAAATTATGGCATGACGGGATGCACCTACAGCAAGTGTACTGTAGTCTCGGTTTACGCAAACATAATTCAAAAGTTTCACTACCTCTGGACCACTAACATCGTATACGGGAGAAACGTTCAAATGAGAGCCTAGCCATGCCGTTTCCCTACAAGCCAGCAATTCATCTTTCGGTGAGGTATATACATATGGATAAAAACCATCACCCATTCTGATAAGGGCAAGTGCGTCTTTGTTTACCGGGCCTGTTAGTGCAAACACATAAACCACTCCTCAAAAATATTTTCGATAGCATATATTATTTTGCTATCTTGGATACGCTTATATTATAGTTTCAATTTACGTTATTGTACAATGCTGTTTGTGTAGTGATCTATATCAGAATAGCATAGACAAAATTATGATTATTAAGATAGCTCCAGAACCCGAAAATGGAAGTGTCTTTTAGCTGCCACGACTCAATTATTGGTAAGCGTGAATACACTTACCAATCTCCTTTGAATCAGCATACAGGCATAGTTGCTTGTGGAGCAACTTTGTGTTAAAATATTACATGGTGATTGTTATGATTAAACTTGCTTACATTCATGAATTTGTTACGTTAGCAGAAACGCTCAGTTTTTCCCGCGCAGCAGAGTTAACCTATATTACGCAGCCAGCACTTAGCAGACATATTGCAATTTTGGAAGAAGAAATGGGTACACAACTGTTTGTGCGAAATTCGCGAAGTGTCAAGCTTACAGCCGCAGGAAAAGCCGTTTACGAGCATTTCTGCAAAGTTCTAAGTTCCTACAAAGAAGCAAAAAATCAGGCGGAGCTTTTTTCAAGTGGCAAAACTGGCGTTTTGAAAATTCACAGTCCATATTATTGTACAGAGGACTTTACAGAACCACTAGTTTTGAATTTCCTTAAAAAGCACCCCGCGTGCGACATACAGGTTATTTCGTGCCAGCCAAATGAAGGAATGCGGGACATGCAGAAGGGCTTATGTGATATTTTAATCAGTTCATATGTTGGTGAGATTACCGACTCCATACGACGGGTTCCTTTTGCTATAGAAAAGCTTGGTGTGGTACTCGATGTGAACCATCCTCTAGCCCAGCGTAATTCTGTGAAGCTTGAGGAACTGAAAAATGATTGTTTTATTTTCCTAAATAATCATGAAGGATTCAGTGACATGATTTTAGGGCTGCTGAAAAAGCGCGGTATCAAGCCGCAGCCAAAGTATACGCAGCAAATAGATACGCTTGGCATGACGATAAAGCAAATTGGTGGTGTCGGCATTATGCCTTTTTGTGTCCGACACATGGATCGTTCGTATATAAAGGTAGTTTTGTTGGAGGATGACGACTGTGAGCTTCCCATGTGCATTTATTATCGTACGGATAATGAATGCGCCATTATCCCACAATTTGTACGGATGGTAAAAAACCATTATACAACTTAACCTATTCTATTACAGCATCGTATATTATTGTTTTCTGGCCTTTCCTCTGCTTCATCCGGCTCCAGTAGAGGTTCATACCCGCCTGCCCTGTAACGAAGATTGCGGACAGTTCGAATGGCTGGTAAAATAAAGCCAAAGGAGCGTGATCAAGGTGAAAGAGAAGAAGAATCGGTATGACGCGGATTTGGAGAAGGAAATCGCGCAGGTGAACCTTGAGGGACGCCGGACAGCACCGAGCCTCGCATCGGAGTTTGGAGTGCATGTGAATACCATCTGCAAATGGGTTCAATCCGGATGTCCGATGCCGTGCGATAGGGACGCGGGCATGCTGGCTCAGATACGAAAAATCGAGCGCGACAACGACTATAACTACGGCGTCCGGCCGTGCACCGCTCTCTTAACGATGAACATGGGATACGCTGCGGATACGGCAAAACAGCCCGAATAATGCGGAAAAACGGAATAAAAGCGAACATTAAGAGCAAATACAAGCCGCAAGCGACCAAAGCCGACACGAATGAGCAGGCATATCCAAATCTTTTGGAGCAACGGTTTGACGAGAAGGAAAAGATTAGCGAGTTTATGGGCCTGATTGAGAAATACATAGAGATACAGGAGCTTGACCGGGCCATCGTCCATGAACTCATAGAAAAGATTGTTGTCCACCAAGCGACAAAACTTGTTATTTTGGGGACGCCCATCTGTCGGCGCCGACGAAAAAACAAGGGGGAGCGCTGCCATTTGCCGACAACGCTCCCCGATCAAAATGAAATGAGGAGAAAATGAAATGAATATATTAAGCTCAATTAGAGCGTTGTTGTTAGGCTGCCATTCGGAGCAGGCAGCGGCTCATGAAACGAACGCATAGTCCGTCTTATCTATTGATAGATTTAGTATACCCGATGATTTTTACGAAAGTGTTTCGGAGGGGTAAAGGATTTGTGAATTCCATATGACTTTTCTTGTTTTTCTGTTC
>Ga0153972_1000276_pt1 | contig 15745 bp, 11 predicted proteins | sample TSGA056MetaG_FD_104732 | JGI IMG/M metagenome (GOLD analysis project Ga0153972, IMG submission 104732) | Attine ant fungus gardens microbial communities from Georgia, USA - TSGA056 MetaG | ecosystem: Host-associated > Fungi > Mycelium > Unclassified | place: USA: Georgia, George L Smith State...
TCTATAGTGAAATAGCAGAGCTTCTCGGCGATAAAAGCGGCCTGATAGCCGAGTTTACCGAAACATACCGCATGACGCACGGCGCGGTCAAGAACAATATCACCGAGTTTATCCGTATGGGACAAGCCTCCGGCGCGGAAGCGGAGGTCTCGGTATGAAGCCGACGGGTATTGTACGAAAGGTTGACAGTCTCGGCAGGGTGGTTCTGCCCAAGGAAATGCGCAGGACTATGAGTTTCAGCGCCGGTCAGGAAATGGAAATCTCTATTGACGGCGAAAACATAATCCTGCGTAAATATAACAAGGGCTGTGTCTTATGCGGCGGCGAGGATGGGCTTGCGGTATTCAGCGGCAAGCCGGTCTGCGATAAATGCGTTGAACAGATCAAACAATGAAGCTACATAACAAAAAACACGGCGGCTGAAAAGAAGAATCGGCCGCTGTGTTTTTTGTTATGTATCGCTTCGGATAGGGCTTGCGCTGAACAGTCGCCTTCATTTTTGCTTCTGCTTAGCCTTTTTCTGGCGTTTCGCATCAATCTCGCGGAGCCATACACCGACAGGAGCTTTCCAGGGTTCGCTTTTATTGGGAACATTTTTCATGAGGCTTTTGGGATTGATGCCGAGCCTCTTGGCAAGCTCGATTTCTTCCGCGTTCAAGCGGCATTTTATCTTTGCTTTTTTCCAAAGCTCATCGCTGTATGCCATTTTACCCTCCTGTCAGTCCTTTGAAGTATCTGATAAACACGGGTGAAATGTCTTTACTGAACTGTGTCGGCAGATGCGATTTCAGCCTGCTGTTCGGGCTGCCCAATATCGCTATTGCAGCCGCGTCCGCAAAACCCTCTTGTTTGGCTTCCGGCGTGTCAAACTCTATGACGAGTTTTTCGTTGAAGCTGTCAAACCCAGCGGGAAAGATGTTCATGTCCCCGGTCAGCGCGAAATGGAGCGCATGACCCAATTCATGAGCGAATATAAATACCCTGTCACAGACTCCGTTTTCACGCGGGTGGTACAGGTACACCGCGCTCTGCCGTGAATCGCCGCTCATCACGGCGCACTCAGAGTTGTGTTTTGTGTGCGAGTAGTCGAACCTGTATATTCGCAGCGGATAATCCGCCGCGATAATGTCAATCATTCCGAACGCTCTCTGCGCCGCGCTGAGCGTGGCCTGTATTTCCGTATCGGTTATAGCGGGATATATCGGGCTGATAAACTCATCGAGGCGCCTCAAAAAACGGTTCAAGCCGTCCACAAATTCACAGTGATTCCCAGCTATCTTGACAAAGGCGGGGATCATGGCGGTCAGAGCCAACTCAGGCGGAACGACTACGGCGTTATATTTCAGGCCGTACATTCCGCGCTGATAAGCGCCGCCGCGTTCCGCGACCGCGCCGTAAAAGCGGTTCCGAATAAACCAGCCGCGCATATCATCCGCGTTTTCAATACGCCGAAGCAGCTCCTCAATGCCCGTTTTGAGTGGCGTTATCTCGCTTGAGTCCAGTATATCCGAAATTAACTGAGTGATTTCCCGATCATCGGACACAATTTTATTCTCCATCCTAATCACTCGTCCTCTATTTCAAGCGCCTTTTTCAGTTGCTCTTTGCTCGGAAGTACCGTCTGATAACGCCCCGCGAAAATCTGGTTGTTTTCTTTCGGCAGCATCATCTCTACCATAGCGTCTTTTTTATCCTTGCAAAGCACTATGCCGATGGTCGGATTTTCGTCCGGCAGCTTTACCCTGCGGTCGTAGTAATTCACATACGTCTGCATTTGTCCCATATCCAGATGTTTCAACCGGCCTATTTTCAAGTCTATCAGCACAAAACAGCGAAGCAGGCGATTGTAAAAAACGAGATCGACGAAAAATGATTCTTCCTCGAAAGTAAACCGGACCTGGCGCCCCATAAAGGCGAATCCTTTTCCCAATTCCAGTAAAAACTGCTGTAAATGGTCGATGAGCTTCTGCTCCAATTCGGTTTCGGTATAGGAGGATTTTTCAGGCAAGCCCGTAAATTCCAATACATACGGGTCTTTGAACAAGTCCTGCGGCGATTCAATGATTTGCCCTTTTTCCGCCAGTTCGCGGATTTTTTCTTTATCGCGCGAGAGCGCGAGCCGCTCATAGAGCGACGTGTCGAACTGCCGCTGAAACTCCCTGACAGACCACCCGTTGTCCGCGATCTCCAATTCATAAAACCGGCGCTCGTCCTCGCTCTGTATCCGCATAAGTTGAATGTAATGCGTCCAGCTGATATTCGGGTTGAATTTCAAAATCGGCGATTTGGAAATTTCGTCGGACGAATAGATAAGGAAAAATTTACGCATCAGCCGAAGATTTTCAGCGGAAAATCCTTTGCCGAGATTTGCCGTCAGATAGTCCGATAAACCCTGTAAAATTTGTTTGCCGTACTGGGCGCGTTTCTCACCCTGCTGTTCTTTCTCAATGATACGGCGGCCTATTTCGTAATAGGTAACGGTCATCGTTGTGTTAATATTCTTCTCCACGCTGCGGCGCGCCTGCTGAATCAGGTCGTAAACCGTCTTGAAAAATTCAAGTTCGCCCGGTTCGGACATAGATGCCGCCCGCATTTGAAGTTCTCTGCTGTTTTCGTCCATATATAAGCGTTCCTCTCCTGTGAATTTGGTAATCGTTGATTTGGAAATTTACGTTTTAATCATTCATATCATTATTTTTCGTCATTTCACGAAGTTCACTGATACTGTCAAATTCCTCTGAAAATACATAATCACCACGCCTGAATCCCTCAATATCAATCGACAGGGCTTCCAGGACACTGCAACCGATACTGAATGACGATGAGGTCAGTTTTCGCTCGCCGCTCTCGAATCGTTGATATTGCCGCAGCTGTATCCGGGCTTTGTCGGCGACCTGCTGCTGTGTCATGCCCAATTTTTCACGCGCATTTTTAAGAATTGTAGCTTCGGACTGCATAAGCTGATATGCCATGTCTAACACCCCCGCAAATTTATGATAATGCTATTATACGTCCAATTGGTCACAAGGTCAAGTTGTTTTTGCGAAGGTAAAGTAAAAAACACGGCGGCCGCCAACAAAATTGACAGCCGCCGCGCCATAATCACCGCTTAATATTCGCCAGCCCTCGCAGAATCGCCTCGGCCTGTTCCCAGAGCTTTTCATAGTGAGCCTGTAAGTCCTGAATGTCGCTCTCGTAAATACTTCTGGTCTCGTTGGCCCGTTTGGCAATCTGGTTGAGGTTCGAGGTCGCATTTGAAAGCAGCTGTACCATCTTCCGCACATCGCCCAGGTCAAGCCGGACGATGTAGCCGTCCAGTATCATTTTTCTAATATACGCCTCGCGGTTGCGGATGCCCGCCAGCGTCATCTTTTCCGTGACAAGTTCGGTTTCGCTATCATCGAGATAGAATACCACCCGGTTATTACGTTTACGTTTTTCGTTCCCTATAATCATCACTCCCAAAATCGTTTTGTGGACATTTAGACGCGCTTTTCGGCGGTTCAGGTATAAAACCATTAAGGCCCCCTGAAACGCACCCCGCAGCCCTTGGCATTACAGGCTTTTTCAGCCTCTATTTGTCCACTCTGAGCCGCCTTTTCCGTTCGCATTCCGTCTTTTGACGGCGGTGAACACGGCGGGCGCAAGGCTCGCAATATTTCCGCTTACCGCCGTTTGTATAAAGCTCCTGCCCGCATAAACCGCACCGCCTGATATGCTCGGCGATATTCTCGCCGTTAAATACGGCTTCAAGCTGCGGATTCAGCGGAAGTACAGCGTCACGGAAATATTTGCAAAGTCCGCTGTTGGTATAAGCGACGCCGTAGTGCATGTAGCACCGCCCATCCAGAAGCAGACAGCCGTAATCTTTGTCATAATTTGCGCACATATCGGCGGCGAGGCGGCGTGTGTCTCTAAGCTCCGTTCGGGTTAATTCTCTGCTTGACGTAAATCCCATCCTTCCGGTAAAATAATAAGGAATTGCCCTGGATAAAAAGACAATTTCCATAAAACTATAAACTGATTTCCGATTTCTTATCGGCTTTCTCCGGCTCCGGCCTGCTGCCGAACAGCTGGCGGCTCTTTTCCGCGCCCTGTTTGAGGGCTTCCAGTATCGACGGTTTCTCCTTTGCGCTGGCGGCAACCGGCTCCGCTTTGGCGGCGGTCTCATCGCCAATCTGCGGCGTCTCACTCTGTTCGTCCATATTGAGCATAGTATCCAGTTCCGCGAGCCGCGCGGATTTTTCCGCAAACTCCGCTTCAAAGACGAACGGCTTATCAAGCTCGGTTTTAGCGTTCTCCGTCTGGTCGTAAAGCGTTTGAAGCTGTGCCTCCACCGATTGCAGCCGCTGGGGTATCTTGTCAAAAGCGTTGTTGATACGGGTGATGTTGCCAAAAGCGTCGTCACCGAGATAGGCGGTGTGGGTCATGGCGCCTTTCATTGCCATATTAAATTGTTTATTAAGGCTGTCGAATGAGATGAGCATATCGAAGCCCCGGTAACTGCCGATTTTGGTCGGCGTGGTGGATGTAATGCCCTTGCAAGCCGTGAGCAGCGCCGCCCCCGCCTCGCCCCGGTCGGTGTAGGTCTTATCCCCGATAATCATGGGCGAGATACCTTCCTCAGATTTATGCGTATGCGTCTCCAATCGGGAAATATCGGCCTGGAAACCCGCGATAAACCCTTTCGATTCCTCAATCCGCTTGGGGAAGTGCGTCAGCAAATTATCCTGTAAGCGGTACTGCTGGCTCTGGTGGTCGGCTTTGAGCAGTTTCAGCTTCGCAACCTCAATGTCAAGCTGCATTTTCTCCTTGATAGCCGGGTTTCCCGCGCACAGCGCTTTGATTTCGGCGTAGCTCAAAGAGTCCTCGTCCACATCATCGCAGGATCGGACAGGCGATTTTGAGGTCATAATCTGGCTGATAAAGTTCTGTTTTTTCTCAATCGTCTGAAATAAATAACTATCGAACGTGGCTTGTGTACAATACCTATATATATCCACCTCGGCGTTCTGATTGCCCTGCCGAACAATACGGCCGGCTCTCTGGGCAAGGTCGGCAGGCCGCCAGGGGCAGTCGAGATCGTGCATGGCCACAAGCCGGTCCTGCACGTTAGTCCCGGCGCCGCATTTGAACGTCGAGCCGAACAGTACGCGAATGCTGCCGCTCCTGACCTTTGCGAAAAGCTCTTTTTTCTGGACTTCCGTATTCGCGTTGTGAATGAAAGCGACTTCATGTTCCGGTATTCCTTTGGCTACGAGCTTGGCTTTGATGTCGTCGTAAACATTGAAACGGCCGTCGGCGTTGGGTGTGCTGAAATCACAGAAGCATATTTGTGTCGAGCGGTTTTCGGCGGTTTCTCCCCATATCCTGAAAATATTGTCCATACAGGCGTTGACCTTGCTGTTTTCATCGTCGGGGAGCATGGGATTCATAAGGCGCTGGTCAAGCCCGATTTTCCGGCCGTCCGAGGTGATTTTAAGCATATTGTCCTGGGTAGGGTCAACCTTTTTGTCGTGAACGTCTTTCGCCCGCGCGGATAGGTCTTGCACCATCTCACGCTGAATATCGGAGGGATCGGCTACAACGGTATGGAAATTTGCCTTTGGGCGCGGCAAGTCCAGCGTGTCGGCGGTCTTGATGTCGGCGACCTCCTTGAACATACTCATCAATTCCGGGAGGTTGGTAAATTTGGCGAAGCGGGTACGGGCGCGGTAGCCGCTGCCCTCCGGGGAAAGCTCAATATTGGTCTGCGTTTCGCCGAAGGTGGACGCCCAGGCGTCGAAGTGAGTCAGGTTTTTCGCCGCCAGCGTGTCATACTGCAAATACCGCTGGACGGTATATAATTCGGCGATGGAGTTGGTCACGGGCGTTCCCGTGGCGAAAATGACGCCCTTGCCGCCTGTAAGTTCGTCCATGTATCTGCACTTCATAAACATATCGCTGGACTTCTGAGCCTCGGAGGTGGAAAGGCCCGCCACATTGCGCATTTTCGTGTACAAAAACAAATTTTTGAAGGCGTGGCTCTCATCCACATACAGCCGGTCCACACCCAGCTGCTCAAAGGTCACGACCGAATCCTTTTTGCTGTCGTCGGTCAGCTTTTCCAGCCGCGCCTCAAGGGATTTTCTCGTTTTTTCAAGCTGTTTGATAGTGAAACGCTCACCGTTGTTATCTTTCAATTCCTCAATACCATCTGTAATTTCGTCTATCTGCTCGTTCAGAAGCCGCTCCTGACGCTCTTTTGAAAGCGGAATTTTTTCCAGCTGAGAATGCCCGATGATCACGGCGTCGTAATCGCCGGTGGCTATCTTAGCGCAGAATTTCTTGCGGTTTTTGGTCTCGAAGTCTTTCTTAGTAGCCACAAGGATATTCGCGGATGGGTACAGGCGCAGAAACTCCGACGCCATCTGCTCGGTGAGGTGGTTCGGGACGGCCATGAGGCTTTTATTGCAAAGCCCCAGCCGTTTGCTCTCCATCGCCGCGCCCACCATTTCAAAGGTTTTGCCGGCGCCGACTTCGTGGGCGAGAAGCGTATTGCCGCCGTAGAGGATACGGGCGATAGCGTTACGCTGGTGCGGTTTCAGGTCAATTTCAGGACTGATGCCGGTAAACTCGATGTGCGAGCCGTCATATTCGCGGGTGCGTATGGAATTGAATTGTTCATTATATTGCTTGACAAGAATCTGCCGGCGTTCGGGGTCTCTAAAAATCCAGTCCTTGAACGCCTGTTTGATGGCCTCCTGCTTCTGCTGGGCGAGGGTGGTCTCTTTTTTGTTGAGGACGCGGGTTTCCTTGCCGTCAATGACTTTTGTGTCATAGACGCGCACATCCTTGAGGTTCAGCGTTTCCTCAATAATTTTGTAGGCGTTGACGCGCTCCGTGCCGTAGGTGACGGTGGCGAGAACGTCGCTGTATGAAGCCTTTGTTTTTCCGGCGATATTCCACTCCCCGGTATGCTCCGAATAGTTGACGGCAAGCTCATACCGCAGATACCGCGACGGCTGTAAAAGCTCGAACATAAAATCCTGGATAAATTTCTTCTCTACCCATGTTGAGCCGAGCCGGACGGCGATTTCCGAAGCGTCCAGGTCTTTGGGCTGTGCGGCCGTCAGGGCTTCAACGTTGTATTTTACCGCATCATAGAACGTATCGTTTTTCGGGAGTACATCTAAGAAATGCTGATATTTTCCAAGCTTTTCACGAACATTGCCGGACAAAAACTCGTCGGCGGCGCGGTAGGTATAACTGCCAGTCAGCCCTATCGCATTGAAGTCGAGGAAAATAACGCCGCGCAGGTCGGAAACTATCTTATCCTCCGTGAAGCCGGTCAGCTCCCGCATAAACTCTATGTCTACCCTTGCTTTCTGCGCGATGGACACCGCCAGAGCCTCGGCCGACGTGTCAACCGACGTGATGACGGTCTTTTGCTTGATCGTCCTTTTGCTGAACATATCGCTTTTGCGTTCAAGATTTCCGTTCTCGTCCAGCATCTCCAGCGAACAGAGCAGATAATACGCCGAGTCCCCGGAAAACGCCTTGCTGTTGGCGCCGCTGCTGATCAGCCCGAATTTCGCGGTGAAACGGTCATATAATATGTTGAGTTCGGACTGTTTTGCCATGATGTAGTTGTCGGAATAATCATGTAGCTGGTAATCAATCAATTCCCGAACGCAGTCCCGCAGCTCCACCATGCCCTTGACGCGCTCCAGCGTTGTGGCGGGCATATCCACCGGGTTCATGCGGGAGTTTTCACGGAAATAGACGGTATCATCAATCACCGTGTAACTGAAATTACGGACGGAGGGATCGGCGGGGATGGAAATATCCTGAATACCGTCAATATCATCCAGTTCAATCTCCGTAATCTGCCCCTGAATATGAGAAAGCGCCTCCCTCAGCTGTTCGCCCAGGTCAGCGCCCTCTATCGGTTTACAAGTCGTATCATGGCCGTATTGCGTGGTTTCCGTTGTCATTGTGCCGAGCATCATATGAGGATTGTCGGCAAAATAGCGGTTTACGATTATGCTGCCAGCCCGGCTCGGGTCGTCCTCAATGTGCCAGGTGTTTACCCAATCGGGCTGAATGTCGATGAGCCTGTCGCGCTTTTGTAAAAATATAATATCGCTGGTGACTTCCGTTCCGGCGTTGGCCTTGAATGCCGTGTTCGGCAGCCGCACCGCGCCGAGAAGCTCCGCCCGCTGGGCGAGATACCGCCGCACTTCGGAGTTTTGCTTATCAAGCGTACCTTTGGACGTGACAAACGCCACGATCCCGCCCGGGCGTACCTGGTCGAGAGCCTTGGCAAAAAAATAATCATGCACAAGGAAATTCTGCTTATCATACCGTTTGTCGGCCAGCTTATACGAGCCGAACGGCACGTTACCCACGGCAACGTCAAAGAAAGCGTCGGGAGTGGTGGTTTTTTCAAAGCCTGTGACCTGAATATCGGCGTTTTGGTATAGCTGTTTGGCGATGCGCCCGGTGACGGAATCAAGCTCCACGCCGTAGAGCTTGGCATTTTTCATGCTGTCGGGCAGAAGTCCCAGAAAATTACCGACGCCGCAGGCGGGTTCCAGGATATTGCCGTCCTTCACGCCCAGCCGTTCCAGCGTTTCATACATCGCCTTGATAACCGTGGGGGATGTATAGTGAGCGTTCAATGTTGAGGCCCGCGCGGAATCGTATTCCTCCGGCGTAAGCAAAGATTTTAATTCTGTGTATTCCTTCGCCCAGCCTTGCGCCTCCGCGTCAAAGGCTTGCGGCAGGCCGCCCCAGCCGACGTATCGGGAGAGTGTTTCCTGTTCGTCAGGAGTGGCAAGGCGGTTCTCGGCCTCAATCGTTTGCAGAGTACGGATCGCCGCGATATTATACCCGTATTTGGTTTTCGCGCCGCCCTCGCCGAGATGGTCGTCGGTGATATGGAAATTACGGCGTTCCGGGGGAACGTCCGTTATAGGCTGAGGTTCGGTATCATGCGCCGGTCCCGGCGCGGACTGTTCAGGCGGTTCGGTCAGGTATGATAACTCCCGCCATTGCCGCTCATATTCGGGTCTGAGCGCACGTATTTGTTCCTGTACCGCTTCGGGGAGCAGATTCCAGTCGCGGGGCATTTTACGGAAACCGATATTAAATCGTGCCATGTCGCTCTCGGAGAGGTAACACGCCTCGGCGCAAATGACGTAGTTGTCCGCTTTTTCTTTAATCAGCGCGAGCGTTTCGTAACTTAAAACCGCGCCTTCGTCTATTCCGTCCGGATATTGAAGCAGATAATAATCCGTCCGCTCCGCACCGGAGGGTGATACCTCCGTAAACAGCTTTTCGGCGGTAGGCGCCGGTTCGGGCGCGTCAGGCTGTAGCTGTCCCCGGATAAAGTCATAATCATCCTGCGGGTATTCAGCCATCGCGCCGTAGGCGTTCACATACACAACGTCGCGCCCGCGCTCGTTCAGCCGCGCGATAAGCATATCGGCATCGTGCTTAGGTATGCCGACAAGCGGGATTTCCTGACCGTTCTCGCTGCGGTAAGCGACGGTGTACCCAAAAGCGTCTGCGGCAAACAGCGCGTCGCCGCCGTGCAGTTCGTTGAAGTCGCCCGCCGTCGTTAAAACGATGTAATCGGGATATCGTTCTTTCGCGCGTAAATGTTGTTCATATGATGATATTTCTTTTGACTGTTCGGAAGCGGGCGCGGCCTCCGGCTCTGGCGCTTCCTGACCGTTGGCGATTCGTATCTGGCGTAAAATGTCAGCCGGGATGCCGGTCACGCCGAGAATGTCGCCCATCGGCGTGATCTTGGTCGTGGTGTTGATAAAATTGTACTCGCCCATGCGCATGATGCTGTATTCCACGCCGTTTTTATCATAGCCGAGTATGTCGCCGTCATTATAAAGAGAAAGGTCGAGATCATAGACGGCGTTTTTATCCGGCAGAAATACGGGCTTGGGCGATACTGGTTCCGATTCGAGGCCGGGTAAGACATCGGCTTCCGGCTCAGGCTCGGCGAATGGTTCCGGCTCAGTCACAGGGACTGGTTCAGGTTCAATAACCGTAAACTGTTCCGCTTCAATCAGCAGGGCAATTCCGCGCTGAACCTTGTGCCACGGCAGCGTGACCGGCTCCGCGCCGTCTTTGGTGACGGTAAATTCCGGTTTGCCGTACTCGTTTCGCAGAAATGCCGCCGCCTCGCGGCTCCGTCCGCTGACGGTCATATACTCAGCGACACGCAGGATGCTGTCAGAATCTCCGTTCCAATTTATAAGGGCATTGTTTATATCGTCCTGGGTAATCGTAACGGGAACAGGCGCAAGCGTGAGCTGCTCGGCTGAGCGGATAGCGGTAATCTGCTCCTGTTCGGTCGGGAACAGGGATAACTGCGCAGCTGTTTCGGCAGGAATTGAAAATAATGATGTTTCGATATTCGGCGCTTCAAAATTCATTTGGACAGCCAACAAATTCGGAAACAGTGTAAACGTGCCGTTTTCAAAGGCTGTGAGGTTGTCAAACGCCGTCTTTCGGGTTTCATAATAACGGTCGGCGGGCGGGGTGTTCGCCATAACCGGGCGCATAGCGGCGAGGATTGCCGCCGTAGTTTCGGGATTGTCGAGGGTGTCACCTATCTTTGTTGCAGTATCCCAATAGTTGCCGAAGATACCGCCTTCTAAATCGACCGGACGGACTATCTCATCGGGCAGATTGCTGAAAAAGTTGATAATCCTCGCGCCCAACATTTGATTTTCGTATCTTGGTAAGCGGTCAAGCTCATTCTGTGTCATATATGCGCCATCGGCGATAATCCTGTCGATACGGTTTGCCACGTTCGTCCATGTCAGGGTCAGTTCTGCGTCAGGGTCGAGAATACTGCCTTTTTTAAGAGTTAAACCTTTGCCGTTATAATCGGCGTAACTATGGGCTGCGTCCTGTATAGCGCCTGTTCTGCCGCCTGTGCCGTACTCATGCTTGAGAAAGGCCGCTTTCTCCTTTGTGTCGTGATCGTGGAGAAAAAAAGAAAGTATGCGGTATTTGCCATCTTCCACAGAGCTTCCCGAAGTCAAAAAAATGTCGATTTCTTCATCGGTAATCGTATCGCCGGATGCGGAAACGCCGTCCACGGGGGACGGCGTTTCGGTATGTTCAGGCTCAATATCCTGTTCTAATTGTAAATCAACTCGCTGAAAATCACTTCCTCGGCCTGGGCTTTCAGGCTGTTCATGTGCGCTGCCCAGCCCATCGGGTCGGTCGCTTTGTCCGGCGGCGCGGACTGTGCCAGAAGCTGGCTCATCATAAGCTCCAGCCTCTCGTTCGCCGCGTCCTCTACCTCCAGGCAGTGAGGGAACAGCTTCTCCGTCATCGCCAGCTCGTTGTAGAGTATCGGGCGGTGATCCTTGAGATAGGATTTCCGCATCATGCCGTACTTGGTCAGTCCTCTCTCCGGCTCCTGTATCGCTATGTCGGGTATCAGATAATCTCCGTTCCGGGTGTAGGTTATCTCTGCCATGCTCATTACTCCTCTCGCGTTCATATTTTTTAATGGTAACTTCAATTTCCCGCAGGACTTCCTCAGAAATAGTGCTGACAGCCTGGCCCAGCGCACGGACGCTCGCCGGCGTGTTAAAATCGAATATAGGCTGAAAATCTTCATCCTCAAAGTAGTCGGCGGGGTCGATGCCGCAGCGGGTCATCATGCTGTACGCCGCGCTGACCGTCAGGGCTTCCTTGAAAGCGACGGATATATTAAACTCGTCATAGTCCTCAAGAAAGCTGTCCTCGGCGGAATAGTTGATTTCACGGCTGTTATCTTCATAATAGCGCGCTGAAAGGCTCTGCGCAAGGCCATAAATATAATCGCCCAAATCATTACCGGGCAAGGCGCGCCCGTTGTCGGCGTCCCATCCCATAAGATCGTCCGCATCATAGGCTTTATCCAGGGCTTCCATGACCGCCTGTTCATGTTCGGGCTTTAGTTCCCAGACGAACGGTTTTCGGGCGTTATATCTGCCGTCAACCGTGTCGGCGAAGTCGAAAACGTAACGCAGACGCGGCTTGTCGCCGGTCTGGTCTATCAGCGCGATACCCTTTGAGCCTTTGCGTACAAAGCGGTTCATGGGCTTATTCCAGGTCTCAAGCTCCGCGCAGGCGGTGGCGTTCGGGCGCTGGGCGTAAATCATCAGCTGTTCATCAAAGGGATATTTATACAGCCGTCCCGCCGTGGTCAGAAAGCCGGTCCAGTCCTCACGGCTGCCGGTGACTTGCCTTGATTGCCGGTCGGCAAGGTCGGCGTAAAATTGCAGTTTAGTTGACAACGATCAATCCTCCTATTAAATAAAAAAACGGACACCGAAGTGTCCGCTCTATTATGAGCTTTATTTTTTGGTCAGCATTCTGCGAATGTGGGCATTTAGTTCTTTGAAAGCACCTCTGGGATCGATTTCGTCAAGAGTCTCCATGAGGAACTCTACATCCTTGTCGCTGAGGCTCTCCTTTTTACCACTGATAAAGGTGGCGCGGCTTTTGACAATGAAGAGTAGAATTTCTTCCGAGTCGATGCCTTTGTCAACCATTTCAGCGACGGTGCTGCTGCGGCTGGCAAACTGTATGAAGTCCTTGTTCATCAGTTGATAATTGAGCTTGCCGCGTTCGTCGGTGTAGCGCTCCACAATGGCTTTGTACTCTTCGCTGTCAACCATGTCGATCTTCTCGACTTCGGTTTCCTCAACGTCCTCCGCTTCCTTCTTCTCTTCAAAGACGGTGACTTTGATTTTGCCCCTTGATGAATAGGGCAGACCTGTGGTGACATCAATCGCCTCGTCGATAGCCTCGTCTGGGAACAAGGACTTATCTACTATGCCATAGGGGGTGACTTCGCCGGTTCTGCGCTCAATGGTGAAAACAGCGACCGCATCTTGATCCAAGCGCAAGATTCGAATACCGGCGCCTCCGCTTGCGAGTTTTTGTTTATATGCGATTGCGGGGATGGTTGTTAGCTCAATTGCTGTAGTGCGGATGATATTCATATGCGTCCTCCTTGTATTGGTAATATGCTTACATGAGTATTATAACGCAACTTCCACCTTTTTACTAGCCGGTAAAAAGGCCGGGACAGCATTTTCCCGAGCCGGGGCGCGTTTGCTAACGCTATTTCACAAATTCTCCTCATCGTCAATATATTCATCGGCTATGTAAAAGCCGATGTCGGCAAACTCTGCATCCATAAGGGTTTCCAGCTTTGCGATTGTACTCTCGAAAACCTCCCGCATATCGGGGTCATAGATGTCACTCACAGCCGAACGCAGCTCCGACAGCAGATTGTCTTTATTGCCGGTATCGAAAATGCACATCAGGTTGATTTCCTCGACAGAAAACTTATCCATATGATTATATCTCCATTCCTTTAGATTTTTTTGGTTCCGTTTTATGTTCGGACTGCCGGTGGGATTTTTCAGCGCCCAGCTTAATGGCCTCCAAAATCGACGGCTTTTCGGCGGATTTTTCAGCCGGATTTCGCCGTAATTGCAGGATTTCATCACGGGGAATGATAACGCGCATATTCCGCTGGCCTTTTTTGATGGAAAATTCGGCGTTTTTGTAAGGGAGCGCGTCCAGCAACTGGCTCAACTGTTCGGGGTCAAAAGCCGAAGCAACGTAAGGATTCAGCGTCACGGTGAAAAATTGTTTGTCCGCGCTGTTCGGCTCGCGCAGCTTGTCCAAGTCCCGCAAAATCTGTTCCGAATAAAATACATCACGGCTGTCGTGCAGCTTGCTTGTATGACTCCACAAACTGCACTCCTTGTATTTCCCGTCACGTTCGCTGTTCCACATATTATCAAGCACGGCTTTCAATGCGTCGGGGTCATCCGGTTCACGCCGCCAGTACGCCATCTTAACCAGGTCGAGGGGATAACGCCTGTCAAACTCGTCCCTCGGCATGACTATTTGCTTGCCGCCAACCTGGGGATCATCAACATATATGCGTATACTATTGGAAGAAACGGCGTTTTCACGGACGTTTTTCGCGTACTCCCGTATATCCGTTTCATACAAGCTGCCGAAAACCCGCCCATCCTTTATCCCGGTTACATCGACGGCATAAACGAGCTTCCGGTCGCCGGGCATATCGGTTCCGTGGTATTGAACGCCGTTATATCCTCTCGAATCCTTCTGGAAAACCTCACGTTCCGGGTAACAGTCTATGCCGGACGGATACGATACCCACAACAGTGTTTTATCATTGTAATCGTTGAGCTTGGCGGCGCGCTCCATTTGCTCTATGCTGATGCCCAGGTCGTTATCAAGATGGAAAAAGGTATTATTCCGCGCTATATCGCCCAGCGCCTCGCGTAAGTCTACATTGTCGATTCTGTCCACAATTACATCTCCATTTCTTTAGATTTTTTGGCTTCCGGCTTAGGTTCAGGCTGTTCACGGGATTTTTCTGCGCCCTGCTTGATCGCTTCAAGTATAGACGGCTTTTTCTCCGTCTCTTTCCGCGCCAGCCTGATGTAGCCGTCCAATACGGCGGGGTGGGAAGCGGAGAAATAATCCCTGTTGTCACGGACTTGCGGTATCTCCGTATTTTTAGCCCAGGCCTTCGTCTCAGCGGAATAGCGCCCGTCCCATTCCTGTAACCTGACGGTGTTCGCCAGAACGACGCTGACGCGCCGCTCTCCATAAGCGTCTACAACCTTGCTGACAGCTTCGGGGGTAAGACGGTAGCCGTGACCGTCCGGGACAATGCAATCCTTGATCGCGGCGTCAATAGCGCCGGCGCACTCCTTATTGAGCTTGAGACTTTCACGGTAACGGTCAAGCTCGTTATTCTCACGGGCATGGTCGGGGGACTGCATATATACGGCTTTCGGCTTGTTATCGGGGGTCTGCCGGTCGGATGAATCGGGTACGGCTTTGTTATCCTCGGTTTTTACCGCCCTTACAATATCCATCAGCGGAACGGATTCGCCTTGTTTTACCCGTTCGTGAATATCATTCAAAGCGGCATTATCGGTCTGTTCGGGCGCGGCGGCTCTCTCCGGCTGACGCTCGTTACCCAAAAAGGCGGGAAGCTCGGAGAAACCGAAGCTGTCAACATAGTGTGACGAAACCTCGCCGTCACGCTGGATTACCACAACATCACTGACGCTCAGGCTGTGTCCGGTGAAGTCTTTGGGGTGATCTGTATTAAACCGCTGATGAATTTCGTCAAGCGTTTCTTTCGGCGGGAGCGGAGCTGTATAGACAAGCTCATAGTTACTCCGGTCAACGGCAATATTGTCCTTTTCCAACTGCTCCAGGGAAGCGAAACGGTGATAATGTAATTCCTCGCCGCTTCTCAGCTGATAAATGCCGTAAGTATCGGCATTCCCGTGAATAAGCTCGGATTCCTTTGCCGCCTCGCTGTTTATTGCCGATAACTCCGTGTATTCTACCATCCGCTGCCATTCGTCCCGGTCGATGCCGAATATACCGCCGAAGTTCTCAATCTCTGAACGGTCAAACGCCATCGCTTCGGTATTATCGTCATAAAGCAGATATACCGGCGCTTCTTGGTCGTATAATTCCAACGCGCGGTCTTTGGTCAGCGGCAGTATGCCGTCAAAGGTGTAACCGTAGAGGTCGCGCTCTGATACGCCGATGGCCGGATCGGGCATGATTTCCTCCGGCTCCAAAGATGACGGCGGTTCTTTGGCGGCCTCATTCACTTGCTCCGCGGCGGGAGCTTGGGGTATAATATCCTCAAACGTAAAATCCA
>Ga0153972_1000277_pt1 | contig 15676 bp, 11 predicted proteins | sample TSGA056MetaG_FD_104732 | JGI IMG/M metagenome (GOLD analysis project Ga0153972, IMG submission 104732) | Attine ant fungus gardens microbial communities from Georgia, USA - TSGA056 MetaG | ecosystem: Host-associated > Fungi > Mycelium > Unclassified | place: USA: Georgia, George L Smith State...
CGGATGTTCAGACCCAGATCAATACGCCACAGCATCGTAACCTCGCCGGTGTTCCAGTTCACTTTATAGCCATCCATGATGGTGGTGCCCGTGAATCCGCTTTGGGAGTTGTCCTTGGCATTGCTTGGCTGCCACTTCACCACCAGATCCAATACACCATCGCCGTCCAGGTCGGCCACAGTCATGTCGTTAGCGGCATAGGTTGCCACTTCGGTATTCGGCATAGTCTGCGCGGCAGGCTTGTAAAGCTGAAGTTGGAGGTAATAGCTGCCCCAGGCGGCCGCGTCGCGGATAATCAAGCCCTGTGCATCATCGGAACTGCCCGCCACCCGGTAAATGTCATACCGGGTACCGGTCGGATCCACCAGATTCGTGATCGTAAGGCCGCTCCCGATTACCTCAAAATCGCCCATCCCCCCCGATTGTCTGGATACCGTAAAAGTAGTGTTGTGCATCTCATCGGCTTCGAACCAGCGCCAGCTAAGGTACACGCCATCGGTGTATTCCACGCCATCCGGCCCTGTTGCTGAAACCAACGTGGCTGCGCCTTTGTCGCCGCCCAGGTAGATTGCCGTCACGGCACGATCCTCACCGTTCATAGGCTGCGGTTCCGCTATACCAGGATTGAACACTGCCGACAGAACGCTTACGCCGCCCGCGCCCATCGCCTCAAATTTATAGTATGCGTTCCTGGTAATGCTAAGGTTTATATTGGTGTCGGTATAGCTATTCACATCGCTTAATTCAGCAACTTTCTCATAAATACCATTTTCGCGGAACGCGCGATAAATGACGTAACTGTCCGCATCGGCTACTTTGGACCACTTAAGCGTATAGCTGCCGTTGCCTGGCGTGATCGCCGCCGATGTGACCGTTCCGGGCGGTATGAGATTCTCATCATACAATAGGATCGTCTGCGGGACACTGCGGGCGCTCAGGCTGCCGTTAACGGCGGCCTGTACCCACACCGTGTATGTGCCATTGCCACGCGGAGCCTGCACTGTGTGCGGACCTAAGCCGGTAAGGCCCGTAACCTTCTCTTCCATCCTGCCTTCGGCTTGATAGATGATATTAAAGGAGGTGCCGTCGGCGGGGTATTCGCCGATGGTCACGTCAAAGGTTCCGGCAACCGCATCTGCATTGGTGACGCTCGCAATCTGCGGCGTTAACGTTAACTGCTCAATAATAACGCCTGACACCCGGTTTTGCGTGCCGGATCCAAACTCCATGTACAAATAGCCCTCAGTGACCTGCACCTCCTGGGTCCAAACTTCCACTCCATTCTTTCCGACGCTGCCGGTCCAGGACACGCCTCCACTCATCACAATGTCACGAGGACTGCTGGAACTGTTCGAGCTGCTGTAGATAACCCCGACGTTATATAACCCGTTTGGCACATTGACCACAAACCGGTTATCCGAATCAGCCCACAGCTGCGCCCACTCGGTTACGCTTCTCGGTACCTCTGCCTCCGCTATCGAACTGGAACTATTATGGTTATCAGCCGACCCGCCGCTCCGGCCGGAACCGAGATCCGTATCCTTCGTGAAGCCCCAGCCACGCTGAGGGGTATACATAGCGTTAAGCTGCGCCGAGCCCGCTGTGTATATGCCGCCTTGCCGGTTGCCAAGCACCACCACATAGCCGTCAACAACATCACCGGTCTGGTATATACTGCCGCCGATGCTTTGGTTATAATTAGTAAAATTAAATTTAATGCTGTTATGTACCGTTTTATCCGGGATGGATACGTATTCGATATTAATTGTCACATCCCTGCTGATGATCTCGCCGTTTTGGCCCTTTGTGCCGGAGGTGGCCGTCAGGGTGGCCGTAGTACTTTCTTCGGCGATGGCCGTGACCGTGACGGTACCATTGGGATTGTTCGTCAGTTGTATCTTGTCCGTATCTGACGTTGACCATACAACCGTTTTATCCTCAAGGGTTCCGGGCAAAACGGAGGCACTGAAAATAGCACAACGATCCCAAAAGAACGTGTCCGGACCGCTCTGCAAAGTAGCCGAACCGGGCGAGATTGTTACGTTGGTCACGTAATCCGGCACTGTCACATCCCGCCCATAGATACCAAAGTTGTCAAAATATGTATTCCACGTTAAGTTTCCGCTTCCGTTCCGACTGCCGTCAATCTGTATGGTATCTATGACAGCGTTCGTATAGGATATTCCTTCGACCTTCCACTCCTGGTTCAAGCTGCCCGTACCCGCGCCCCCTATTTTTTTCAAAATAAGGTCAATGGTACCGTCAACTTTATTTATATAGATGCTTACTTCAAACCAGTTGTTAATCTTAGAGGGGCCTGAAATGGCATTAGCGGTTCCCCCTCCCACATGATACCGGATATCCCCGGAGCCATCCACCACCGATAAAGAAAACACACTCGTACCGGCACTCATGAAATTAATATATCCGGTATTACCGCTGCTAGGACGGTTGTTCGCATTCGACGGCATCCAATCAAACTTGATCAGCAATTCATCCCTGTCGGTTTCTGTTATCGCCTTACTGACGTTACGTCCGGATCCACTCGAACCATTAACGGACACATACAATTTCCCGGTGCCGTTACCCTGGAAATCCGTATCTGTGTTACTTACCGACATCTGTTCATTGCTTGAACTAAACCCCCATACATCGCCGTCTTCAAAATCGCTTGAAGCGATATGGTCGTATTCTGACGGCGGCACAAGTTCCCCTGCCGACACTGTCGGCGCCGGTAAAGCAACTATGAGCGCCAGGGTTGTGAGCAGGGACAGAACTTTTTTCATTCTTCTCTTCATTATTAGAAAACTCTCCTCTCATTATTTTGGACAACCTACGTACTAATAACATTTTAATGGCTATATTTCACTTTATCTGCGCAATTTCACCAAAAGAACAAGCACAACCAACCATACTTTTGGTTTTTTATACAAAAATTCCGGCCGTTAAGCCGGAATTTTAAATGCAGAGCCGTCAGCCCCGCGCTTTTATTCACTAATAGACGGATTCCTATCATCAAATCAGCTCAACTTCAACCACCGTATCCCGTTCATCCGGAAGCGGATAACAATCCACATCACCGGCGCCAAAGAAAAAGAAGGCATTCTCATTATATTCCTCCAGGTTCCAGTAGAAGGTCTCTTTGATTTCGGAACGATCCCTACACAACCGCATCGCCTTTACTTTACCGGCCAGACGTTCCAGACAGACCGCCCCCACCTGCGGTTCCATCACATGGGCATATAAGCGGTTCCCTTTCTGAGTGTACCGGCCCCACTCAGGCTTAGGATACCCAGACATTCCGCAGCCATAAATACTGTCGCTATTATCTTTCATCCAGGCCCCCACCTCTGCAAGAATCTTCACTGACTCCTCCGGAATCCTGCCGGTAGCATCAGGACCCACATTAAGGATCAGGTTCCCATTTTTACTGACGCATTCCACCAATGTCCTGATGACCATCCCGGCCGATTTATAATGATTGTCACGGGCATGGTAGCCCCAGTTATTATTCAATGTAATACAAGCTTCCCAGGGAATCGGCGTACCCTCAGAATCCACCAGTCCGCCCGGCGGAATCATCTGCTCCGGTGACGCAAAGTCCCCGGCATAAATAGTCGGATTGGGGGTTCTAATGGAACCGGAGTCCTCGGCGCTTCCCTCCAGGCGGTTATCCGTAATAATATGCGGCTGCAATTCGCGGACCATTGTCATCAGCTCAGTAGCCTTCCATTTTTCGCATTTCATATCATTATAGGAAAAATCAAACCACATCAGGTCAATATGGCCATAATTCGTTAATAACTCCCGCACCTGATTATGCATGTATTTTAAATATCGATCGAAATCATGCTGCTTTCCGTTAAAGGCATCATTGTCCCGCATGGGATGGTGTTTATCCCCATAGTGAGGATAGTCCTCATGCCGCCAGTCAATCAGGGAGAAGTAAAGTCCTACCTTGATCCCTTCCGCCCGGAATGCCTCCACAAATTCTGCCACCAAATCTCTCCTGCAGGGAGCATTGGTGGATTTAAAATCCGTATACCGGGAATCAAACAAGCAGAAACCATCATGATGTTTGGCTGTTAATACAGCATATTTCATTCCGGTATTTTTTGCAACCTTTGCCCATTCTTTCGGGTCATAATTTGAGGCCTCAAACTCGTCCATAAACACATCGTATTCCTCTTTCGGAATCCGCTCATGACTCCTTACCCACTCACCTCTGGCCGGGACTGCATACAGGCCCCAATGGATAAACATCCCAAAACGGGCATCCAGGTACCACTCGGTCCGCTTGTTTCTTGCGTCAACTAATTGATTCTGCATATTAATAACCATACCTTTCCATAGCCTGCAAACATTCTGCTCATTTATAAGTTTCCAAACCGAATCATATTAAACAGGTTAATTATGATGATAGCTATCATCACCACCATAAAAAACTTTTCCGCCTGCTTCTCAGGTATTTTTTTATGTATACGATTTCCTATATACCCTCCCAGCATCCCGCCGGCCACCATTATAACCAATAACAAAACCTGAAAGTCCGGAATCTTTCCCATGATCAGCGTACTTAGCAGACCGGTTAATTGGGAAAGCATAATAATATACAAAGAAACTGCTCCTGCTGCCTTGGTTCCCATGGAAAAAAAATAGCAGAGAATGATAATATTAACTGCGCCGCCGCCAATACCCAAAAATGCGGATATCACCCCCAATAACAGGCCGATTATAACTTGAATACCTATGCGGCCAACTTTTCTGGTTGTAACAGAATCTTTCTTTACAGTATATAACAATGCCCCCAAAGTAAGCAATAACATTATACCGCTTTGCACAAAACCCACTATATTATCATTCCCAAACATTCCGATAATGTATTGAAAGACAGCTTTTCCTAAAAGTCCCCCTAAGGCTGCGCCAACAGCCAAAGGGGTACTGTCTCTGATAATCTCTCTCCGGGCAGTCAGATTCCCGCCCACCGAAATGACTGACATGGTCAGAACCGAACAGCCTGATAAAAAACTGACCGCACTGACTGACAGCACCCCTGTGGCATCCAGGATTGGTTTCATAATCACCCCGCCGCCGATACCGCAAATAGCGCCAATAATGGAGGAAAACAGGCTGACTGCCAAAAATAGCAGCTCCATCTTTAATCCTCTTCCAGAATCCAGCGAATCGTCTCCCAGACCTGCTCACCATCATTCTTTTGTGGTTTTCCTGCCGTACTCCGCCCTTTGAAGACATAGTTCTTAAGCAATAATGTTAATTCTTTTGCAATCTCCGGGTACCTGCCAATCACATTATGCATTTCGCCAATGTCTTTCGCCAGATCAAACAACTGGAACCGGGGTGCTCCGGGGGCCTCAAACCCAGGAACCGGATCTGACCATCCGCCTGAGCCGGGGCACATCTCCAGCTTAAAATTACCCTTGCGGACAGACAACGAGCCATCGATGCTCTGATGCACCAAATCTTCCCGTACCTCCCGGTTCCCTTCAGTGATCCATAGCGGCAGATTGCTGACACTATCCTCACCCATATTTTCCGGCAGCCGGATCTGAAAATATTCCGCCATAGTCGCCATGAAATCAGACAGACATACCAATTGATCCTTTACCTTGGGACCGGCAATCTGCTCCGGCCAGCGAACAATCAGGGGCACCCGGTGTCCACCCTCATAAATATCGGCTTTAGTGCCCCGAAACACATAGCTGGGATTGTGCCCAGCCTCTTTTAACTGGGCATAGTCTGCGCTGGGTGAGCACCCATTATCAGAAGTATAGATGATAATGGTATTCTGATCCACACCGGTCCGCTTTAACTGTTCCATGATCTCTCCAACCACAGCGTCACATTGGAGCACAAAATCACCGTATTCATTGGTTCCCGATTTACCACGGAACTGCTGCGTCGGCAAGATTGGTGTATGCGGCGCCGGCATGGGAAAATAAAGGAAGAACGGCTGGTCACCATATTCCGCTATTTTATCACAGACCTTGTCAGTCAGTGTTCCTAATACTTCCTCATGGATAAAATCCGGTGCCTGAGGACCTCTGCGCCAAAACTGTTTGCCGCTGTTTTCTGACATCCGGTCAGGCTCATTGGTAAAATAATCGTTTTCAATATAAATATAAGGCGGCATATCCAGCGAAGCGCTGATCCCGTAGAAATAGTCGAACCCATAATTAAGGGGGGACTGCTTAATTCTCCCACGGTAATCCACCCCATCACTCATCTGATAATCTTCCGCTTCCACGAAATCATCGCTGACCGTAAATTCCATCCCCAGATGCCACTTGCCAATTACAGCCGTGGCATATCCCTGGGATCGGAACAAATCGGCGATGGTTTTCCTGCCTGTTTCTATCAAGGGTTTTGAATAACCGCCGATAACGGAAGATTTCAAACGGGAACGCCAATTATACCTGCCGGTTAAGATACTATACCGGGATGGTGTGCATACCGCTGATGAGGCATGAGCATCGGTAAAGCGGATCCCTCCCTGGCAGAGGCTGTCCAGGTGTGGTGTTTTAAATGCGCAGTGTTCGTTATAGGCGGATATGTCTCCATATCCCATATCATCTGCCAATATATAGATTACATTGGGACGGTCAGCTTTACCGTTTTTCAATTGACTACCTCCTGATTGAATGAACTTTGTATAATGTGAATCAGTGACTGATTCATCCATATTCGGGTTTATTCTGATATACCGTAATTATTTTCGGCACTCCAGCCTTTTTCAGTCTTAATCTCCTCCAATACTTCCGTATAAGAGTTATTTATCATCTCACCAAATTCCACAGTGCTCAGGCTGCCTTCCAGATATTGTTGACCGGCCCGGTGAAAATAATTTCTAAGTTTTTCATTAATACCGGTATAATAAGGCATTCTTAAAGACTCTTCCGTAATGATAAAGCCACTTAAGCTTTCCGGCAGCGGTGTGCTTAACGCTAATGGTATTCTACAGATCCCTTCAGCATATCTGGCCTGGATATCCGGTGACGCCATATATTGAACAAAGCGGACAGCGGCCTGAAGCTTCGCTTCATCCTGCTCCACATTTTTGTTGATGGCATAGATAATATCCGGCTGTCCGCCCAGAATCACAGATTTTCCCAGCGCATATTCGGACGTGTCCTTAGTAATCACCGGTACCGGCATAACCTCATAAGCAAAACGGTCCTCCACGCCGACCTGAATCTTACTTAAATCAGTGGACAAAGCCTGTACCATCGCCACTTCCCCTCTCATAAACATGTCAATAGCGGTGGCCTGATCCAAACCATTGTAATCAGAGGTCCAGTAATTTGAGAACTCTTTCATTAGTTCAAAGCCTTCCTGCAGTCCCGGCTGGGTGAAATCGATTTTTCCTTCATCCATACCCTTGGCAATTTCACTCAGTTCCACAAACCCATTCCCCGATTCGTCTAATTCATCCACCAATTGACCGTTTAACTGGCTGGAAATGGAGTTATTAAACCATAACCAAGACAGATCCGCAATGGTTGCATTGGGGAAACCAAAAGGCGTTACTCCGGATTCTTTTAGCTTCTCACAAGCTGTCATAAATTCTTCCCAAGTATTTGGGATCTCTGCGCCGGCCTGGTTAAACAGATCTTTATTACAGAAGATCCGAACTACGCTGGTTGCTGACGGATATCCCGGTACGGTATTACTGTCTATATACATCCTCTCTAAAATACTTTCCGGTAAGGAATCCTTCCAGGGCTGTCCCTGATCGTAAGTGCTTTCTTCTTCGTATAGATCTTTAAAATTATAAAGCCATCCGCTGTCATAATCTGAGGTGATATCATACAGGATTCCGGTATACACATCCGGTCCTTCACCTGCGGAAAACTGTGTGGTCAGCCAGGTTCTGTAGTCACCCATGGGCATGGATTCCAATTGAATGGACACACCGGTTTTTGCCTCATATTCACTGATGATCTCTTTGGTTAACTGGTTTGCTGCTTCATCACTGCCTAAATCAATAGCAAAAACTAATGAAATATTGCTGTTGCCCCCGGCAGTACTTTCTGAACCGGCTGCCGCAGAAGTTTCTGCTGCCTCGGTGGGTTCTGCCTCCTTTGCGCATCCTGCCAATGATGATAGGGCCAGGATCAACCCCAAAAATAATGCTGCTTTCTTTCTCATATGTGCTCCCATCTCCCGCTTTAGCGGGCATTTTAATCAGGGATGTTGAAGTGGTCTTCTTCAACTTTGCTCCCATCTCCCGCTTTAGCGGGCATATACTCTATTTCAACGGTCGATCCAACCAACCGTTAAAACCATGTTCCTATCCTTTTACCGAACCCTGTGTTAAACCGGCTACAAATGACTTGCTGGCCAAACAAAACATAATAACCAGCGGTAAAGAGGCAATAATATAACCGGCAAATAAAACACCGTTCCCATCCACTACCGATACCACCATTTTCGTTAATGCCACTGCGATCTGCTGGGTCTTTGCCCCGGTGGAGGAAACCAAGGGCCACAAATAATTATTCCAGGCATTCAAACCGGTCATAATAGTCACAGTGGAGATAATTGGTTTTGATAAGGGCAGGACGATCCGGGTCAGAATCGTTATATCTGGGGCGCCTTCCATATCAGCCGCTTCAAATAAGCTTTTGGACAGCGATTCCATCGATCCCCTGGTTAAAAAGGTTCCCATCGCCACACTATATGCCGCCGGCGGGAGTATTAACCCCCACATAGTGTTATACAAACCGATATTTTTAATCTGGATAAACTGCGGGATCAGCATAACAAATCCCGGGATCATCAACATAGCGATAATACCATAGTATAAAAAGCCGCTCAGTGCAAATTCATATCTGACAAAAGAATAGGACGCTAATACAGACGCCGCTACAGTTACAAGCACTACGCATACCGTAACATTCAATGAATTTAGCATCGGCCTGGCAACCTGGCTGAATGCTTTGACATAATTAACAATACGAAGTTCGGTTCCCGGCATCCACGGATTCATAACAATTTCATTATGGGTTTTAAATGAATTGAGAACCAACAGCAAAAACGGAGCTAACGTAAGCACTAATAATAAAGCTAAGAGGACTCTTCCGGTAATCTTTGCGAATATTCCCATATCTATACCCCCTGTCCGCTTCAGCGGATTTTAAGTCAATATTTGAAGATGAAACTTCTTTCACACTTGCTCCTCCTAATCCATAGTATCGGTGCTTTTTAAGAATTTATTATTTAAGACTGTTAAAATCATAATAATGATAAACAGCAGAATTCCCAAGGCTGAGGAATATCCCATACGCTTATAAGTAAAACCCTGCTCATACAGATACACTGCGGGGACCATTGTGGAGGTTCCGGGGCCGCCTCTGGTAAGAATATAAATGGAATCAAAAATCTGCAGGGAACTGATAATCGCCAAAGTGACCATTAACTTAATCTGAGTGGCCAGCATCGGCAGATCAATATGGATAAACCGCTTAACGATATTGGCGCCATCCAACTGCCCGGCCTCAAACAGATCTTTCGGAATACTCTGCAAGGCCCCAAAGTAGATTAAAAACTGCATCCCGCCCAAACTTGCCATTCCCAGCCAGGGAAATCCAATGGCCAGAATCGACCATAACGCCGTCTGGGAATTTCCCAGCCAGGGCCTTACCAGATTACTTAAACCCACACTATTTAAAATACTGTTTAAGACACCGGTATCACCAGCCAATATCCACTTCCAAAGGAGGATAATTACCACTCCCGGCACCACCATCGGGAAGGTAAAAGCAGTCCGGACCACATACTGAATCTTGGCAGATTTCACGGCAAACAATAATTCTGCCGTTAAAAGCGGCACGGTGACGACGATCAGGACATAAACAATCAATACCTTAAAAACCGTCAGTAAGGATTCTAAAAAGATCTTATCTGAAAATGCTTCCAGATAATTTTGGAACCCGATAAATATATTCATGTTGCCGCCGTTCCAATTAAAAAATGATTTTTGAACTGCCATTCCAAAAGGAATGTATTTAAAAATAACCAATAATAAGTAAATCGGTATCAAAAATAAATAAGGCTTAACGATCAGAAAAAGTGACTTTCTCTTTTTTCCTGCCATGCTGGCTCCTTTCATCGCTGACGCTGGCTTTGAAAAGTTCTTTTTCATACTATAGCATTTATATCTGCCTATTTATTTGTACAATTTTACTTTATTATTGGTATTATTTCTATCTTTTATATGTGATTTGCTGATTAATGGTAATAACGGTCCCAAATTTAAGTTTACTTTTTATACTTATTCCGTATTCATCTCCATTTTTTAGTTTAATTCTATCATTCACATTGGTCAGGGCGATGCCAAATCCTGCTTTTTGGGGATCTTGCTCCACCTCATCCATCCTCTTTCTTTGAATCCCCTTCAATTTTTGATTTAGCCTTGACACATGCTCCTCATCCATACCAACCCCATCATCTGACACCTGGATCTCCAGGCAGCGGTCACTCTTTCCGGCGATCCGGATCATGACATGACCACAATGGTTATCCTTGGGAAGAATTCCATGTTTCCAGGCATTCTCAACCACCGGCTGTAAAATCATTTTCAAGACTACCATCTGCCCCAGCGGCTCCTCCATATCAATCGTCAAGTGAATCCCATTTTCATACCGCTCATTAATAATAGAAACATAAGCCCGGACGTGGTCAAGCTCCTGATCCAAAGTGACATAGGGATCCTGAAAATCAATGCTGTAGCGCAGCATGTCCGAAAGGCTTTTCGTCAAATGAGCAATCGCCGTAATCTCCTCAATCTGGGCAATACAATAAATATTATCCAGGGTATTATATAAAAAATGCGGATTGATCTGGGCCTGCAGGGCACTTAGCTGGGCCTCTTTTTCCCTCACCTGGGATAAAAAAACCTTACTGTTCATCTCCTGCAGACGGATCTTCATGTGATTCATCCGAGTCCCGATTTGTGCAATCTCATCCTTCCCTTTGACATGAATGAATGTCTCCGGTTCTTCCTCAATGGTGCTCATAAAACTGTTTAACACCTGAATCGGCATCATCAGCCGACGGGAAAGATACACCGCTATAAGGCTTCCGCTGACACCACAAATAGCAATGACCAGATTGATATTTCTGGTCAGAGCATTAGCCCCCTTAAATAATTCCCGGTTATCATCCACTACAGACAGGATCCAATGATAGTTATCTATGTACATATTAGTTATAAACATATCCCCGTCCGAGTAAGTGGAAAATTCCTCATTGCCGCTTTCCTTGATTCTGCTTTGAAAGCTGCTTATATCAAAATCCGCTTCCGATTCCCAGTTCATATATAGGATTTCTCCGTCTTCATCTGTCAAAAAAATCAGACGGTTATCTGAGTTCAGCTGCTCCAAAATGGCCTCAACCTCCTGATAACGAATGGCCAGAAACAAAATCGGAGGCTGATCGCTTTTGATTGCTGTTTGGACAGGAATCCTCCTGATATACAGAAGGATCTCATTTCTTTTGGTATTTACCGGCTTATACTCTTCTATCATCGGTCCATAAAAGTAATAATTGGCACCGCTTTCTAAAAACTCCTGGTACCATATACTCTGTGAGAGTTGATAAGTGGGATCATAAACCCCTTCCCCCACAAACAGACATTGTTCATCATTATAGTACACGCCCATACCAAGCACGGTATTGTAGAGGTTATTGATCGTGATACTGTCTTTTACCTGCTTTTCAAAATCCACCTGCCTTTTTAAATCATCAAAAGTTAAAACCTGGCTCCGCCCCTGCCAGAGCTCGGGATCGATATACTGACTGCTGCTGCTTGCAGCAAATTGGCTTACCTTGGTCAACAAACTGTCAAAATCATAGACCGCTTTAGACAACAGCTGAGTATTGTACTCAATGATTTGTTCCTTGATAAATCTGGTGCTGAAATAATTGACGATAAAAGAACTGACCACCATTACACCGATCAAAACCAGAGTAAAAGAAAGAACCAGCTTCCACCGGATATTATTCTGTAACTGTTTGATCATACCTGAGCTTCTTCCTCCGTCAGTTCCCGCCTAAGGGCATCCCGGTATTCCCGTGGGCTTTTGCCGGTGATTTTCTTAAAGACCTTGGTAAAATAATGCTGATCCTCATATCCCACCATCTCACTAATATCACAAATTTTATGCTTGGTCGTTATCATCAGCTCAATCGCCTTTTCTACTTTTACCCGCATAATAAATGTGGTTAAGGAAAGTCCCGAATACTTTTTGAAAATCACCGAAAAATAAGCTTCGCTTATATTATATTTTTTAGCAAACTCCGCCAATGAATACTTTTCCTGATAATTCTTTTTAATTGTCTGCATTGATTCCAAAATAATACATTGAGTATCGCCAAAGTCTTTAGAAGCCAGATTATGTTCCTGCTGAGCTTTTTCCTTCTGATATTGCAGGGCGCCTCTAAGTTCCGACAGACATTTTAAAAATGTAGTATTTAACAGGCTCTTATCCACCGGTTTCAGCAGATAATCCACCGCCCGGTACTGTAACGCCCGCTTTACATAGGAAAACTCATTGTACCCTGAGATCATCATTATCTTAACCTGGGGATTCTCCTCATAGATACGCTCACACAAATAGCAGCCGTCTTCTATGGGGAACTTCACATCAGAAATAACGATCTCCATCTGGTGCTGCCGGTATATTTCCAGGGCAAAGTCCACAGTATCTGCTTCAAAAATCTGAAACGGTCCATATTCTTGCTGTTCAAACTGCTCCCAATCAAGCATCTTAATAATGCCTTTGCGAATCCATCTCTCATCATCCGCAACCAATACTTTAATCATGACCTTTCCTCCCTTGTTATGGCATTGTACTCATTATAACATTATTTTATCATTTTGAACTAATTTTTATGAACATTCCAGTAATTGACAGATATTTCTTATAAGGTTTTGGATACGGAGTTAATATGCAAAAAGACAGTTACCAATGTGCCCTTCTACACCTTAATAACTGTCTCAAAATCCTGATATTGATATACTTTTTTTATCACTGAAAGCTTCTTAAAACAATAGACAATCTTTAGAATACTTTCCGCCAGTCTAAAAATCTTACCCCTTTTTAACCCTTTCATAGTTTCACAGCCCATCGCAGATTTTTACTCCTTAAAAGAAGCGGCAATATTTTTGGCAATCTCAATTAATCTTTCCATGCAATAACCAAAAAACATTTTGTAGGAGTCGCAAAAATAGTTCTTTTGATACTGCCCCTGTTCATCCATAATCCGGTTTCTTTTGCAGCCATTTCGGCAAAGGCAAAAATACTTGCACCGAGAGCACTCATCGCTGCGGTCCAAAGACTCCTGATAAAATCTACTGTCCTCATACCGTTGTCTAAGCTCCGGAAAACCATGTTCCCGGATATTACCTAAAAGATATCGATCCATAACAAAAAAATCGCAGGGATATACATTGCCGTTTGACTCTATCACATGCTGGAGGCTGCAATGTCCGTTCATGTCACAAGACTCTGCGGGATTCCCTAAAAGCATCAGGATATAATTTTCAAACTGCCGGATATATACCGGTTTCCCCCGATTCATATCTTCATACCACAGATCAAAAAACTCACATAGAAACTGCCCATAAAGCTTAGGTGTCAGGGAATATTCCTGTCCGCCCCGTTTTTCTTCAAACGGATCCAGGCAAGGGATAAATTGCAGATAATCAAATCCCTGCTCTTTATAAAAATCATAAATCTGCTTAATCCCGGCTGCCGTGTCACGATTCACCACCGTCAGCACATTATACTCCACCTGATATTCATTAAAAAGCCGGATTGCATTTATTACATCCTGGAAAGTTCCTTTCCCAGCCGGTGTTCTTCGATACCTGTCATGAGTGTCCCTGGTACCGTCCAGCGAAATCCCCACCAGAAACTGATTTTCTTTTAGAAAGGCCGCCCATTCTTTATCAATTCGCCTACCATTGGTTTGAACGGTATTCGTTATCAGCAGATTTTTCTGAGGATTCTTCTGCTGATACTCCCGCTGCAGAAAAATTACCTTTTTAAAGAAGTCCAGCCCCGCCAGTATCGGTTCACCTCCCTGAAAGCCAAAGGTACAGCTTCCCTCCGCATAATCAAGAGCTTTCCGGATTATTTGCTCCAAAGTATCCGGCTTCATAAAACCATAGGATTCCTGCTCTCTTTTGTTCATAATATCGTGATAAAAGCAATAGGTACAATCCAGATCACAGATGCCGGATGCTGGTTTTATCAATAGTGAAAGCGGTGGCATATAAATATCCTCCATAATTTCTCGAAGCCGGGTGCAATCACCCGCAAAAAGAGCCGGGTGCAATCACCCGCAAAAAGAGCGGGTGATGGGAATCGAACCCACGTATCTAGCTTGGAAGGCTAGTGTTCTACCATTGAACTACACCCGCATAAAATTGACTTATTCAGTTATAAAACATCGGGGTGACAGGATTCGAACCTGCGACCTCCTGGTCCCAAACCAGGCGCTCTAGCCAAGCTGAGCCACACCCCGTAATGTATTTTTGACGCATTATGTATTATATCCTATGCCGCCTGAACCTGTCAAGTAATTTTCCGGCTCCGGCATTGATACGGTATTGATACGACATTGATACCGCATCAATGTAATGATTACAGATAAGATATGGTAAAATGCGCTTCCCCTTCGCGGTCAATCTCCATAATGGCATAAGAAGGGTGATGCCCGTCTTGTCTTGGAAAAGAAAGACTTCCTGGGTTTACGGCGATAATCCCGGCATCGGAAATATCGATAACCGGCCGGTGGGTATGACCATAAAAAACGATATCCGCTTCTCTTGCTTTCGCTTCCTGCTTCAGCATTTCATTTCCCACGGTTACATAATAATGATGCCCATGGGTGACCCAGATTTTATATTTTTCTAAATTAAATTCCAATTCCCTTGGCAGACAAGAAAAAAAATCATTATTGCCCAGGACAAACTTTATCGGACAATTGGCCGCCTCCGTTAATATCGCTTCATTGCCTTCCAAATCACCGCAATGGATAATCATATCCAAATGCTTATGCATTATAAGAACCTTAAAAAAATTCTCATTCTTCCTGTGGGTATCACTGGTTATCAATATTTTCATACTTTTTTAAGTTCCTCTTTTATAAGACGTAAGGCTTTCCCCCGGTGGCTAATCCGATTCTTTTCTTCCTCGGACAGCTCCGCCGTCGTCTTTCCTAATTCCGTTACATAAAAGATTGGATCATATCCAAAACCATTCGCTCCCTTTTCCTCGTAATCAATGCTTCCTTCCACCCAATCCCTGACCGTCAGTTCCCGTCCGTCCGGCAGTATGGCGGCAATGGCACAAATAAACCTGGCCGCCCGCTCCTGGTCATTGGCGCCTTCCATTCTCTCCAAAATAATCCGGTTCTTAATACTGTAAGGAGTGTCCTCACCGAGGTAACGGGCGGAATAGATACCCGGCTCGTTATCCAGATATTCAATCTCCAGGCCGGAGTCATCCGCCATCACGATTTCCCCTGTTTGCGCGGCAACCGCCCGGGCTTTAATCAAGGCATTCTCTTCATAACTGCCGCCGTTTTCTTCCACTTCCATATTTATACCGGCATCCTTCAGAGATATCACTTCCATCCCGATATCCGC